>Ga0105248_10003238_pt1 | contig 18062 bp, 14 predicted proteins | sample KBSS34metaG_FD_81524 | JGI IMG/M metagenome (GOLD analysis project Ga0105248, IMG submission 81524) | Switchgrass rhizosphere microbial communities from Kellogg Biological Station, Michigan, USA - KBS S3-4 metaG | ecosystem: Host-associated > Plants > Roots > Rhizosphere > Soil | place... | reverse complement strand
TAGCGGGCCTCGAGCATATCGGGCAGGGTGAACTGGGCGAACTTTCGGGCGCGGGGAGCGATGAAGTAGATGAGCAGGAGCGCCAGCCATCCGCCGGCGGGCTGCCAGAGAGCGGCGAAGCCGTTGCGGTAGGCGTTCTCAGCGCCGGCAAAGAGTGACCCTGCGCCGATCCACGAAGTGAGTAGGGTAAGTACCAGCACGACAGCAGGCAGCGAACGGCCCGCCACCAGGTAGTCTGCTTTGGTCTTGACCAGCGTGGCCCGAAAGATGGAAACGGCCATGAGCGCCCCGGCAATGACCACCAGCGAAATCACATAAAGCGAAGACAAAGGCATTCCCTCGCACAGCAGAAAGTAATGCGAGTGTAACGGATGGGGGTCGTGCTTTGGTCTGAGAGAGAAAAGCCGTCGACTGCCTCCGGGATTTCCCAGGGCTATCAAAATTGTGAATCGACCATGAAAATTTGTTGACAGCTTGCATGAGATCGCTGAAAGTCGAACAACGCCCCCAACGGTCGTTCCACCATGCGGCCTCGACAATCCTTCCACCCACATGAGGGTTCAAGAACATGAAGAAAACTTTGCTTTTAGCATTTGCTTGTCTGCCCGTGTTCGCTTTCGCTCAAGTAGATTCTCTGAAACAAGCGCCGATCTCCCACCCTGAACCTACGCCTTACGCGCCGCAGATCCTGTCGGACACGCAGGGTCCGCCGATGCTGGGCATTCACTGGGCTCGTGGATTTGAGCCCGCAGCACGCGCTCAACAGGATGCTTTGGCCGCACCGGCCAAGGGGGCCAGGGTCCGGAGCCCGAATATGACCTACCACGGCGGCAAGATCATGCCGTATGCGGTCACCAAGGCGATTTTCTGGGGAACAAGCTGGGGGAGCTATTCCGGAGACAAGATCACCGGGATGGATACCTGGTACACGGGATTTAACGCCTCAAACTACGCGGCAACCTCGAACGAATACACGGGGACCAACGGCCAGGTGACCTCGGGTGTGACGCATCAGGGACACATCGTCGACACCTCTGCCTCGGCGAGCGGAGCCAACACGACGACGATCCTGAACGAAGTCTGCAAGGTAATCACCAGTCCGGATACAAGCGGGAATGGCTACTACGCGGTATATGCCGACACGCCGCGCGGCAATGCGGGCTACTGCGCTTATCACAGTGCCGGAACCTGCCACGGCGTGGCGATCCAGTTTGCTTACTTCTTCAAGCTGGATGGCGATGCGGGTTGCGACCCGGCGGATACCTCGGGGCTGCACTCGCAGGGGCTTGCTGCGATCTCTAACGTGAGCGGGCATGAATTGTCCGAGGCGCGTTCTGATCCGGCCAGCCCGGGTGCCTGGTATGACTCCTCGGGAAATGAGAATGGCGACAAGTGCGCGTGGACCTTCAACGTACCGTTGGTCACGTTCAGCAACGGGAGCCAATGGAAGATCCAGGGTGAGTGGTCGAATGCGGCTTACACCGCGGGGACCGGCTATGCGAATAGCTCGGGACAGAAGGGCTGTATTGCCGGGAAGTAAGTCAATGCTCATGCAAAAAGCCCTCGCTGTTGGCGAGGGCTTTTTGCTGGCCTCATGACAACTTCGATTGAGCCTCGGACTTGCTGATTCCGGTAAGGAGCACCAGCTTGGATCGGCTGGTTTCGCCGTGGGCGATGGAGATCGCTGTACGGGGCAGATTGAGGGTTTCGGCGAGAAATGCGATCAGGGCTTCGTTGGCACGGCCGTCGATGGGCGGGGCTTTGAGAGCGATCTTTAGTTGAGGCTGCTCGCTGTCTTCGTAAACACCGAGAATGACGGTGCGTTTGGCGCCGGGCTGGACGCGGACGGCGAGCGAACAGCCGTCGGGCCGTTCGCGAAGGTAGTCTTCACTGGGCATAACCAGGCCGCTTGCCAAACAGAGCCGTTCCGACACGTATGCGGGTGGCGCCCTCGGCGATAGCCAGCGCGAAGTCGCCACTCATGCCCATCGAAAGGACCGGGAGGTTCAGTCTTGGGTGAGACTGTGCCAGTTTGTCTCTGAGGTCCCTCAAAGCGCGAAAGCAGGCGCGCGTTTCCTCTTCCGGAACGCCGAAGGGGGCGATGGTCATCAGGCCCTGTACTTCAAGATGTTTGAGCGAAGGCAGCTTTTCGAGCAACTCTGCCAGCTCGGTTGAATCCGGCGCGATGCCCTCTTTGGTCTCTTCGTGGCTGAGCTTGATCTCGAGGAGAACTGGCAGACGCTTGCCCTTCCAGCGGTCGTTTTTGGCGGCGGCTTCGTCGAGGCGCTCGGCCAGCTTCAGCGAGTCCAGAGAATCGATGGCGTCGAAGACCTCGATGGCCTTGGCGGCTTTATTGGATTGGAGATGGCCGATGAGATGCACCTGCATCTGGCTGCGCGCCGTCTGTTCCACGCCAGGGTTGCGGCTCACAGAAAGCTGCGCGGACTTTTCGGCGAACTCCTGCACGCGGTTCTCGCCAAAGAGGTGGAGTCCAAGCGACACGGCTTCGACCATCATTGGCGAGGGGTGCACCTTGGAGACCGCCATCAGTTCCACCTCGGAACGAGGGCGCCCGGCGGCCTGGCAGGCGGCAGCGATCTCGGCCTCGATGCGGGCAAGACTGGCCGCCAGATTGTCTCGGATATCGTTCACTCGGCTTCTCTTACGGCGATTGTTGCAGCCAACTCCAGGCGGCTTGATTGCGTCCAAACACGCATGTGGACAGTGATACTTCTCATTTGCTCGAATATTTTCATGACCTTAGCCTGGTACGGTCATCTCAAGTACCGTCAGGATACGCTTTGGAAGGTCATTCTGGTCAGTTGGGGTATTGCCTTCTTTGAATATTGCCTGCAGGTGCCGGCCAACCGCATGGGGGCGGACAGGTTTAGCCCGGTTCAGCTCAAGGTGATGCAGGAGATCATCACCCTCGCGGTCTTTGCCGTTTTCGCAGTGCTCTACTTTGGCACCGAACTCAAGTGGAACCATGCTGCGGCAGCTGTCTGCCTGGTGGCGGCAGCTTTCTTTGTTTTCAAGCCCTGGTAGATCAGACCTGTAAGTCCCACATCTCAAAATGGAGATGTGGGACTTACGCCGCCGAATTGGCCCGGACAGATATTCTCAGTGGCCGTGCGCTTCGAGGAACTTCTCTGCCTCGAGTGCGGCCATGCAGCCCGTGCCTGCTGCGGTGATGGCCTGGCGGTAGCGACGGTCCTGCACGTCTCCGCAGGCGAAGACACCGGGGACGCGGGTGTGCACGTTGTCCGTGGTTTTGATGTAGCCCTCTTCATCAAGATCGATCTGACCGGCAAACATCTTCGCGTTGGGCTCGTGGCCGATACCGAGAAAAAATCCTGTCACCGGCAGGACCGACTTTTCGCCAGTCTTGACGTTGCGGATGTGCAGGCCGCTGACGGATTTCTCTTCGACGCCGAGGACTTCGTCGACGACTGTGTTGGTCATGATTTCGATCTTTGGATGGGCGACGACGCGCTCCTGCATGACCTTGGAAGCGCGGAAGCTTTCGCGGCGGTGCAGCAGGTAGACCTTGGTGGCGAAGCGGGTGAGGAAGAGGGCTTCTTCCATGGCCGTGTCACCACCGCCGACGACGGCGATTTCGTGACCGTTGAAGAAGAATCCGTCGCAGGTGGCGCAGCTGGAGACGCCGTGACCGATGAGCGCCTGCTCGCTAGGCAGCCCCAGCCAGCGCGCGCTGGCTCCGGAGGCGATGATGAGCGTCCGCGTGGTGATCTCACCGTGCGAGGTCTTGAGCTTGAAGGGGTGCGAGCTCAGATCGACCGAGACGAGATGGCTGGTTTTGAACTCCGCGCCGAAGCGTGCTGCCTGCTTTTTCATGTTCTCGATCAGTTCGGGACCCTGAATGCCATCCGGCCAGCCGGGAAAGTTCTCGACCAGGGTGGTGATGGAGAGCTGTCCGCCGGGCTCGTGGCCTTCCAGAACGAGCGGCTTGAGGTTGGCGCGGGCTGTGTAGATGGCGGCGGTGAGACCGGCGCATCCTGAACCGAGAATGACTGTTTCGCGAGTTTCCGACATTTGATTTCTTTCCTGACGCTTGCGGCGAATTCGGCTGACTCCCTGATTGTAAGGGAGCCGCCGGGCGGCAAAGGGTCCGCTGCAGATAAGATGATGCTCATGGCAAATCTGACTCTCATCTATGGCCTGCGCCTGCTTCCCGAGGGCGAAATCGCCGAGACCCCTGGAGCGATCCAGGACGCTACCCTCAAACTGGCCAACGGCCACGAAGCGCATGTGACCATGCACGTGCTGGAAGGCTCACGCGAAGAGATCGAGGCCCAGTTGCGCATGAGCATCGACGCGTTTTTCGACTTCTACCCTGAGATTTAGCGAAAAACCGAAGAAAGCTCGAGGCCATCGAGGCCACTCGACACACTTCTCGCTTGCCTATGACTGCCCAGGCTGAAGCTCTGGCTCACCTTGATTGCGGGCATATTCATTAGTAGATTTTCATTAAATCTCTCTATTACTTAAGGATTTTTAGTCCTTACTCATCAAGCCGATGAGTTGTTTGTGGAAACTTACGGTACTGTGGGAAGAATTTTCTTACCGAAGTACCTTGAGATTCCTCAGACTTCCCTCTGAAGGCTCCTCAAGTGATTCTGTTTCCTCCTCGAAAGCTCTCTTCCGTGCTTCAACCCATTGCCGGCATTGCCTTTGCGGGGCTGTCGGTTCTCTCTGCGTATGCCGGCGGGCCGAAGTACGTGGGGGGAGCGACGTATTTCAACCCGGGAGTAGTTGGGCAGCCGGTGCGCTGGGCTAACGGGCAGGTGAGCTATTTCGTGGATCAGGGGCCGCTGAATGCCTCGATGCCGAATACGAAGGCTGTAGCGATGGTGGACGCGGCGGCGGCGATCTGGAGTGCGGTGCCGACGGCGGCGGTAAGCCTGACCGACCAGGGATCGCTGGCGGAGGATGTGAACGGGGCGAATGTCATGGCGGGCAATGGAGTCTTTGCGCAGCCGAGCGATGTTTCGCCGACGGCTACGACGATGCCGGTGGCGGTGGTTTTTGATGCGGATGGCTCGGTGACGGATGCGCTGTATGGCTCGGGAGCTAGCCAGCCGGACAACTGCGCGGAGAATAGCGTTTTTGTGTGGACGGACAGCATCAATCCCGACGCGACGTTTGCGCATGCGGTGATCCTGCTCAATGGGCGCTGCGGGACGACTCCGAACCTGGTGGCGATGATGCAGTTCCAGTTGGAGAGGGCCTTTGGGCGGGTGCTCGGTCTTGACCTTTCTCAGGTGAACGATGGGGCGCTGACGGCAGGCGCGAAGATGCCCAACGGAACGCTGGGCTGGCCGGTGATGCTGCCCCATAACGGCGCGTGCGGGCCGATGGGTGGCGCCTGCATTCCGAATCCGGCGGTGCTGCGGTATGACGATATTGCAGCGCTGGGACGGCTGTATCCAGTGACGGGGGCGAATGCTTCAAACTTTACGGGCAAGCTTACGACTGTGGGCCACACGGTCGCGATCAAAGGAACGATCAGCTTTCGCGATGGGACGGGGATGCAGGGCGTGAACGTGGTGGCACGGCCACTGGACGCGAATGGCAATCCTCTTTATCAATACACGGTGACGGCGGTTTCGGGAGTGCTTTTCAATGGCAATCACGGCAATCCGGTGACCGGATTTACGGATCAGTTGGGTAACCGGTTTGACCGCTTTGGGAGCAACGATACGACCGTGCAGGGAACGTTTGACCTGAGCGGGATGCCGCTGCCCGCGGGGATGACGAGCGCGAGCTACCAGGTGAGCTTTGAGGCGATCAATCCGCTGTACATTCAGAACGGCTCGGTAGGGCCCTATCTGCTGGGGTCGCCTACGCCGAGCGGAACGCTGCAGACGGTGATCGTTCCAGCAATGCAGGCCGGCCAGAGCCAGACAGTAAACGTAACGGTGAGCGACTCGGCGGGGGTGCTGGCGCAGGGCGTTGCAAAGAGCCTGGCACTCTATGACGCGATTCTGGCAGGGGTGGCTCCGAGCAAGTCCCTCATTCAAGCAGCGAAGCTGGCTCGGCTGGGGCAATCGCATGCCGCGCCTGGGAGCCAGCCGCGGATGGGCGCGGTGAAGGCGCGCAAGCCGCTGAGCGCAGGGAGCGAGGCGAATCCCCGGGCGTTGCCCACGGGTGGAGCGTGGACCAGCCGCATCGCGACAGTGGGGCAAACGGACTGGTACAGCATGCCGGTGCGGGGCAACCGGATGTTTACGATTGTGACCCAGGCGCTGAACGAGAGCGGGGTGCCTTCGCAGACCAAGGCGATGCCGGCAATCGGTGTGTGGGACGGATTCAATGCGGTGGGAACGCCTCCGGTGGGATGGGCTCCGGCGGGGAACGGCTTTGCGACGGGCGAGACCTGGCTGCAGGTGGCGACGGCGGGCGATGAGATTGTGCGGATGGGGGTTGCGGACCAGCGGGGCGATGGACGGCCGGACTATACGTATCGCGGATGGGTATTGTATGCGGACACGGTTTCGCCGTCGCGGCTACCGGTCGGCGGCGGAACCATTGTGATTCGCGGCACGGGATTCCGGGCTGGGGATACGGTTCAGGTGGGTGGGGTGCAGGCTCAGGTGGTCAGCATTTTGCCGACGGAGATCACGGCGATTGTGGCTGCGGCGGGGAGCGGCGTGACGGGTTCACTGGATGTCGAGGTGGACGATTCTCCGTTGTTCAATGCGGCGGCGGTGATTCCGAGCGGGGTGAGCTATGACTCAGGCGCCGGGGACGCGCTGAATCTGCTGACCGCTCCCTCCAACCAGGTGGCGATGAATGTGCCGCAGGCTTTTTCGGTGACGGCGCTGGGTTCGGACGGCAAACCCGCAGGCGGCGTGACGGTGCAGTACTCGGTAACGAGCGGGACAGCGAACCTGGGATGCGGGCAGACGACCTGTTCGGTTACGACGACCGGAGATGGACGCGCCAACATGGCGGTGACCGCGACGAATACTTCGATTGCGGTGGTGACGGTTTCTCTGACGAATGGAGCGAGCCTGCAGGCGCATTTTTACGGCGGTACTCCTTCGGCGGTAACGGCGCTCACGCCTACGCTTTATCTGGCGGCTGGAGCGACGGCACAGTGGCCGGTGCAGGCCCTGGTACAGAGCGGAGGCGCGCCGGTGAGTGGACAATCCGTGACCTGGCAAAGCGTGACAGGCATCACGGCCCCGGGGAGCGCGGTAACGACCAATGCTGCCGGAACGGCAGCGGCAACTCTGAGCGTCAGCGCGTTGGCTAAGGGGCAGATGGCTACTTCGAATGCCTGCCTGCCGGGTGGAACGATCTGCGTTGGGTTCAACGTGTTTGGCGCGCGGCCTGAGTTTGCAGGATTAGCGGCGGTGAACGGAACCAGCCAGAGCATTGCCGCTTCTGCAAGCCCGGCGGCTGTGACGCTGCGGGTTCTGGATATGAACGGGCACCCGATGGCTGGGGGTACGGTAACGGTGAGCCAGGCTCTCTATGCGTGGACGCCTCCCTGCCCTGCTCATGGACGCTGCGCCCAAGCGCAGCTGCTGGCTTCGCAGACGACGACGTCGGTGTCGGGGCTGGACGGCAGCATCACTTTGACTCCATTGACCCAGCCGGGCACGGCGACCAATCTGGTGGGCTTGGCGGCTACGGGCAATGCCGGGACGCTGACCTTCAACATTGAGCAGCATCCGTAGAGCAGAATCGGCAGTGAATGGATTTCGGTAGTGAGTCAGTTTGAATTCCGTTCCCTCGGGGGCTAAAGCCCGATTGCATTCGCCGATCCTATGTACGGGCTGAAGCCCGTACCCTTCAAACTGACCTAATACCGCGATTTGCGTTACTTTTGGTGGCTGTGCGGCATCTGTTGAGATGAGGCATTGCCAATATGAGCCAACTTGCTGAAAGACTTGTCCGGCCCGCGGGCAGCCGCCCCAGAGTGGCGATCGTCGGCGGTGGATTCGCAGGAATCAACGCGGCGCAAGTGCTGGGAAAGCTGCCTGTGGATGTGACGCTGATTGACCGCAGGAACCACCATATCTTCCAACCGCTGCTTTACCAGGTAGCGCTCGCGGTGCTTTCCCCAGCGGAGATTGCCCAGCCGATCCGCTCCATCGTGAACAAGTACTCGAACACTGAAGTGTTGATGGACGAGGTGCAAGGCATCGACCCAACCGGCCACAAGCTGCAACTGGCCAGCGGAACGCTGCTTCCCTACGACTACCTGATTCTCGCAACCGGGGCGACGCACTCGTATTTTGGGCACGATGAATGGGCCAAATATGCACCAGGACTGAAGACGATCGAGGACGCGACAGAGATTCGCCGCCGTGTCTTGCTGGCCTTTGAGCTGGCGGAGCGGCACATGCTGGAGCATGGCTGGCATCCGCCGCTGACGTTTGTGGTGATCGGAGGCGGACCGACGGGGGTCGAGCTTGCAGGGGCTGTTTCGGATATCGCCAAGCTCTATATGAAGCATGACTTCCGGCATATCAATCCGGGGATGGCGCGGGTGTTGCTGATCGAGGGTTCGCCGCGGGTGCTGGCTACGTTTCCTGAAGATTTGTCGGTGAAGGCTCTGAAACAGCTTCATGCGCTGGGAGTCGAGGTTTGGACGAATAAGCACGTTACTGAGGTAGGTGCTGGGTATGTGAAGGTTGGTGAAGAGCGCATCGACTCCGTGGTGACGCTGTGGGCGGCGGGGGTTGCGACTTCCCCGCTGGGGAAGATGCTGAATGCTCCGGTCGACCGGCGCGGCGCTGTCCTTGTCGACGACCAGTTGAATCCAGAGGGTCTGCCTGAGGTTTTTGTGTGCGGCGATCTTGCGCACTTTGAGCAGGATGGAAAACCTGTTCCGGGGGTAGCGCAGCCGGCGATGCAGATGGGGCGGTTTGCCGCGAAGGCGATTGCTGCCGACCTCGAAGGCAAGCCGCGGGGCAACTTCCGCTACTGGGACAAGGGCGACATGGCGACCATTGGAAGGCTCAGGGCAGTGGCCAAGATCGAGTGGCCATTCAAGGCGCACTGGGGCGGATTCATGGCCTGGATGACCTGGCTGGTGGTGCATATCTACTTCCTGATCGGGTTTCGCAACCGGCTGCGGCTGTTTGCGACATGGGCGTATACCTACTTCACCTTTACGGATGGCGCGCGGCTGATTACCGGCGATCAGCACCTCTCCGGCTGGGAGGATGCAACGCAGAATCAGGCGAAGGACCCCGTGCCGGAGAAGGTGGGCGCAGGGGCTGGAGTGGGGCCTGGAGCGCCGCGGGCATAGTAATCTGAAGAGACCATGCTGGATCTGGGATTTGTTCGGAACAACCTGACGCTTGTCGAAGAAAAGCTGCGTGCCCGCAATGCCGACCCGGCTGAGTTGCTGGGGGATTTTGTTTCACTGGATGCGCGACGCCGCGAGGCGATCACCCAGGCGGAGCAGCTGAAGGCGCGACGCAACGAGTTGAGCCAGCAGGTAGGCGCCCTGAAGAAGGCGGGGCAGGACGCGACCGCTGTAATGGACGAGACGCGTTCGCTCAAGGAAAAGCTGGAAGAGCTGGATCAGCTGGCAACGGCTTTGGACGACCAGATGCGCCAGTCACTGGCACGCATCCCGAACCTGACCCGCGACGAGGTTCCTGCCGGGAAATCTGAGGCGGAGAATGTGGTTGTGAAGAGCTGGGGGACGATTCCCGAGCTCGACTTTACGCCGAAGCCGCACTGGGAACTGGGCGAGGCGCTGGGGATTCTGGATCTGGAGCGGGCTGCGAAGCTGAGCGGAGCGCGGTTTGCGGTCTACAAGGGCGCAGGGGCTAGGCTGGAGCGGGCGCTGATCCAGTTCATGCTCAACCTGCATACCGAACAGCATGGATACACGGAAGTGCTGCCGCCTTTCATGGTGAACAGCAAAAGTCTCTTTGGGACCGGGCAGCTGCCGAAGTTTGCCGAGGATCTGTTTCGTTGCGCGGATGACGAGGAGTTTGTGCCGGGCGAGTACCGGGATAACGACCACTGGCTGATTCCTACGGCGGAAGTGCCGGTGACGAACCTGTACCGTGACGAAACTCTGGATGACGCGAAGCTGCCGATTGCTCTGGCTGCTTATACACCTTGCTTCCGGGCTGAGGCTGGGGCGGCGGGGCGGGATACGCGCGGAATCATCCGGCAGCATCAGTTTCAGAAGGTCGAGCTGGTGAAGTTTACCCGGCCGGAAGACTCCGATGCGGAGCACGAGAAGCTGACGCGGGACGCTGAGACGATTCTGGAGATGCTTGGGCTGCCGTATCGGCGTATGCTGCTGTGCACCGGGGATACCGGGTTTTCTTCGGCGAAGACCTACGACCTGGAGGTTTGGCTGCCGGGGCAAGGATTGTACCGAGAGATTTCTTCGTGCTCGAACTTTGAGGGATTCCAGGCACGGCGGGCGAATATCCGCTACAAGCCGAAGGTTGAGGGCGGCAAGGCTAAGAGCGAATTTGTGCATACGCTCAACGGCAGCGGCCTGGCGGTAGGGCGGACGTGGCTGGCGGTTCTGGAAAACTATCAGCAGGCAGATGGGTCGGTGGCGATTCCCGAGGTGCTGAAGCCATATATGGGCGGGTTGGAGAAGATTACGGCTCAGGCGTAACCGGATTGTTTGAAGCGGTAGAAGGCAGGGCGGTATCTGTATCTACCAGAAGGATTTATGGGCAAGATTCTCAAGAGCTATTTTTTCTGGACCTATCAGCGGGGCAGCTTCCACTACGACGTGATGGTGACGCTGATTCTGGTCTTTATCTTTGCTACGCCGCATATGTGGAACTACGGAGACAAGCCGCGGCGGGATGCCGGGGTTTCGGGGCCGATGCAGGTGGTGGGCGATGGCGGAAACGGCCTGATCGTAACAGTGCAGGCCAAGGATGTCTGGGTAGACACCAATGCCAGCGAGTGGACTGTTCGACGCGCTCTGCACCAGGCGATCGAGCCAGTGACGGGCGATGCCGTGGCGGTGACGCGATGGGAGACCGTGGATGATGCAGAGGGCAAACCGGTGGTGTGGAAGGTATGGGCGCACCGGTAATTCCACAGGTTTGGCATCCTTCCGGGGCTGAGCGCCGTCCAATGAAGCTGAGTGACCTATGACCGCATTTCGCAAGACTGTTTGCGGTAAGTTTTTTGTTTTGATGGCGTTGCTGGCTACGGCGACGGCTCCTGCCGCGTATGCGGCAGATGACCTGCCCAAGGTGCTGGCCAAGCTGGATGCGGCTTCGTCGAAGTTCAAGTCGGCGCAGGCGGATATTGTCTGGGATAACGTGCAGACGCAGCCGCTGCCGGATACGGATTCGCAGGTGGGGACGGTCTTGTTTGACCGCAAGGCCGGGCAGTTGCGGATGGCGCTACATATTAAGACAGACAATGGCAGGCCGGTGCCGAAGGATATGGTCTACGCCGATGGGCTTTTCAAGCTTTACGAGCCTAAAATCAAGCAGATGCAGGTCTTCAAGGCGGGCGCAAACCGGGCCGACTACGACACTTTTCTGACGCTTGGCTTTGGCGGCAGCGGCAAGGATCTGCAACGGACCTGGGATGCGAAGTTTGCCGGGACCGAAGCTGTGGACGGGCAGCAGACGTGGAAGCTCGAGCTGGTGGCTAAAGAAGAATCAGTCCGCAAGACCTTTTCCAAGGTGGTGCTCTGGGTGGACGAGGAGCGCGGGATTGCACTGAAGCAGCAGTCTTTCGACACTTCCGGCAATTATCGCGTGGTGACTTATAAGAACATCCAGTCCACTGGGCCGGTGCCGGGAAATGCGTTTGAGCTGAAGCCTCCAGCGGGAACGAACATCGTCAACCACTGAGACCGTCTGAGGTTGAGCAGAAATCTTTTGATGGGACAGCCGCCGGGCAATCTACAGAGATTGCCCGGCGATTGCTTTTTGCGGCTTTGAAAAGATGCGTTGCAGGGTGATTCCACCCATGCTGATGAGGATGGGGAAGAACTCGAGGGTGTAGCGGGTCTCGGGAGCTTCGATGGTCATCAGCAACAGGCAGCGAAGGACGATGTAAGCCGCGAGATAAGGCCATAGCCTGGGCCTGAGGCAAAGGCCGGCCAATCCCAGAATCATATAGAGCAGGTTGACTGCAGCGTAGCTGTAGCTGAAGCGCGTCTCCGGCTTGTGGTTCCAATACTCCCACCAGCGGAGGTCGATAGTTAGGTTTTCGACGCGGGGACGGAGGGTCATGTCGGCGAGGCGCCCCAAGGGGAGCAGCAGGTGGGTGCGTAGGGGGTGGGCTGCTGCACGCTCTCTGGCGAGAGCTTCAAAGGCGGCGTCGATGGCCGGGGTGAGCTCGTAGTTCTGATCGTTGTAGGCGGCGATGAGGGCGGCGGTGCGGGTCTGCTGGTCAGGAGAATCGTAGGCGCGGGCGGGGAGCGTCGCAACGTCGAGTTCACTGTCCGGGACGTTCCAGTAGACCTCGTAGGTGCAGGTGAAGTCGAGACACCAGGTTTTGACCCAGCGCTGCCAGCCGAGATGAGGGTCTTCGCCGGGGTCGTTGGCGTAGCGAGGGGCGAGGGGTTCGAAGACGTGAAAGGTGGTCCAGTTGCGGGCGGTCCAGGCGGCGAAGGGCAGGACTGCGACGAGGGCGAAGAGAAGGGCTTTTCCGATTTGTGAACGAAAGGCAACGACTCCTGTTCTGTTGCCTATCCCACCCATGTCACGAGAAGACTGTGACATGGATTGTGGCCAGGATGGGGCACCCGAGGGATCCTGGTTTGCGGCAAAAAGCAATGCTGGCCAGAGGGCAATCGCCAACAAAGCTCCATCGGGGCGAAGGAGAGCTGCGACGCTGACGGCTAGAGTCAGTAGAGCCAACCATCTAGTTCTCAACATTCTCTGAACCCATGTCTCAGAAGCGAGATATCCACCCCACGAACCAGGACCCGTCCGTGGGGACCCCGGTCCTGGGGCACCCAAGACCGTGGAGGTCGCCAAATGACGTTCGAGGGACCAGAGAGCGAGGCAGATCATGTCGAAGGTGAGCGATTCGGTCAGTGGCGCAGAGGCGTATACAGCGGTAAAAGGGCACATGGTGGCGAGCCAGAGAGTGTTGACCCCAGCGCGGGCGGACCAGATACGGCGAACGAAGTCGGCGAGGAGCACGCAGGCGGCGAGTTCGAGGGCGATCTGGAGCCAGGCAACGGCGTTGTAGTTGTCTACACCGAAGATGCGAAAGCAGGCAGCAAGGAAGAGTGGGTAGCCGGGCAGGCGGATGAGTGTGGGATGGGGTACGCCGCTGCCGTCGGAGAGCGCAAATTGACCGCGCAACAAAATATTCTTTGCTACGTTTGCATAGATGAGCGCGTCACCGCCGACCTGAGGAAAGGCGGACATCATCCAGAGACGCAGCAGGAGGCCGCCGAACAAGGCAAAGGGAAACCGCCAGAGGAGACTGCGGGGCCAGCTTACACTGGTAGCACACGCTGCAGCGGCTTCGCCTCTGGATTGACGCGGTTTTTCGGCTTCCATAGGATTCGAGTGTAACCGCGAAGACAATGGCGCGGCGAGATTCGGGAAGCTGGAACGGATGCTCCGGTATTACAGAACGGGTACAAGCTCTCGAGGTTGGATTCACGGCATTTTGATTTTGGTAGTAGAGGATGATGTTTCGCAATTCTGCGGCATGACACATGTTCGATTCGCTCGACAGACAGGCTCTCTGAAAATCCCCCATGACTCCCGATAAACAAATCTTCTTTGATCCACAGCGCAAACGATGGAGGCGGCTACGTCGCGTCCTGGATATTTCTGCTCTCATATTCACGGTCGTAGCGATCATCTTCATCTTTAATGTGCTGCGCCAGCAGAAGCTGCCTGACCTGCTGTTGCCCGAGCAGAAGCATAATTACAAGGCGCTGAAGGATCGCCAGTCGGAGCTGCAGCGCGAAAAAGCGCAAGGGCCGGCGCGGCGGAAGACAAACCGCAAGCCTTCGGAGATTCCGTTCAATACGGGCGAGGGGCTGCGGGCGGCGTACTACGTCTCCGAGCAGGACGATGCTTCAAGCTACGCCTCGCTCAAGGAGCATATTCACCAGATCGATATCCTGTTCCCGGAGTGGCTGCATGTTTCGCAGCCGGACGGGAACCTGACCGCACTGGCCGCCGACAACCGCGAGTTCAACGTAGTGGACAATCGCGGGGTGCATGATCCGGACCTGCAGAACAGGGTCAAGAACCTGATCCAGGCTACGAAAGAAGATACGGAAGTCTTTCCGCATCTGACCAGCTACGACGAACGCACTCAGAGCTTTAGCCCGGCGATTGGGGATGTGCTGCTGGATGCGGGAAAGCGTCACAATCTGAGCAACCAGATCGTGACGTTCCTGGCGGCCATTCCCGCCTATCGGGGGCTTTCGCTGGACTTTGAGAATCTTCCGGATAACGCGCAGGAACCGTATCTGGAGTTCATCGAAGAGCTTTACCCACAAATGCATGCGCGCAATCTACGCCTTTATGTGAATACAGCTGCGTCGACAGACAGCGCAGACCTGAAGCGCATGGCGGCCAGCTCGGACGGGCTGCAGATCATGAACTACGACGAGCATGAGGTCGAGAGCGAGCCGGGACCGGTGGCTTCGCAGACCTGGTTTGTGAACAACCTGAAGCGTGTGCTGAAGGTGGTGCCGAAGGAAAAGGTGATCTGCGCGTTGGGGAATTACGGATACGACTGGACGATGTCGATTCCGGACCCCAAGGACAAGAAGAGTCCCAAACCAAAGGTGGTCAACACCGAGGTGTTGACGGTGCAGGAGGCATGGCAGCGGGCGGCGGATGCGGATGCGGATCTAGACCTGGATTATGACTCGCTGAACCCGCACTACTCGTACATTGACGAAGACAAGCATGTACGCCACGTGGTGTGGTTTCTCGATGCTGTGACGGTACTGAACGAGATGCGTGCGGCCCGTGAGCTGGGCCTGCAGACCTTTGCCCTGTGGCGGCTTGGTCAGGAAGACCGCTCAATGTGGGCAATCTGGGATAAACCGGGAGCTACCGATGCCTTGTCTGCTCTGAGCAGCGTTCCCGCAGGGCATGATCTGGATGTTGAGGGAACGGGCGAGATTCTGCGCATTACCGGTACGCCAAAGGCGGGCAGCCGGACGATCCAGCTCGATTCGGACGACACTGATCCGCGTACGCGGCTGATTGTGGATGAGCACATGGACTCTTATCCGCTGACCTACAAGCTGCAGTATTACGGGTATCACCCGGGCGTGGTGGCATTGAGCTTTGACGACGGGCCTGATCCGACGTGGACGCCGAGAATCCTCGATATCCTTAAGCGCAAAGATGTGAAGGCTACCTTCCTTCTGATTGGCTCGCAGGCGCAGGAGAATGTGGGGCTGATGCAGCGCATCGTGCGCGAAGGTCACGAGGTGGGCAACCACACGTACACGCATCCGGATATCAGCGAAATCTCGGCGCGACAACTGAAGCTTGAGTTGAACGCGACGGAACGGCTGTTCATCAGCAAACTGGGGATACAGCCTCTCTATTTCCGTCCCCCCTATGACATCGACCAGGAGCCGGATACAGACGATCAGGCGGAGCCTGCATACCGGATCCAGCAGATGGGCTACACCATCATCGGCGACAAGATCGATACGGACGACTGGAACGAGCGGCCACGGAAGACACCGGAGCAGATCCGCGACTCGGTACTGCGGCAGCTCGAAAACATGAAGGACAAGCCGCAGTTTCAGGGAAGCGTGATCCTGATGCATGACGGGGGCGGCAACCGGGCACCAACGGTAGCAGCTCTGCCGATGCTGATCGACGCGCTGAGGGCGAACGGGTACCAGATCGTGCCGGTAAGTTCTCTGATGGGGAAGACGACGGCTGAGGTGATGCCGAAGATTACGGCGTGGCAGTATTGGCGGGCCAGGGCTGACTCGGTGGCGTTTAGCATCTTGTCGTTCCTGGGCCACTTTGTCGTGATGGTCTTCTTTGTGGGTGATGTGCTGATGAGCGCACGTTTGCTGCTGATCGGATTACTGGCGATCATCGACCGGTTGAGAAAGCAGCAGCAGCCGGTGCCGGGATTTGCGCCACGGGTTGCAGTGCTGGTGCCTGCGTATAACGAAGAGACGGTAATTACACGGACGATTCGTTCGGTGCTGAATTCGGATTATCCGAATCTGCATGTGATCGTGATCGATGATGGATCGAGTGACAGAACGTTTGAGGTGGCGCGCGAAGCGTATAAGGCTGAGATTGCGGCAGGCAAAGTGGCGGTGATTACCAAGGCCAATGGCGGCAAGGCAGCGGCGCTAAACTTTGCCGTAGAGCAGCTTGAGGAAGAGTTCTATGTTGGAATCGATGCGGATACGGTAATTGCTCCAGATGCAATCTCGAAGCTGATGCCGCATTTTGCCGATCCCCTGGTGGGGGCTGTTGCCGGCAATGCAAAGGTGGGCAACAGGGTAAACCTGTGGACGCGCTGGCAGGCACTGGAATACATCACCAGTCAGAATTTTGAACGGCGTGCGCTCAATCTCTTCAATGTGGTAACGGTGGTGCCGGGAGCAATCGGGGCCTGGCGCACCGGTCCGGTGAAGCTGGCCGGAGGCTATCCGGTGAACACGGTGGCCGAGGATGCCGACCTTACGATGAGCCTGCTGGAGCAGGGGCTGAAGGTGGTCTACGAGGATCGTTCGCTAGCCTTTACCGAGGCTCCGATCGATGCGAAGGGCCTGATGCGGCAGCGGTTCCGGTGGTCTTTTGGGACGCTGCAGGCGGTGTGGAAGCATCGCGCGGCGTTTACGAAAAACAAGGCAATGGGGCTGTTTGCACTGCCGAATATCCTGATCTTTCAGATGGTGCTACCGCTGGTGTCTCCGTTTATCGACCTGATGTTCCTGTATGGAATCGTTCAATTCTTTGTGGACCGGTACTACCATCCCGAGGCGGCAAGTACGGCTTCGTTTGAGAAGCTGCTGGTGTACTTTCTGACATTTATGGTGATCGATTTTGTGACGTCTTCGGTGGCCTTTAGCCTGGAGCGCAAGCATGCATCGAATAAAGGCGATGGATGGCTGCTCTTTCACATCTGGTTGCAGCGATTCGCCTACCGGCAGGTGTTTTCTGTGGTGTTGTTCAAGACGGTAAAGCGCGCGATTGATGGGCGGCCGTTTAACTGGGACAAGATTGCGCGCACGGCAAAGATGAGCAAGCAGACGGATACGCTGATCGGCGGCGCGTAGCCCACAGCGGGCTATGCCTGGGTGTTGACGAAGTTTCCGGCCACCTGGAGGTATGCAAGAGCCGGAGTCAGCGTGCCATGGCCTGCGCTGAGACTGGCTTGTAGGGTGGCGATCAGGGAATCATAACTGGGTGTATTGCTGAGTGCGGTATCGGTGTTTGAGTTGCCGGTACCGTACACGGTGTGGATGAGGTCGACAAGAGAGTCGATGGGGTTGCTGGACTTTTGCTTCTGTGAAGCCCCCGCTGCAGTGATGGTATCGCTGGCCTGAGAGAGCAGCGCCTGGACTAGTTGCTTATGCAACTGGTTTTGGATGAGGCTTGCGGCAACGGTAGCCGCGGTGGAGTTCGCGGCGCCACTGCTGGGCGCAGGCGTTATTGGAGCCGCAGCCTGGGAGGCCTGGTAGGTCTTGAGAGCCTGCTGGGCATCCTGAATGCTGCCTGCGGCAAGCGCCTTGCCGACGCTGCTGAGAAATACATCGAGCACGGTACTACTGCCGGGAATCGGCGGCGAGAGCGTGGTGAGGGTATCGAGCAGCACCTTGCTGGTGTTCAGATCTCCGGCCGAAAGAGCTTGCTTAAAGCGCGCGAGAACACTGTCGAAGACGGCCTGCTGAGCGGGTGTAATTGACTGGCTGGCCAAGTTGTAGATAGGCGTGCTGGCGGTTACGGGTAGGATGGCTGAAGTGCTCATGGCGGCTCCTTCGCGTAAGTGATACGTTCCCCTGAAGTGGTTCTTCGGCGAATGGAGCGAAAGCTTTAGGAGAGAGTGGGCGAAATCTGTAATTTTTTACCGATTTCTCCCGATTTTTCTATTTGAGCGTG
>Ga0105248_10003237_pt1 | contig 18064 bp, 15 predicted proteins | sample KBSS34metaG_FD_81524 | JGI IMG/M metagenome (GOLD analysis project Ga0105248, IMG submission 81524) | Switchgrass rhizosphere microbial communities from Kellogg Biological Station, Michigan, USA - KBS S3-4 metaG | ecosystem: Host-associated > Plants > Roots > Rhizosphere > Soil | place... | reverse complement strand
GGAGCGGGTCGCGCTCGGGCTCATCATCGCGGAGCTCGTTCGCGCGGAGCAGCTGCAGGCGAAGCCGGAGCAGGTGAAGGCGCTCGTCCACGAGACCGCGCAGACGTACGAGCAGCCCGAGGCCGTGGTGAGGTGGCATTACGAAAAGCCGGAGCGACTCCGCGAATTCGAGGCGATGGTGCTCGAGCAGAATGTCGTCGACTGGATCGTTGCGCGGGCGAACGTGACGGACGAGCCTGCGACGTTCGAGCAGGTCATGGGGCCGCGAGGCGGCGCATGAAGGACCGGTCGCATTCGCGTGGGTTAGAGCAACGGGCAGTCGAGAACGTCGCCCTGGGCGCAACATCGCTTGGCTCGCGGACGTGAACCAAGTGATAGCGCGAATAATCCGATCCGTTCGCCGGAAGGCGCTTGACGATCGCGGGTGCAAGTACCATGTTGCATTGACCGCCCGAAAACCATCTGGGCGCCGGCCCGCGGAACCATTCCCGCGCACGTGATTCACACCGCATTCAAGGATTGATTTCCATGGCAGAACCCCAAGGCCTCGGGCTGATCCCGATGGTGATCGAGCAGAGCGGACGCGGCGAGCGCGCGTACGACATCTATTCGCGCCTGCTCAAGGAACGTGTCGTGTTCCTCGTCGGTCCGGTGAACGAGGCCACCGCGAACCTCGTGGTTGCGCAAATGCTGTTTCTCGAATCCGAGAATCCGGACAAGGACATTCACTTCTACATCAACTCTCCCGGTGGCTCGATTGCAGCGGGTTTCGCCGTGTACGACACGATGCAGTTCATCAAGCCGGACGTGTCCACGCTGTGCGTGGGCATGGCCGCGTCGATGGGCGCGTTCCTGCTTGCCGCCGGCGCGAAGGGAAAGCGCTTCGCGCTGCCGAATTCCGACGTCATGATTCATCAGCCGCTCGGCGGTTTCCAGGGACAGGCGTCGGATGTCGAGATCCACGCCAAATACATCCTGAGCCTGCGGCAGCGGCTCAACGTGCTGATGGCGCGGCATACCGGCAAGCCGGTCGAGCAAATCGCGCGCGACACCGAGCGCGACAACTTCCTGACCGCCGAGCAGGCGAAGGAGTACGGGATTGTCGATAAAGTCTTGCAAAAAAGGACCGTAACCGAGTAAAGTCGATCGCACGTACGCTGCGTAGGCGCTTTAATGGCGGACAAATCCTCTTCGGGCGACAAGCTCCTTTACTGCTCGTTCTGCGGCAAGAGTCAGCACGAGGTCCGCAAGCTCATCGCGGGCCCGTCGGTATTCATCTGCGACGAATGCATCGAGCTTTGCAACGACATCATCCGCGAGGAGGGAACGGGTGGCGAGACCGCGCGCGCGGATCGCAGCAAGCTCCCGACGCCGCACGAGATCCGCCAGATCCTCGATCAATATGTGATCGGCCAGGAGCCGGCGAAGAAGATCCTTTCGGTCGCCGTCTACAACCACTACAAGCGGCTCGAATCGGGGACGAAGGACGACGAGGTCGAGCTCGCGAAGTCGAACATCCTGCTGATCGGCCCGACGGGCTCGGGCAAGACGCTCCTCGCGCAGACGCTCGCGAGACTGCTCGACGTGCCGTTCGTCATCGCCGATGCCACCACGCTGACGGAAGCGGGCTACGTGGGCGAGGACGTCGAGAACATCATCCAGAAGCTGCTGCAGAAATGCGACTACGACATCGAGAAGGCGCAGCGCGGCATCGTCTACATTGACGAGATCGACAAGATCTCCCGGAAGAGCGACAACCCGTCGATCACCCGCGACGTGTCGGGCGAGGGCGTCCAGCAGGCGCTTCTCAAGCTGATCGAAGGCACGATCGCGAGCGTTCCTCCCCAGGGTGGCCGCAAGCATCCGAACCAGGAATTCGTCCAGGTCGACACGACCAATATCCTGTTCGTCTGCGGCGGGGCGTTCGACGGCCTCGAAAAGATCATCCGTCAGCGTACGGCGAAGACAGGCATCGGCTTCGGCGCCGAGGTGGCCTCGCCCGACGACCGTCGCAGCATGACGATCCTCCTGCGCGGCACCGAGCCCGAGGACCTCATCAAGTTCGGCCTGATCCCGGAATTCGTCGGCCGCCTGCCGGTCGTCGCCACGCTCGACGAGCTCGACGAAGCCGCGCTCATCCAGATCCTGGTCGAGCCGAAGAACGCGTTGATCAAGCAGTACCACAAGATGTTCCGGATGGAGGGCGTCGAGCTCGAAATCCGGGAGCTCGCGCTTCGCGCCATCGCACGGAAGGCGCTCGCGCGGAAGACCGGGGCGCGGGGGCTGCGCTCCATCCTCGAGCAGGTGCTGCTCGACGTCATGTACGACCTGCCTTCGCTGTCCAACCTGGCCCGCGTCGTCGTCGACGAATCGACGATCACGAACGACGGCAAGCCGCTTTTGATGTTCGCGGACACGCCGAAGGTCGCGGCTGCCGCCAAGTAACGCAATCTGCCGCGCGGCGGCGCCTGCCGCCGTCGCCGTAACACCCGCACCCGTTGCATGACCGCCGGAAGTCCCCGGCGGCACGGCCTGCGGGCACTTATCGTGCTGTTGTCCACAGGGTGTGGCGCGCTGTTTGCTGGCTTTGTTTTAACTCCACACGGGGGCAGGGGTATTCAGCGGTACCCTGTCAGCTTGACAGCGCCGTCCCACGGCCCCATTTTGACCGTTGAGTTCCCCCACTGAGGCACGCATGCCCAACGACACCTCCCCGACGACCGATGTGACGACGCTGCCGCTCCTGCCGCTTCGCGACGTGGTCGTGTTCCCCCACATGGTCATCCCGCTTTTCGTCGGGCGCCCGAAATCGATCAAGGCGCTGGACGTCGCGATGGATGCCGGCAAGCACATCCTGCTCGTTGCGCAGAAGCAGGCGGCGAAGGACGATCCCGCTGCCGAGGACCTTTACGACATCGGCAGCGTCGCCACCGTGCTGCAGATGCTCAAGTTGCCTGACGGGACCGTGAAGGTGCTGGTCGAGGGCACGCAGCGCGCGCAGATTCGCAGCATCGAGGAGCACGCGGAGTATCTCGCCGCGCGTGCGCAGCCGATTCCCGGCGAGCCGGGAACTGCCCATGAAGTCGAGGCGATGCGCCGGGCGCTCCTCACGCAGTTCGACCAGTACGTCAAGCTGAACAAGAAGATTCCGCCGGAGATCCTGACGTCGATGTCGGGCATCGACGATGGCGGACGATTGGCCGACGCGATTGCCGCGCATCTGCCGCTCAAGCTCGAGCAGAAGCAGCAGATCCTCGAGATGAGCGACGTCGGCAAGCGTCTCGAGCACCTGCTCGGCGTGCTCGAAGGCGAGGTCGACATCCTGCAGGTCGAAAAGCGCATCCGCGGACGCGTCAAGCGCCAGATGGAGAAGAGCCAGCGCGAGTACTACCTGAACGAGCAGGTCAAGGCGATCCAGAAGGAGCTCGGCGAGGGCGACGAGAACGCCGATCTCGAGGAGATGGAAAAGAAGATCAAGGCCGCGAAGATGTCGCGCGAAGCCGAGGGCAAGGCGATGGCCGAGCTCAAGAAGCTGCGCATGATGTCGCCGATGTCCGCGGAAGCGACCGTCGTGCGCAATTACATCGACACGCTGCTCGGCCTGCCGTGGCGCAAGAAGAGCAAGATCAGCAAGGATCTCGCGCACGCGGTCAAGGTGCTCGATGCCGACCACTACGGCCTCGAGAAGGTCAAGGAGCGGATCGTCGAGTACCTCGCCGTGCAGCAACGCGTCGATCGGTTGAAGGCTCCGATCCTCTGTCTCGTCGGTCCGCCCGGCGTTGGCAAGACGTCGCTCGGGCAGTCGGTCGCCAAGGCCACGGGCCGCAAGTTCGTGCGGATGAGTCTCGGCGGGGGGCGCGACGAAGCGGAGATCCGAGGCCACCGGCGTACCTACATCGGATCCATGCCAGGCAAGATCCTGGAGAACATGACGAAGGTTGCCGTGCGCAATCCGCTGTTCCTGCTCGACGAAGTCGACAAGATGGGACAGGATTTCCGTGGCGATCCGTCGTCGGCACTGCTCGAGGTGCTCGATCCCGAGCAGAACAACACGTTCGTCGACCACTACGTCGAGGTCGAGTACGACTTGTCCGACGTGATGTTCGTCGCGACGGCGAACACGATGAACATTCCGGCGCCGCTGCTCGATCGGATGGAGGTGATCCGGCTTTCGGGTTACACCGAGGACGAGAAGATCGCGATTGCGAAGCAGTACCTGTTGCCGAAGCAGATCAAGCACAACGGCCTGAAGCCCGAGGAGCTGCACGTCGCCGAGAGCGCACTGCGCGACATCGTGCGCTACTACACACGCGAAGCCGGCGTGCGGAGCCTCGAGCGCGACATCAGCAAGATCTGCCGCAAGGTCGTGAAGAGCCTGCTTCTGAAGCAAAGCGAAGGCAAGGCGCGCAAGGGGCGCGGCCCGGTCGACGTCAACTCGAAGAACCTGGACAAGTACCTCGGCGTTCGACGCTACACATACGGCATCGCGGAGCGCAAGAACCAGGTCGGTCAGGTCACGGGTCTTGCGTGGACCGAGGTGGGCGGCGATCTGCTGACGATCGAATCGGTCGCGCTGCCGGGCAAGGGCAAGACGACGTCCACCGGCAAGCTCGGCGACGTGATGAACGAATCGATCGCGGCAGCGCTTTCAGTCGTGCGCCATCGCTCGAAGCAGCTCGGCATTCCGGCCGAGTTCTACACGAAGACCGATCTGCACATCCATCTTCCCGAAGGGGCGACGCCGAAGGACGGCCCCTCCGCGGGCACGGCGATCGCAACGTCGATGGTGTCGACGCTCACCGGCATTCCGGTGCGCTGCGATGTGGCCATGACGGGCGAGATCACGCTCCGCGGTGAAGTGCTGCCGATCGGCGGATTGAAGGAGAAGCTGCTGGCGGCGGGTCGTGGCGGCATCAAGACGGTGTTGATACCGGAAGAGAACGTGAAAGATCTCGTCGAGATCCCGGACGAGATCAAGAATCGTCTCGACATTCATCCGGTGCGCTGGATCGAGCAGGTGCTCGAGCGATCGCTCGAGCGGCAGCCGACCCCCATCGTCGACGAGACCGACAAGACCGAGACATCGGTGCCGCCGACGCCGGCAGCCGATGACAAGAGCGCGGTAATCAAGCACTGACCAATGTCTCGCACTGCGAGAACACACGGCGGGCATTCGTTGCCCGCCGTTTTTCTTATGCACGCACCCGCGTCGATTTGCACGAGCGTATGTCGCGAGAGTCTTGACACCCGGAAAACGCGAGCGCTATAAAGCGCGATACTCCGCGCGTCATCATCAACGCGCCTCCGTTTTCCCGATTCCGCGCATGCACTTCGCGGAATCGCATGCAGGTTCCCTGAAAGGATGCTTCGTGAACAAATCCGAAATGATCGACGCGATCGCCCGCCATGCCGACATCTCCAAGGCCGCCGCCGGACGCGCGCTGGATGCGACGGTTGGCGCCATCAAGACATCGTTGCGACAGGGCGACATCGTGACGCTCGTGGGATTCGGTTCCTTCTACGTCGGCAAGCGCAGCCCGCGCGCGGGTCGCAATCCACGCACCGGTGATGCAATCGAGATCCAGGGCGGCAAGGTGCCCAAGTTCCGCGCTGGAAAAGCATTGAAGGATGCGCTAAACTAGCGCGTTTCGCTTGCGTGGTTTTGGGTGCTTAGCTCAGCTGGTAGAGCGTCGCCCTTACAAGGCGAATGTCGGCGGTTCGAGCCCGTCAGCACCCACCAGGACCGGATGGGGTGACGCGAGAGAGCCGGCACGACGCGGCGCTCTTGCGCTGAAGCACCGGAGTGGTAGTTCAGTTGGTTAGAATACCGGCCTGTCACGCCGGGGGTCGCGGGTTCGAGTCCCGTCCACTCCGCCAACTTCAATCCAAGGGTGAACGCGAGTTCGCCCTTTTTCGTTTCAGTCAGGCGCACCGGGATTCCATACCGCCATGTTCGATCTGCTCCACAGGCACAAGCACATCGCGCAGGGCATTCTTGCCCTCATCACGCTTCCGTTCGCATTCTTCGGCGTCGACTTCTATTTCAACCGCGGCGACAGCGTCCAGACGGTTGCGACGGTCGACGGCAGAAAGATCTCCCAGGCGGAGTTCGACGATACGCTGCGCGAGCAGCAGCAGCGGATGCGCCAGGCGCTCGGCGGGAACTTCGATCCGGCGATGCTCGACAGCCCCGAAGTGCGGTACGCGCTCGTCGACCAGCTCGTGAACCAGCGCCTGCTCGAAAACCGGGCGCGCGCCGACCGCTTTCGCGTGAGCGACACGCAACTCCAGCAGTTCATCGCGGGCCTGCCGCCGTTCCAGGAGGACGGAAAGTTCTCGGCCGACAAGTACCGGCAGGTGCTTGCAGCGCAGGGCATGTCGCCGGTCGCTTTCGAGCAGCGCGTGCGCGGCGAACTGGTGCTTGCGCCCCTGCAGGATCCGATCGTGAACGGCAGCATCGCCGCGCAGTCGTCGGTTACGCGCTACCTTTCGCTGCTCGAGCAGAAGCGGGAGGTGGCGGGGGCGCCGATCGCCGCCGAGTCGTTCGAGAAGGCGGTCAAGGTCACCGACGCGGACGTGAAGGCGTTCTACGACAAGAATCCTTCGGCGTTCAATACGCCGGAGCTTGCGAAGATCGAATACCTCGTGCTGAACCAGGACGCGATCGCCGCGCAGATCAAGGTCGATCCCGCCGAGCTCAAGCAGGCGTACGACGCGAATGCCAAGCAGTACACGACGAACGAGGAGCGGCAGGCGTCGCACATCCTGATCGCGGTGAAGCCGGACGCAAGTGAAGCCGACAAGGCGGCCGCGAAGCAGAAGGCAACGACGCTGCTCGAGAAGGCGCGTGCGAAGCCGGACGCGTTCGCGGAGCTCGCCAAGGCGAACTCCCAGGACACGGGATCAGCGGCACAAGGCGGCGACCTCGGCTCCTTTGCGCGCGGTGCAATGGTCAAGCCGTTTGAAGATGCGGTGTTTGCCGCGAAGGTCGGGGACATCGTCGGTCCGGTGCAAACGGACTTCGGCTATCACGTGATCAAGGTCACCGGAGTGACGCCGTCGCACGTGCAGAGCTTCGACGAAGTGAAGGGCCGCATCGAGGCCGACCTCAAGCGACAGAAGGCCGCCCAAAGGTTCGCGACGTCCGCCGACCAGTTTCAGAATCTCGTGTACGAGCAGGCGGATTCGCTCGCGGGCGCGGCGAAGGCACTCGATCTCAAGGTCGAGACCACCCAACTGCTCACTCGCCAGCAGATCCAGGCGCTCGCGCTCGGCAATGCCAAGTTCGTGCAGGCGCTGTTCTCGCCCGAATCACTGCAAAGCAAGCGAAATACCGAAGCGATGGAGGTTGGCCCTAACGTGCTCATCGCGGGTCGCGTCGTCGAGTACAAGCCGGCGGCGCCGCGGCCGGTGGCCGAAGTGCAGGACGAGATCCGCCAGCAACTGACGCGTCAGGGTGCAAGCGAGATGGCGCAGAAGGTCGGCCGCGAAAAGCTCGCGCTGCTTGCGCAGGGCAAGGAGCGTGAAGCGGGACTCACGTTCGGCAAGCCCGTCACCGTGGCACGCAATCAGGCGCAACCCGGATTTCCACCGGAAGCACTGAAGACGATCTTCGACGCGGATTCGCACAAGCTGCCCGCGTATTCGGGCAGCGTGAACGAACGTGGCGGCTATTCGATCTACAAGGTCCAGAACGTGATCGAGGCGCCGGCTCCCGACGCGACCAAAATCCAGTCGGCGGGCGCGCGCGTCGGCAGCGAGATCGGTCGCGAGTTGATGAGCGCCTATCTTGCCGCGCTCAAGGCGGACGGCGACGTGAAGATCAACCAGGCCGCGCTCGAGAAAAAGTAGCGGCCAGAAATGGCTGCGCGCCTGCGCGCGCGGAACGCCCGCCGTATCCTCGCTCGCCTCGCTATGCTTCGATAGGTGCTATCGCGGGGCCCGCTCCGGGCCTTTGCGCACGCGACCCGCTTCCCGCCATTTGATCGACTTCAAGCCGGGCACTTGTTGTCGCGGAGGAATGCGTTGATCTTCGCGCGTTCGCGTCCAAGCGCGTCGTCATCCATCACCTCGCGCTCGCCCTTCTCGTTGTAGCGGTAGATCGCGAGCTGGCTTTCGCCGAGTTGCTTCAGGTGGCCCTTGGCTTGCGCACACGCCTCGGCGCGCTTCGCGACATCCGCGCGCTCCTTTTCGCTCTTCGCAGCGGCTTCCTCTTTTTCGGTCTGCCGCTTGCGGTATTCAGCTTCGCGCTGCGCGAGCTCCTTGGCGGCGTTCGGGTTCGCCGGCGGCGGTGGCGCCCGCAACTGCTCGCTCTTGACGCTCGTGGAAGGAGGCTGGTCGGAATACACGGTGCGACCCTGGGCGTCGGTCCACTTGTAGAGCGCTGCCGCCGCGGATGACGCCAACGTGACGGCCAGCAGGCATGCGGCGAGCAGCAGCGGGGTGCGGGACATGGTCGCCCGATCGTCGATTATGACATTGGCAAGTTACCGCGCGGATGCGGCGCCCGTCAATTGGTCGGCCGTCAATTCACGCTGCCGAGCCGGCGCACTGTCGCGCGGCCGGTACGTCGGCGCCACGGAAGTCCGTGCTCGTCGCTCGCCCGACGCGGCGTGACGGGATGCAGTGTCGGGGCGCTGCACGCGAACCGCAACGCCGGGAAGCGCGAGACCGCGCGGGTATAATCGATTTTTGCGAGAAGGAGAGTTTGATGCGTGTCGTCCGCAAGGCACTCACGTTCGACGACGTTCTACTCGTTCCCGCCCACTCCCTCGTCGTTCCCCGCGACGTTTCGCTCGTCACCCGCCTTACCCGCTCGATCGCGCTCAACATCCCGCTCCTGTCCGCGGCGATGGACACGGTGACCGAGGCGCGCCTCGCGATCGCAATCGCGCAGGAGGGCGGACTCGGCATCGTGCACAAGAACATGACCCCGACACGGCAGGCGGCCGAAGTCGCGAAGGTCAAGCGCTTCGAAAGCGGCGTCGTCAAGGATCCGATCACGATTCCGCCCACGATGTCCGTGCGGCAGGTGCTTGCGCTCACGCACCAGTACCGGATCTCGGGGCTTCCCGTGGTCGACGGCAGGCGCGTCGTCGGCATCGTCACCAATCGCGACCTGCGCTTCGAGACGGAGCTCGACCAGCCGGTTTCGAACATCATGACGCCGGCGTCGCGGCTCGTGACCGTTCCCGAGGGGACGGACCTCGATACGGCGAAGGCGCTGATGCACCGGCATCGGCTCGAGCGCGTGCTGGTGATCAACGACGCGCGCGAGTTGCGCGGTCTCATCACCGTGAAGGACATCCAGAAGTCCACCGAGCATCCCAGTGCGTGCAAGGACGAGCTCGGAAGGCTGCGTGTCGGCGCGGCCGTAGGCACCGGCGACGACACCGAGGAGCGCGTCGACGCGCTGGTCGCGGCAGGCGTCGACGTGATCGTCGTCGACACCTCGCACGGACATTCGCAGGGGGTGCTGAACCGCGTGTCCTGGGTCAAGAAGCGCCATTCGCAGGTGCAGGTGATCGGCGGCAACATAGCGACGGCTGCAGGTGCCAAGGCGCTGGTCGAACATGGCGCCGATGGCGTGAAGGTCGGCATCGGTCCGGGTTCCATCTGCACGACGCGCATCGTCGCCGGCGTGGGCGTCCCGCAGATCTCTGCCATCCAGGAAGCGCTTGCCGGCGTGTCGCGCGACGACGTGCCGCTGATCGCCGACGGCGGCATCCGCTACTCGGGGGATGTGGCGAAAGCGATTGCCGCAGGGGCGTCGGCCGTCATGCTCGGCAGTCTCTTTGCGGGGACAGAGGAGTCGCCCGGCGACATCGAGCTGTACCAGGGGCGCTCTTACAAGAGCTACCGCGGCATGGGTTCGATCGGTGCGATGCAACTCGGAAGTTCCGATCGCTATTTCCAGGATGCCGAAGGCGAAGGCGCCGCGGAAAAGCTCGTTCCCGAAGGGATCGAGGGGCGCGTGCCGTACAAGGGATCGCTCGCGAACGTGATCCTGCAGTTGACCGGCGGACTGCGTGCGGCGATGGGCTACTGCGGTTGTCCGTCGATTCGCGAGCTCTCAACGCGCGCGGAGTTCGTGGAGATCACCTCGGCAGGTGTGCGCGAATCGCACGTGCACGACGTGCAGATCGTCAAGGAAGCTCCCAATTACCGCACCGATTGATTCCATCCCTGCAAAGCCGCCGCGGGGCTCCTCGGCGTTATCGGGGGACGCGCTCGAAGTCCTGATGCATGGCTCGAGGACTTTCCATCTCGCGCGTCTCTGCCGCGCTATTTCGCCTGGTCTCGACGCTTCTCCTCGCACGGAACGGATCACCTTCGCCGGTAAATGACAGCGTCGTCGCACTGCAAGATCCTGATCCTGGACTTCGGGGCGCAGTACACGCAGCTCATCGCGCGCCGGCTGCGGGAGACCAACGTCTATTGCGAGATTCATCCGTATGACGTCGGTGACGCGTTCGTGCGCGCGTTCGGCGCACAGGGCATCGTCCTGTCGGGCGGGCCTTCGAGCGTCACGAGCGAGGACACGCCGCGGGCGCCGGGCGCTGTCTGGGAGCTTGGCGTGCCGGTGCTCGGCATCTGTTACGGGATGCAGACGATGGCCGCGCAACTCGGCGGCAAGGTGGAAGCCTCCCGGCTCAGGGAGTTCGGGCACGCCGAGGTGCGCGCCCGCGGTCATACGGCGCTCTTCCGCGACATCGAGGATCGCCGCAATGCGGAAGGGCATGGCCTGCTCGACGTCTGGATGAGTCACGGGGACAAGGTTATCGAACCCCCGCCGGGCTTCATCGTCGCCGCGTCCTCGCACGCGTGCGCGATCGCCGCGATGGCCGACGAGAACCGGCGCTTCTACGGCGTCCAGTTCCACCCCGAAGTCACGCACACGAAGCAGGGCAAGCTGCTGCTGGAGCGGTTCGCGCACGAGATCTGCGGTTGCGGCCACGACTGGAACATGCGGGCCTACGCAAGCGAGGCGATCGAGGCAATCCGCCACAAGGTCGGCAACGAGCAGGTGTTGCTCGGGCTTTCCGGCGGCGTGGATTCGTCGGTCGCCGCCGCGCTTCTGCACCGCGCGATCGGCGATCGGCTGACGTGCGTATTCGTCGATCATGGTCTGCTGCGGCAGAACGAGGCCGAGCAGGTGATGGACACGTTCGGCATGCATCTCGGCGTGCGCGTCGTCCATGTCGACGCCAGCGACGAGTTCCTCACGGCACTCGCCGGGGTCGACGATCCGGAGCAGAAGCGCAAGATCATCGGCCGCCTGTTCGTCGATGTATTCCAACGCGAGGCGTCGAAGATCGCGGGCGTGAGCTGGCTTGCGCAGGGAACGATATATCCGGACGTGATCGAGTCGGCATCGGCGAAGGGCGACAAGGCGCACACGATCAAGTCGCATCACAACGTCGGCGGCCTGCCGGAAACGCTGCATCTCAAGCTGCTCGAGCCGCTCCGCGATCTCTTCAAGGACGAGGTGCGCAAGCTGGGTCTAGAGGTCGGCTTGCCGCGGGAGATGGTGTTTCGCCATCCGTTTCCCGGCCCGGGCCTCGGCGTGCGAATACTCGGCGAGGTGCGCCGCGAATGGGCCGACATGCTGCGCAGCGCGGATGCAATCTACATCGAGGAATTGCGTGCGGCGCGCGACGAGCGGGGCCAGTCGTGGTACGACAACGTGGCGCAGGCGTTCGCCGTGTTCCTGCCGATCCGCTCCGTCGGCGTGATGGGGGACGGCCGCACCTACGAGCACGCGGTCGCGCTTCGCGCCGTGCAGACGACCGACTTCATGACGGCCCACTGGGCCCCGCTGCCGCACGATCTGCTCGCGCGGATCAGCAACCGCATCACCAACGAAGTGCGGGGGATCAACCGCGTCGTGTACGACGTTTCGAGCAAGCCTCCCGCAACGATCGAGTGGGAATGAGCGCGCCGGGCGAGGCCGCAGGCCGAGCCGAGGCCCGAAGGGCGCGGCGGCGCGCGAGTTTCGGGAGGCCGACGCGCAGTCGGTGCGCATCTGCGAGGTGTTGCAATGAGGCTGAGGAATGAGCGCGCCGGGCGAGGCCGAGGGAATGACCGTTCCCGCCTGCGCGTAAGCGACCATCGGATGGCCGCACGTCATCGGGAGACCGGCAACGAGCGGCGCACCACGCGTCCGAAGGAAGCCGTGCGCGCGCTGCCGCCGCAGCACATCTTCTACACGCGCGTACGGCGTGGCGCCACCTACGCCTTCGGCCTCGTGTTCGCAACGCTCGTCACGGGAATCATCGGCTATAGGCTCTTCGAGCATCTCGCCTGGCTCGATGCGCTCCATCAAGCGGCCATGCTGCTGTCGGGGATGGGGCCGGTAATCGACATGACGAGCGACGCAGGAAAGATCTTCGACAGCATCTATGCGCTGTTTTGCGGCGTGATCCTGCTCGCCTCGACGGCATTGCTCTTCGCGCCGGTCATCCATCGCATCCTGCATCGCTTCCACATCGAGGATACGAGTGACCGATGAGGACTGGATGACGGAGGCGCTGACGCTCGCCCGCGAGGCCGGTTCGCGAGGCGAGGTGCCGGTGGGTGCGATCGTCGTCTGCAACGGGCGCATCGTGGGGCGGGGCGGCAATGCGCCGATCGCCGCGAGCGATCCGACCGCGCACGCCGAGCTCGTCGCACTGCGCGAGGCGGGCGCCGCGCTCGGGAACTATCGGCTTCCCGGCTGCACGCTCTATGTCACGCTCGAGCCTTGTGCGATGTGCGCGGGCGCCGTTCTGCACGCGCGACTTGCTCGCCTCGTCTTCGGCGCACGGGATCCCAAGACGGGCGCGTGCGGCTCCGTCATCGATCTGATGGGAGAGCTGCGCCTCAATCATCACACGCGCGTGACGCGTGGCGTCGCCGAAACGGCGTGCGGCGCGTTGCTCACGGCGTTTTTTGCCGCGCGCCGATCGCCCGCGGGCGGTTAGACTTCATCGCCATCGATGTCTGCGCGCGCACTCAATTTCACGATCGTCGCACCCTCCGGGTTTGCCACGGACCCCGCCGCGCTCTCGCGCGCGATCGCGTGTCTCGAAGGGCTCGGCCATCGCGTGACCTGCGACCCGACCACACGCAGCCGGTGGCAGCGCTTCGCGGCGCCGGACGACGAGCGCCTGGCCGCGATCGAACGGGTCGCAGGCGATCCGCGCGTCGACGTCGCGTTGATGCTGCGCGGCGGCTACGGCTTCACGCGCCTTCTCGATCGCCTCGACTATGCGGCGCTCGCGCGTGCGGGAAAGCGCTGGATGGGCCATTCGGATTTCACCGCGTTCCAGCTGGCCGCCCTCGCCAAGGCAGGCATCGTCACGTTCGCGGGTCCGATGGCGTCTTACGATTTCGGTGCGCCGATACCGTCGGCGTTCACCCTCGAGCAGTGCTTCGGTGTGCTCGGGAATGATGCGTGGAGCGTCGAATGCGCGGTCGACGGGCCGCCGGCAGTTTCCGCGCGCGGTGTTCTATGGGGCGGCAACTTGGCGCTCGTCGCGCATCTCGTCGGAACGACCTATCTCCCCGATGTGACGGGAGGAATTCTCTTCCTCGAAGACGTCGCCGAGCATCCGTACCGCATCGAGCGGATGCTCTATCAACTGCTCCATGCGGGCATTCTCGCGCGGCAACGCGCCGTGCTGCTCGGCGCGTTCACCGAATACCAGTTGAATGCGAACGACGCCGGCTACGACGTGACGGCGGCGATTGCGCATCTGCGCCAGCGCGTCGCCGTGCCGATCTATACGGGGCTGCCGTTCGGTCACGTACCGGACAAGCTGACATTGCCTGTAGGCGGGCAGTGCGACCTCGCCGTAAGCGACGGTCGCGCGCTGCTGCGCTTCAGCGACTATGCGAGATGACGCGGAGTCGCCGGGTGTGTCGCCGAATCCGCATGACGGACCCGTGAGCACCGGCACGACCTTCACCGTGCGCATCTGCACGTGGTCGGAGGCCGCGGAGGCACTGCGCCGCGTTCGGTACGACGTCTTCGTCGTGGAGCAGGGCGTGCCGGAGGTGCTGGAGTGGGATGCGAGCGATGCGTCGGCGGTGCATGCGCTCGCCGAAACCGCCTCCGACGGACCGATTGGCTGCGCCCGGCTGCTCGACGACGGACATATCGGGCGCGTGGCGGTCGTCCGCGATTGGCGCAAGCGGGGCGTAGGTCGCGCATTGATGCGGCGGCTGATCGGCGTTGCACGCGAGCGCGGCGATCCGGTGTTGATCGTCAACGCACAAGTCGATGCGATGCCGTTCTACGCGCGCGATGGCTTCGCCGCGACCGGGGCGCAATTCAAGGAGGCCGGCATCGATCACCGCGTCATGACGCGCCGCTTGCGCGAGCTATAGGTGCCGCGAGCCCGTGCTCGTCTTCGAGAGGAAACGACACGTCGGTTCTTCCCGTCGGCGCGCCCGACGCGTCGAACGTCCGCTCGTGCAATCCGACCGTGCCATCACGCCTTACGACGAGCACCGTCGAGCATCGCGTGCCGTAGTCGGCACTGACGATGAACGGGGCGGACAGCAGCCGTTCCCGTTCCAACGTGAGCCCCGTATTCGGCAGCGCTTCCTCCGGCGCCGGGACACGATCGGCGAGCACGTGGAAGAGCGCGTCGATATCGTCGTCCTCGCGTTTCACCCATGCGGCAAGCCCCGACTTCGCCCGCACGAGCTTCGGCCACGGCGTGTCGAGCGCAGCATTGGAAACGCCATGGACGCCGCGGCTTAACCGCTGCACGTCCGGCGTGCGGTTCGAGCCGAATGCGGCGATCGACGCTTGGCCGACGACGAGATTGAACCCGTTGTATCGCGCACTGCCGCGCACGAGGCTTTCGACCGTTCGCTGCGCGTCGTCTGCGTCGCGCAGCGCGGCCGGAACGAGGGAGCCGCGCGAGGGTGCGTGCGGATCGTGCCTGCCCGGCTCGCGCACGTTGGTGACGAATGCCCAGCGACCGAGCCGGTTCACTCCGAGCCACGTTCCCTCGTGCTCGAGGTCGCGTCCGGCCAGCAGTTGGTGACCTTCGCTGTCGCGCCACCAGTGCGCGCGTTCCGCGGGGCGCCTGTGATATTCGTCGCGATTCGCCCCCACGATCACGGCGTAGCGTGGATGCGCATCGAGCGCGATGACGGCAAGGCACATCGCGCGCCTCTTCCTGCGGTTATGAAAGCGATCGCGGCGCGCGTGGCGCCGACGCTTCCGGGATCGCGTAGGGCAGTGGCTGGCGTGAAATGGAAGGACCGTCAGTCATGTCGAGGCGCAAGTCGTCCGCCTCGACGGCCGCTTGCTGGACGACGGCGAGAAGCGCGCTTCCTCCCGCGGGATCCGGGGCGGCATTCACGACGGTCCCGCACGGCTGGTCGCCGAACACGGACGAATAGAGCCGCGTGGGCGGTTCGACGTCTTCGGCGGACGTTCGGAACGCGTACAGGCGTTCCTTCAGCCGCCCGAGATACTGCATGCGCGCGACGATCTCCTGCCCCGGGTAGCAGCCCTTCTGAAAGCTGATGCCGCCGAGCAGGTCCCAGTTCAGCGCCTGCGGGACGAAGAGATCCGACGTGGCGGCCGTGATCTTGGGCACGCCGACGCGGATCGCATGCCAGCGCCACATCTGCGTATCTGCCGTAACGGCATGGCGCGCAAGCGCTGCATGGATGATCGGGGCGCTGGCCGTCGGACATGCGACGATGATGCGTCCATCGGGCATCGTGAAGGCCGTGGCGTCCCCTTTGAAGGACGTCGCGGTCAACGGCGCGACCGCAATGCCGAGCGCAGCCCGCGCGGCATCGCCGGCGCCGGGGCCGGCGAGCCCCAGAAGCGCATAGCCGTCCCTGACGTCGTTAATGACGACCTTGGAGCGCAGGACGAACATCGACAGCCGCCGCCGGATCGTCTCGGCAAGATCGGCTGCGACGATCAGCAGCACGCGCCCACCGTCGCTCGCCGCTCGCCACAGCACGCCGTTCGCCAGCATCCGCCCTTTCGGCGAGTTGTAGCTCCAGTACTGGCCGCGCCCCGGCGCAAGAGCCTGGACGTCGCTCGAAAGCTGCCCGTGAAGGAAGCTCACCGCATCCTCCCCGACCGCTTCCAGCAACGCGGATCCCACGTGCGCGCACACGACGGGCGCCGAGGATTGTGCGAAATCGGTGGGGGAAACGGAGGTCAGGGCAGGGGCAGGCATCGGGAGACGGCGCGTCTTTGGGCGGCTCGCCGTCCAATGGCATCGCGTGTTAGAATAACGAGTTAACGCGCACGTACGCTCGTTCGTTTACGCATCGCAACATGCGCGGAGTCCGGCGGCTCGCACGTCACGAATTTGCGGCCTGCACTTCCGGATTACCAGGACTCGCCGTCGGCACGTGCCGGGCGGCCGTCCACCACGCACACCGGCGTCTCAGGGTGTCGGCGCTTCATCATGCGCCGCAACGCAATCCGCCGGTGGAGGCCCAACCCTGACAGGAGTGAAGCATGTCCGTAACCATGCGTCAAATGCTGGAGGCCGGTGTCCATTTCGGCCACCAGACGCGGTACTGGAACCCCAAGATGGCCGAGTACATCTTCGGCCAGCGCAACAAGATCCACATCGTCAACCTCGAAAAGACGATGGCGATGTACAACGACGCGATGAAATACGTGCGTCAACTCGCGCAGAACCGCGGCACGATCCTCTTCGTAGGCACCAAGCGCCAGGCGCGCGACATCGTTGCCGAGGAAGCGCAGCGCTGCGGCATGCCGTTCGTCGACCACCGCTGGCTCGGCGGCATGCTCTCGAACTTCAAGACCGTCAAGCAATCGATCAAGCGCCTGAAGGACCTCGAGGCGATGAAGGTCGACGGGACGTTCGAGCGGATGTCGAAGCGCGAAGCGCTGTCGCATCAGCGCGAGCTCGACAAGCTCGAGAAGAGCCTCGGCGGCATCAAGGATATGACTGCGCTGCCCGATGCGGTTTTCGTCATCGACGTCGGCTATCACAAGATCGCCGTCACCGAAGCGAAGAAGCTCGGCATCCCGATCGTGGCCGTTGTTGACACGAACCACAATCCCGATCCGATCGCGTATGTGATTCCCGGCAACGATGACTCGAGCCGCGCCATCCGGCTGTACGCCCGCGGCGTTGCCGACGCCGTCCTCGAAGGCAAGAGCAACACGATCCAGGAGATCACGTCATCGGGCGACGAGTTCGTCGAAGTCGCCGACGAGGCGACGGCCTGACGGGCGCTGAAGCCCGCGCGTTGCCGCCGTATTTGCAAAACGGGGGAGCAACGTTCGCTAGTCGATGTCAGAGGGCGACAGGGCCTTCGCAGGCGCCGCGCGATGCATGGCGCAGGCGGGGGCCGATCCAACCGATTGAATGGGGAGCTTGGAGACGATGGCGGACATTTCCGCGAGTACCGTGATGGAGCTGCGACAGCGCACCGGGCTCGGCATGATGGAGTGCAAGAAGGCGCTGACCGAGGCGGCCGGTGATCTCACGAAGGCGGAGGAGCTGCTGCGGATCCGCAGCGGCGCCAAGGCGAGCAAGGCTGCCGCGCGCATCGCGGCCGAGGGCGTCATCGGCCTCCATGTCGCGGCAAATGCCAAGGCCGCCGCGATCGTCGAATTGAATTGCGAGACCGATTTCGTTGCGCGGAACGAGGACTTCCGCGCATTTGCCAACCAGATCGCCGAGGTCGTGGCGCGCGATCGTCCCGCTGACGTGGCGGCGCTTGCAACGCGCACGCTGGCGTCGGGCGAGACGATCGAGGCGCGTCGAATCGCGCTCGTGCAGAAGATCGGCGAGAACGTGACGGTTCGTCGCTTCGCGCTGCTCGAGGCTCAGGGCCGCATCGCGTCTTACGTTCACGGGATGCGCATCGGCGTGCTCGTCGACTACACCGGCGGCAACGAGGCGCTCGGCAAGGATCTCGCGATGCACATCGCGGCCACGAAGCCCATCGCGGTCAGCCGCGAGCAGGTCGCCGCGGACGTCGTCGCGAAGGAGCGCTCAATTGCCGAGGCGCGCGCCGCGGAGTCCGGCAAGCCTGCCAATATCGTCCAAAAGATGGT
>Ga0105248_10003233_pt1 | contig 18069 bp, 13 predicted proteins | sample KBSS34metaG_FD_81524 | JGI IMG/M metagenome (GOLD analysis project Ga0105248, IMG submission 81524) | Switchgrass rhizosphere microbial communities from Kellogg Biological Station, Michigan, USA - KBS S3-4 metaG | ecosystem: Host-associated > Plants > Roots > Rhizosphere > Soil | place... | reverse complement strand
GCCATCCCGGCGGAGCTGTTCGACGAGGCCGAACTCCCAGTCGAGATAGGTCTGCATAGCCTCCTTCGGATTGTCCGTGCCTTCGTACGGGCGGCGGTACACGTCTTCGGGGGCGCTGGCCGGCTGCTGCAGCCCGGTCTCCAGCGGCAGACCCGCAGCGATCCAGGCCTGTGTCCCGCCCTCCAGCACCCGCGGCGTCTGTTCGGTGAGCTCTTCGAACTCCGCGGCGGCGAAGCTGGCCAAGGCGCCGTCGGGCGAGGTCAGCACATAGGGAAAGCCGCCGGGCAGGGCGCCCAGCGCCTCGGCCAGCCGGCTGCGGACGACGAACCAGGCGCCCGGAATGTGGCCGTTGCGATGGGCCGGGCTGGGGGCCAGGTCGATGACGGTGACGGCGGCGAGCTCGACCTCCCGGGCGAGGTTGGCCGGCGTGATCGACTGAACCTTCGGCGCGGGCGGCCGCGTCCGGCTCCAGGGACCGGTCTCGCGCGGGCCCTCGAAGCCCTCGAGCACATAGACCTCCCAGCCCATCTGAGCGAGCCAGGAGGCGCTCATGTCGGCGCGTACGCCACGGTTGTCGGCGAGTACGATGCGGGCGCCGCGCACCGGAGCGAAGGCGTCGGTCTCCTGCACCAGCTGGCCGCCCGGCGCGCTGCGGAAGCCGGCCAGGTGGCCGGCGGCGTACTCTTCGGGGGTGCGCACGTCGAAACGATAGAGGGTGCGGCTGGTCTCGCGCGCCAGGATGTCGAGCCCGCGGCGGTCGATGTGGCGGACCCCGGCGCGATAGGCGACGTCGCGGGCGGCGGCGCGGGCCTCGGCCTCGCGCGCTTGCGGGACGTCGGGGAACCGCTCGCTGCGGCCGTGGTCCAGGGCCTGGCCGGCCAGGGTCCAGCCGATCGTGCCATTGCGCAGCGCCACCACCCGGTTGGGCAGGCCAGCATTGATCAGCGACTGGGCGCCGACGATGCTGCGCGTGCGGCCGGCGCAGTTGACGATGATGGTGGTGGAGGGATCCGGCGCCAGCTCTCGCGCGCGCAGCACCAGCTCGGCCCCCGGAACGCTCACCGCGCGCGGGATGCTCATGGTCTGGTATTCCTCGAACCGCCGGGCGTCTAGCACCACCAGGTTCGGTTCGGACTCGATCAGGGCCTTGGCCTCGGGGGCGGCGAGGGACGGGGTGCGCCGGCGCGCCTCGACGAGTTCGCCGAAAGCCTTGCTGGCCGAGTTGACGTCCTGGAACAGCTCGTAGCCGGCGCGCCGCCAGCCCTCGAGCCCGCCTGCCATGGCGGAAACCCGGGAGTAACCCAGCACCCGCAGCCGCCGCGCCGCCGGCGGGACCAGGCCCTCCCCGTCGTCATAGAGGACGATGGGTGTATCCCGCCGGGGAATTCGGTCGAGCGCCTCGATCTCCAGGCGGCCGAGCGGCAGGTTGGCGGCGAACAGCGGGTGGTCCTTGGCGTAGGGGCCCTCCTCGCGCAGGTCGACGAGCGCGATCTCGCGCCGGGCGATGAGGTCCAGCCGGATATCGGCAGGGGCGGTCTCGGCGATCATGCGGGCAGGCTCACGGAGGCATCCCAGAAGTTGGGCAGGGTGATGTTCGAGTAGCCGGAGACGAAGGGCTTGGGCCGGCCCGCCGCGTCGTAGGTGGCGCGCCGCACCGCGCCGATATTGGCGCCGTAGACGTGGATGCTGATCGAAACGCGGTCGTCGAAGGCGTTGGCGACGCGGTGGATGTCGCCGATGCGCGGGGAGACCGCCTCCACCTGGCCGGGATCGAGCCGCGCTGGGACCCCTTGCGTGACCAAGCCCGCGGGCGTGCGGGCGTAGGCCTGGGCCAGCTCCCCTCCGCGCAGCACCCCCACCAGGCCCCAGACCGTGTGGTCGTGCACCGGCGTGGCCTGGCCGGGGCCCCAGACGAAGCTAACCACAGAGAAGGCCTCGGCGCTGTCGCAGTGCAGCAGGTACTGGCGATACCGCTCGGGATCGGGCTGGGCGTAGGCGTCCGGCAGCCAGTCGTCCTGCGCCACCAGGGTCGACAGCAACTGTCGGCCCTGGCTCAGGATCTCCGCCTCGTCGGAGGTCCGGCGCAGCAAGGCGGCGAGGTCGGTGACGAAACTGCGCAGCCGGTGGAGGTTCCCGCTCATAGCCGATACCGCAGGGTGGCGGTGACGGTCCTCGGGTCGGGGAAGTTCAGGTAATAGACCCCGGTGCTCGGGGTGTAGGTCGAGCTGACCGGCTTCTGGGAGTCGAGCAGGTTGCGGGCGGACACCACCACTGACCAGCGCGGATCGGACGCGGTCCAGGTCGCCACCGCGTTCAGGAAGCCCTGGGCCGGAATGCGGTTCTGGCCGCCCGCGGCCGGGGTGGCGCTGGAGTAGGTGGTCGTCTGGTACTGCGCGTTGAGGTTCAGCTGCAGCTCACCCGGCAGCGCGACCGGGACGTCCCAGTTCAGCGCGCCCGACAGGGTCCAGCGCGGCGCATTAAGCAGCCGGTTCGCGTCGGCGTTGACGCCCGCCCCGCCGGCGCCCTTGTAGCTGTCGTAGATGTCGAACAGGTAGCCGCCGGCGAACTGGGCTGAGAGCCTGGAGGTGAGCGCGGCCTGGGTCTCCAGCTCGACGCCTTCGGTATGGGCCTGGCCGGCGTTGCCGCGCCGGCTGCCGACATAGGCCGGATCGTAGAAGGAGACCTGCAGGTTGCTGTAGTCGTTGTAGAAGACGGCGAGGTCGGTGCTCAGCCTCTGGTCGAAGAGCCGGGTCTTCAGTCCGGCTTCATAGGCGGTCACCTGCTCCGGCGCGAATGGTAGGATGGCGAGGTCCAGGCGCGTCGCGCGGTTGTCGTAGCCGCCCGACTTGAAGCCCTTCGAATAGGACAGGTAGCTGTCGAGTTGGGGCGACCATTCGTACTGCACGGCGACCTTGGGCGTGACCGCCACCCAGGTGTCCTGGGCCTTGCCCTTGATCGACGACGCGACCACCTGGCCGGCCAGGTTGAGCACGCCGTTGTCGAAGGTGAAACTCTTGGTCTCCTGGGTCCAGCGCAGGCCGGTGACCAGCTTGAACTTGTCGGTGACCGACCAGGTCGCCTCGCCGAACACCGCGTAGGCGTCGGTGTCGGTGATGTTGTGGGCGCGCAGGAAGGCGTAGTTGCCGGGCGTCGTCACCGGGTCGGTGGCTTGGGCGTTTTTGCGGCTGTAGCCGTCGCGCTGCACGAAGAAGCGTTCGTGCAGATAGAAGACCCCGGTGGAGAAGGCGACCCGGCCGAAGTCGCCGTTCAGCTGGACCTCCTGGGTCGCGTACTGGTCGTTGTAGTGGATCAGGTTCTTCTGGATCAGCGCGGCCTGGCCGTCATTCTCGTAATAGACCGGGTTGAGGTCGAAGCCGCCGTAGGCGCTCACCGACTTCAGCTGCAGCTGGTCGCTGAGCTTGTAGGTGACGCGCGCCGAGCCTGAGATCTGGTCCAGGTCCTGTTTCGGCTCGACCTCCGCATAGGAGTAGTTCTTTCGGAAGACGCCGCCGGGCTGCACCCCCGGGATGTAGGAGCGGCTGTCGCTGCGGTCGCGCACGGCGTTCAGGGTGAGCAGCGCGTCCAGCCGATCGTTCGGCGTCCAGCGCAGCTTGGCGCGATAGGCGTCGACGTCGATGCGGTTGACGTCGTGGCCGAGCGTCGGGTCGTGGGTGATCCCGTCGCGGCTATGGTGGATGAAGGACAGGCTGCCCGACAGCGTGTCGCTGATCGGTCCCTCGAGCAGCCCGCGCGCCTCGACCGCGCCGAAGTTTCCGAGCCCGATCTCGGCGTCGGCGCGCAGGGTTTGGCCGGGGTCGCGGGTGATGATGCGCAGCGCCCCGGCGCTGGAGTTGCGGCCATACAGCGTGCCCTGGGGCCCGCGCAGCACCTCGATCCGCTCCAGGTCGTTGAACTCGATCATCGAGCCGATCTGGCGCGGCACATAGACGTCGTCGACATAGACGGCGAGCACGGGCTCCTGGATCGGATCGCTCTCGCCGACGCCGCGCAGCGAATAGGTCTGGGTGGTGTGGCTGATGGTCACCCGGCTGATGTTCAGGTTGGGAACCTGGCCCGCCAGGTCGCGGACGTTCTCGATGTGGCGCTCGGCCAGCGTCTGTGGGCTGAAGGCGGAGATGGCGATCGGGGTGTCTTGCAGGGTAGTGGCCCGGCGCTCGGCGGTGACCACCACTTCGGCCAGGGTGGCCGCTTCGGCGGCCTCGGAGGCGCCGCCTTCCGCCGCGTAGGCCGAGGTTCTACCGGAAAGCCCGGTGGCGAGGGCGACGCTGGCCAGCAAGATGGTGCGAAGATATCCAGAGCGAAATCGTTGCATAGACGTGAGGTCCCCCAACAGTTCGAGGGATAACGTCTGTTGTGCAGCGATATCTCAAACGACTTTAGCTGATAAGCACAATGTACGGCGCTAGATTGGTTTTTACTAATGCCGTCTATTAGAGGGCGAAATAGATCTCAGCTCTTCCGTGGTGTTGGGCGATGCGCCGGCTGCGACGATCACCCCTGAATGGCCGCGAAGGCGGTCTTGCCGGCGCCAGCCAGGGCGACGTCGGCCTGCGGCGTGTGCACCCGCCCGCAAAGCACGTCGCGATAATGCCGCTGCAGGTCGTTGTGGCGCGAAAGTCCCGGATTGCCGGCCGCTGCGACGGCCTTCTCGACCGCGGCGATGGCGTTCTCGGTGACCAGATACTTGACCAAGCCCCCCTGGTCCGGCGTGAGCCGGCCTTCGGCGGCGGCGTCCAGCAGGACCCGGTTCTGCAACAGAAGGCCGTCGATGGCGCCGACGAGTTCCTGGAACCGCGGCAGGGTGGAGAGGGGTGCGCCAAGGTTAGCGGGCCGGCGCTCGGCCGCCCAGCGGACGAACCAGTCACGCGCTGCGGTCGCGACGGCGTGGTAGATCCCTGCCGTCAGCACCGGCGCCCAGAGCGCCATGATCAGATCCAGCGCTGGCGGCGGCGCTTCGGCCGGCCTGGGCGCGAGCGCATATTGGTCCAGCAGAGGTGTGTCCTCGAAGATCACGTCGTGGCTGGCGCTGGCGCGCAGGCCGGTGTGGTCCCAGGTCTCCTCGATGCGCCAGCCCGGCGCCTCGCGCGGGACCAGGAAGTTTCCGACCCGCGGCGCGGCCTCGTCCGTGCGGGCCCAGACCAGCATCCAGCTGAGCGCCGGCGCGCCCGTGGCGTAGATCTTCCGGCCGCTCAGCCGCCAGCCGTCGACGGTTCGCCGGGCCAAGGTCGCGGGCAGGCCGCCGCGGGCCGGCGTGCCGAGCTCGGGCTCCACGCGCAGGGCGTTGATCAGGGCGCCGCTTTCGAGGGCGTCGCGCACCAGGACCGCCTTCAGATGGTCCGGAAAGCCTGGCCAGTCGGGGAGGGCTGCGTGGAAGATGTACTGCATGGCCAGGACCAGCGCCGTGGCCGGCTCGCCGCGGGCGACGGCCTCGATCACCTTGAGCGCCGTCGCCAAGTCCGCGCCCTGGCCCCCCAGCGAGAGGGGCGCGGTCAGGGCCAGCAGGCCGGCGCCATGCAGGCGGGTGACGTTCTCGAATGGAAAGCTGGACTGCCGATCATGCTGCGCGGCCGTGGCCGCGAACGCCGCGGTCAGCTGCGGCAGTAGGGCGTCGAGGTCGAGGGACGCGCCTGGTCGCCGGAGCGCGAACGGTTGGTTCACGCCACGATCTCTCCCGTCGGGAAGGCCAGCAGGGCGCCTTCGTGCGGCGTCGGGTCAGGCGCGGGCGCGCGAGCCTGGACGCCGAGTTGGCCAAGCAGGCGGGTGCGGATCGCCTGGAACTGGCTGTCGATCGCGCGGGGCCGGTCGAGCTCGATCCGCTCCTCGGCGGCGATGCGGCCGTTGTCCAGCACGAGGACCCGATCGGCCAGCGCTATAGCCTCGTCCACGTCGTGGGTGACCATCAGCACCGTCGGCGCATGACGCCGCCAGAGCGACAGCACCAGCTCGTGCATCCGTAGCCGGGTGAGCGCGTCCACCGCCGCGAACGGCTCGTCCAGCAGCAGCAGGCCCGGTTCGCGTACGAGCGCGCGGGCCAGCGAGGCGCGCTGGGCCTCGCCGCCGGAGAGGGTGGAGGGCCAGGCGTCGGCGCGGTGGTCGAGCCCGACCTCGCGCAGCGCCGCCTCGGCGCGGGCGCGGACGTCGGATCCGGAGAGGCCGAGCGCTACGTTGCGCCAGACCTTCTTCCACGGCAGCAGCCGGGCGTCCTGGAAGACGACCGCCCGGGCGGGCGGGGCGGCGACGTCCTGCCCATCGACCGGGTCGAGTCCGGCGAGGGTGCGCAATAGCGTGGTCTTGCCCGAGCCGGAGCGGCCGAGCAGGGCGACGAACTCGCCGCGGCGGATCTCGATGTCGAGGCCGTCGAGGACGGTCACGGCGCCGAACCGGCGGATGAAGTTGCGCACCCGCACGGCGGCCTGGCCTGTGGCCGCAGGCGGGTTCTGGGGGGCGGCGGGGCGGATCAGCGGCTGGGCCATGCGAAGCCTCCGAAGAAAGGGTTCAGGGTTTGACGAAGGAAGGGCGCCAGGCGAGCGCGCGGACTTCGAGTGCGCGCACCACCAGATCGCCGGCGAGACCAAGGAGGGCGTAGACGACCAGGCAGACGACGATGACGTCGGTGCGCATGAAGTCGCGGGCGTTGTTGATCAGATGGCCCAGGCCGGCCGAGGCGTTGATCTGCTCGGCGACGACCAGCATCAGCAGGGCCACGCCGGTCGAATAGCGCAGGCCGACCAGGAAGGAGGGCAGGGCGCCTGGCAGGATGACGTGGACGATCAGCTCGCGCTGGCTGAGACCGAAGCTGCGCCCTGCCTCGATCAGCCGCGGATCGACGCTACGGATGCCCGAGAACAGGTTGAGGTAGACTGGGAAGACCGTGGCGACGGCGATCAGCGCCACCTTCGCCGTCTCGCCGATGCCGAACCAGACGATGAACAGCGGCGTCAGCGCGACCACGGGAATCGTCCGCTTGATCTGCATCAGCGGATCGACGGCGGTCTCCCCGGTGCGCGACAGGCCGGCGATCAGCGCCAGCGCGGCGCCGAACGCCAGGCCGAGCGCCAAGCCCGCGGCCGCCCGCGCCAGCGAGACGGCGAGGTTGCCGGGCAGCTCGCCGTTCAACGTCATCTGCCAGAAGGTCTGGGCCACCGCAGATGGCGCCGCCAGAATCCTTGTCGGGATGAGGCCCGACCGCGAGCCGAGCTCCCAGAACAGCAGCAGGGCCACGGGCGAAAGCCAGCGCGCCTCCCGCCAGCGAAAGGCCGGAAGGTTGAATTGCGCAGCTTTTCTATCAAGCATCAGCAGAGACACTGAACGGGCTCCCGCCTTCCTCATGGCCAAGCAATTTGCGCTTTGCCTCGGCCGAAAAAGACCTCTAATCCCTAGTCATTCAATAGACATTCCCTGACGGGACCCTTTAGAGTTTCTCATAGATGGACCGCCGCCCATGGCCGTGAACCTGCCGACCGAGCTTTTGCGAAGCTTCGCGGCCATCGTTGATTCCGGCTCGATGCTGCGGGCCACGGAAAGGGTCTTCGTCACCCAATCCGCGCTCAGCCTGCAGATGAAGCGCCTGGAAGACACCGTCCAGGCGCCGCTGTTCCACCGTGACGGCCGGCGGCTCGTGCTGACCCCGGCCGGCCAGACCCTGCTGGCCTACGCCCGCGACATCCTGGCGATGAACGACCGCGCGGTCTCGGCCCTGACCGGCGACGCCCTGGCAGGCCCGGCCCGGGTCGGCCTGGTGCAGGACTTCGCCGAGACCCTGCTGTCGGGCGTGCTGGCGCGCTTCGCCCAACTGAACCCCGACACCCAGCTGCAGGTCCGCGTCGGCGGCTCGCAGGAACTGCTCGACGCGCTGGCGTCGGACCGTCTCGACGTCGTGCTCTGCATGGGCGCGGCCGACGACATCGCCGCGATCCGCGTCGCGCCGACGATCTGGTTGGGCGAGGACGCCCTGGTGGAGCAGGAGGTGTTGCCGATCGCCGTCCTGGAGAAGCCCTGCCGCTTCCGCGACGCCGCGCTCGCGGCGCTCGACGCCTCCGGCCGGCCCTATCGAGTGGTGCTGGAGACCCCCAGCCTTTCGGTGCTGCGCGCGGCAGTGGACGCGGGCCTGGGCGTGACCGCCCGCACGCGCGTCTTCTCCGAGCGCTTCCTGGCGCGGGAGGCCGCCGAGCTGCTGCCGGGCTTGCCCCAGGTCGCCTATGTGCGGCACACCCGCGCCAACCCGCATCCCACCATTCGCCGGCTCGCCGACCTGATGAACGCGGCCGTCATCGACCTTCAACCGGAGTCCGCGTCATGAGCCATACGTTCGCCGAGACCGAGCTCGATCAGCTCTTCCGCGCCGCCCGCACCCGCAACGGCTGGCGGCCCGAGCCGGTGCCCGAGGCGCTGATCCACGAGCTCTACGACCTTGCGAAATGGGGGCCGACCTCCGCCAACCTGTCGCCTGGCCGGTTCGTCTTCCTGACGAGCGAGGCGGCGAAGGCCCGGCTGGCCCCGCATCTCTCCAGCTCCAACCGGCCGAAGACCCTGGCGGCTCCGGTGGTCGCCATCGTCGCCTATGACCTGAAGTTCGCCGAGCACGCGCCCACCCTCTTCCCGCACAGCCCCGGCGTGAAGGACTGGTTCGGCGATCCGGCGGTGGCGCAGGAAACCGCCTTCCGCAACGGCTCCCTGCAAGGCGCCTATCTGATCCTGGCCGCCCGCGCGCTCGGCCTCGACTGCGGGCCGATGTCCGGCTTCGACCCGAAGGGTGTGGACGCGGAATTCTTCGCCGGCACGAGCTGGCGGACCAACTTCCTCTGCAACCTCGGCTACGGCTCAGAGGAGAACCTGTTCGAACGCCTGCCCAGGCTGGCGTTCGAGGAGGCCTGCCGCATTCTGTAATCCTATGTCCGAGGCGTCTGTCGTGTCCGAGCGTCGCCCCACTGTCGCAATCATCGGCGGAGGCTTCAGCGGCCTGCTGACCGCCGTCCATCTGCTGTGGGCCCCCGGCGGCCCCAAGGTGCGCCTGATCGAGCGCGGCGGGGTGTTCGGCCGCGGCCTGGCCTATGCGACGACCAATCCGGACCATCTGCTCAACGTCCGGGTCGGCAATATGAGCGCCCTGCCGGACCAGCCGGATCATTTCGTGCGCTGGCTGTCGCAGCACGACGGCTGGCGCGCGACCGGCGCCTTCGTCACCCGCGGCGTCTATGGCGACTATCTGCAGAGCCTGCTGGCCGACGCCGTGCAAGGCGCTTTCGGCGTCGATCGCCTTCTGCTCGAGGCCGACGAGGCGGTCGACGTGCGGCCCTCGGGCGCCGGCTGGCGGATCGATACGGCGATGGGCCGCACGATCGAGGCGGACGCCGTGGTGCTGGCGCTGGGGTCCTTGCCGCCCGCGCCGCCGACCGCGGTCAGTCCGCAGCTGCTCGCCTCGCCGCGCTATGTCGCCGATCCCTGGCGGTTCGACGGGAGCGCGGATCTCGGCCGCCATGTGCTGCTGCTCGGGACCGGGCTGACCATGGTCGATGTGGCTTTTTCGCTGAGCCGTCCCTACCGCCGCTTCACCGCGATCTCCCGGCGCGGGCTGCTGCCGCGCGGGCATGGCGCCGCAGCCCCGGCGCCCGGCCGCGGCGACTTTTCCGGATCGCCGCTGGAGGTGCTGCGCCAGGCGCGGCGCCTTTCCGCGCACCGCGACTGGCGCGAGGTGATCGACGAGGTTCGCGGCTCGGTGCGCGGCCTGTGGGCCTCGTGGCCGCTGGCGCAGCGACGCCGCTTCCTGCGCCACCTGCGCCCCTGGTGGGACGTGCACCGCCATCGGATGGCGTCGCCGGTGGCGCGTAAGGTCGAGGATCTGCGCAAGAGCGGCGAACTCACGATCCGCGCCGGAACCTTGCTGCGGTTGGATTTGGTCGACGATGAGGTCCGCGTCGAGTGGCGCTCTCGCAAGGCCCGCGGGCCGCAGACCCTGATGGTCGACGCCGTCGTAAACTGCACGGGGCTCGGCAGCGAGATCCGCCTCGCCGAGGACCGCTTGATCGCATCGCTGCAGCGCCGCAACCTGATCCGCCCGGACGCCTGCAGTCTGGGGTTCGATGTGGACGCCGACTCGCGCCCGCTGGGCCGCAGCGGCGAGCCGAGGCCTGGGCTCTATGCGGTCGGCCCGCTGACCCGCGGAGCGTACTGGGAGATGACCTCGGTGCCGGACCTTCGCGGCCAGGCGGCCGATGTCGCGCGCGATGTGGCCGCCGCTCTGTCGCCTCAGCCGGCCACGGCTGGAAGCTGGCCAAGGTGAAGGGCGGCCAAGCTGAAGGGGGGGCGGCCACGCGGGCAGGGCCCGGACGTGGTCGCCGCTTCTAGGTTCAGAGGTCGGCGTACAGCGGCTCGTCGGCGATCAGCACCCGCTGCATCAGGCGGGGGAAGTCGCCGTAGTTGCGCACCGCGTAGTGCACCGCGGCGCGATTGTCCCAGAAGGCCACCGAACCTGGCTGCCAGGAGAAGCGGACTTGATTTTCCGGCTTCTTGTAGTGGTACAGGATGGTCGACAGCAGGTCTTTGCTCTCGGCGATGTCGAGCCCGATGATGTGCGGCCGCTGCGTGAAGTTGACCCAGAGGATCTTCTCGCCGGTCTCACGGTGGGTGCGCACCACGGGGTGGGCGACGATCGGGTAGTCATGGCCCTGCGACGTCAGCGCCTGGCGGAAATCGTGGGTGACGTGCAGGCCTGCCAGCCGCGCCTTCAGCTCCTCCGGCAGCCCCTGGTAGGCGAGGTTGGCGTCCACCCAGATGGTGTCGCCGCCGACCTCCGGAAGGGTCACCGCGCGCAGCACAGCGCCCCAGGTCGGCACCAGTCGCCAACTGGTGTCGGTGTGGTAGCCGGACTCCACGCTGGTCGGGTCGGGGATTAGCTCGCGGGCGTTGAAATCGGCCGCGGCGATGCGGTGCAGCGGGGCGATGTTGTCGTGCCGCTTGGCGCTGGGGTGGGTGTAGAGCGGTCCGAAGCGGGCGGCGAACTCAGCCTGCTGGTCGTCGGTCAGCCTCTGGTCGCGAAAGAAGACGACCTTGTGCTTCAGCACCGCCGCCCTCAGGGCGTCGCGCGTGGCGTCCGAGATCGGACGGCTGAGGTCGACGCCGCTGATCTCGGCGCCGAGCGTCGGTTGTAGGGGGCGGATCTCCAGTTCGGCGATCTGCTGTTCAGGCGGCCGTTCACGGACAGCTGCGCTCATCTCAAGTCTCCTTCAGTCTTGGGCCTGGCTTGGGGCTGCTGAACTCTGGGAGACTTGAGTGGCGCGATCTAATGCCCTTTTCTCGAGATGCTGATGATGTCTGAGAATAGGTGTACCTCGACCTCGCGGATCAGAACTTCACCCCGACGCGGGCGTAGTAGAAGCCGCCAAGGAGGCCGTAGGGTGCGATGGCGCCATAGGCCCCGCCGCCGCTGGTCGGCAGGCCGTAGCCGGCCAGGGTGTAGCCCGGCGCCCCGATCAGGACGGAGTCGACGTTGGCGGTCTTGGCCAGGATATCAGCCGGAACCTTGTTGGGATAAACGTCGAAGATGTTGTTGGCGCCGACAGCGACCTTCACCCGCGGCGAGATCTTGTAGCTGATGTCGATGTCGGTGATCCACTTCGGGTGGAAGAGCTCGTCGGTGGTGTTGTTCACCGGCTCCACGTAGCGGCCGTAGAGGGTGTTGGTCAGCCGTACGTCCCAACGATCGAGGGTCCAGTCGCCGGCGAGCGCCAGCCGGTAACGCGGCGTCTGATTAATCAGCTGGCGTTGGGCCTGGGGCGTGAAGTTGGCCGCCGAGGCCTTGACGCGAGTGATCTTGGAGCCGTTGCCCGAATAGAGCGCGCTCCACTGCACGTCGCCGAGCCTGCCCAGCGACTGCTGGTACTCGGCGACCACATCGACCCCCTGGGTGCGGGTGTCGACGCCATTGGTGAAGAACTGCGCCGAGGTCAGCCCCGGGAAACCGAGGGCGGCGACCTGGGCCTGCGACAGGCTGAAGTTCGGCGAGGACTTCACGATGCGGTTGCGGATGTCGATCTGGTAGGCGTCGATGGTGAAGCGCAGGCGGCTGGTCGGCTCCCAGGTCAGTCCGATCGAATAGTTCACCGAGGTCTCCGGCCGGAGCGGCGTGGCCCCAAGCGCCTTGGCGATCGGATTGTCGACGGGCAGGAACTTGGTCTGCGCCGAGACGCCCTGCCCGGCGACGGTGACGGTGGTGTTCTGGGTCGTCGAGAACCACTGCTCGGCCAGCGACGGGGCGTGGAAGCCATTGTTGATCGAGCCGCGCACCGCCAGGTGGGGCAGGATCTCGTAGCGGGTCGAGAACTTGCCGCTCAGGGAGTCTCCGGAACTGTCGTCATAGTGCTCGCCGCGGGCGGCCAGGCCGACATACCAAGCCTGGGTCAGATTGGTCCCCAGGTCGATGTAGGCCGCCAGGTTGTTGCGGCTGTGGGTGCTGGCGTCGGCGGGCGTGGTGCCGGTGAAGGACTGCAGACCGGCCTGGGTAAACTTGCCGTGGTAGAGGTTTCCGTACGGCGTGCCGTCGTTGGGAACCTGGTAGCCGCCGTTGATGTAGGCGTTGGGCTCGCCGGCGATCTCGGCGAACTGCTCCCAGCGGTGCTCCAGGCCGAAGGAGACGTCCAGCGGCTTGGCCAAGCCGACCTCGAAGCTGCGGGTGGCGTCGAGGTTGTTGGTCCACTGCTCGAAGACCTGCTTGCCCAGGTAGAAGCTGGTCTGGGTGACGCGCGGCCCGAGCGAGGCGTTGAGCGTGTTGGTCGCGTTCAGCCGGGCGTCGTCGCGTCCGAAGCTGGAGCTGACATCCCAGGTCCAGCCGGCGAGGGCGCCCTTCAGCCCGACGGTTCCCTGGAAGTCGGTCTCGTGGATCCGTCGATATGCCTGGAAGCCGTCAGGGAAGATGGCGGACAGGGAGGAGAGGTCGTCGGGGCGGAAGGCGCCGCGGGCGTCCTTGATCTGCCGGCGGCTGATCGTCGAGAAGCTGTAGACGTCCCAGTCGCGACCGATCGGGGCGCTGAAGTCGTAGGCGAAGTTGACCGTGGAGTTCAGCGTCGAACGGCCGTAAGAGCGCGAATAGGCCTTGCGGTCGGCGGTCGCCTCGCGTGGGTCCAGCGCGCCGTTCACCAGCGGATAGAGGACGCCGGTGGCCTCGTCGTTGGCCGGGGCCGGGCCCTGCTGGAAGGCCGACAGGGCGTAGTGGATCGTCCCGCCCAGCAGGTGGGTCCCCCAGTCGAGGTTCTCCTGCACCAGCTTGCCCGTAGAGCGGTAGCTTTGGCCCACCGTGGTCTCTGAGCCGCCGCCCTGGCCGGACTTCTTCAGGATGATGTTGATGACCCCGGCGATGGCGTCGCTGCCGTACTGGGCCGCCGCCCCGCCGCGCAGGTATTCGACCCGCTCTATGGCGCTGGCGGGGATGAAGTCGAGGTCGACCGGCGTCGAGCCGCCGCCAAGGGTGGCCAGATTGTTGATCAGCGCGGTCGGGTGGCGGCGCTTGCCGTTCACCAGCACCAGGACGTAGTCGCCGGTCAGCCCCTGGACGGCGTACGGCGGCACGCTGGCGGACGTTCCACCGCCGTTTTGGGCGGGAAGGGTGAGAGAGGGGATCGCCGACGCCAGGATCTGCTTTAAGCCCACCTTGCCGGTCGCGGTGAGCTGGGCGGGACTGATGATGTCGATCGGCGTCGGGCTGTCGACTACGCTCCGCGGCTGGCCGCGCAGGCCGGTGACCACGAGCTCCGCCACGGCGGCGCTGTCAATCGCCGTCGCGGCCGGCGCGTCTTCAGCGTGGGCCGAGGCCGTCAGGGCGGCTGTCAAGGCGACGGGGGCTGCGCTCACCAACCAGCGGAAGGCTCGAATCCGGGTGTTGCTCATGCGGGGGTCGGGTCCATCGTCTCAAGATCTGACCCGCCGAATGGATGGTCGTGATCAACTAGGCCCTGAGCAGCATTTTCGATGTCGTCGTGTCGAACTTGTTTTACTGAGTTCGTGTTTAGAGGGTCTATGGTCCAGGAATTATGTCGTATATTGCCGCCGTAAATACATGAGTATTTGAAATGCTGCTTATTCGTCCGACGGTATGAGTCCTTTGATCACGTCGCCCAGGCTTTCGCCGGATTGTTCGCGACCAGGGCGTCGACACGGCGGCCCGGAGCCCGAAGGGACATCGGTCCAGGGCGTGGCCATCGTGGAAGTGCAGATCCTTGATCCCCAACTCCGGACGGCAAATCACGTGCACGAGGCTGACTGAGCCGACCGGCTCGCCTTCCAGAGCGGCTTCGGGAGTGGCGGCCAGACCTTGCCAAGGCGCCGACGAACATCACGTTTCTGGAGGGGTGCTTGAGTCCGCTTCTGGCGCGCCTCGGAACCGCTCTGGGGGGGCCGCCCCCTGCTGAGTAGGGGAGCTAGGAGTGGGGACGAGCGGCGTATTGCCTACCGGAAGGGGGAAGAACGAAGGCTTAGCCGTCCATGACCTTGCGGAGTGAGGCCTCGATCTGGCCACCACAATACTCGTCGCCGTAGTCTTGGCGTGCCTGGGCCGCCAGTTTGACCAGCGACGGCAGAGCGGCCAGCCGCCGCGTCAGGGAGGCCGTAATGGGCGCGGCGTCGTCAAGGATCACCTCGATCTTGCGGAAGCGGTCGGCCATGGTCGACCATAGGGTCGTTGTCACGACGTCAGCGATACCTGGCTCATTGCCGCCGAGCAGGAAGCCGGCGTCCGGCTTCAGGCCGTGACGGCGTCCGGTCTCCTCCCACAACGACATCCACTTCCTTAGGCGGGGGACGAAGTCGTCCCAGCGCTCGTTCGTCCACATCTCACGGCCGCCGTCGAGGGTGATCTCGTCGATTACATCATTGGCGTCGTTGACGATCTTCATCGTCAGAGCGCGCAGGCTAGGCTGGGCGGGCATAAGATCTAGCGTCTCGCCCAGATAGAGGACGATCGCAGGCATCTCGGCGATGGCGAACTTCGTCTTCCTGTCGATCAGCATGGGCGGGCCCATGAATGGGACCGGCATGTCCTTCACCGACGCCGCCATGAGCTTCGAGATTGCCGCGTCGCCGCCCTCTGCCCACGTCTTGCCGGCATAAGCGAGAACGGCGCGCACGAACTGACCGCGGAACGGCACGGACCAGTAGTAGAGGTCATAGTCGGGCATTTCGGGGCGTTCCTGGCCATTCGACCGATGTGCCTCAACAACGCCCCACGGCGGTCTGTGTTCAGGCGACCGGCTTGCAGCCCCGCGCAGCGGAACTGCGTCCTGGGGCGGCGGGTTCCGGACAGGGGCCTCTACGGCTTGGCCGAGTTAACCTGTCATTTCCCTTCTGCGGGGTGACCGGGCGTTTGTTCGACAAGCTCAGCTGTCAGGTCGAGACTTCACGACCGCGGTCACGCCAAATCCCGACATAGTAGGCGACGAACAGTTGCCCGGAAGAGGATCTACAAATGCTCGACGACGCGCGCAGCGCGCTCTCGGCTGAAGCCGCAAGGTGGCGGGACCCTTCTGGCGGGACCCTCCTGGCGTGACCAACCTCTGCGCAACGCTAGACGACGACGCGCGGCGTGCGCGACCTGAAGCGTCTGGCGACACGGGGCGAGCCTTGCTGTCGCCAGCTGCAAAAGCCGACGGATGGAGAAGGCCATGAACACGAATGGGCGCCTAGGCGGGATGAGCCGCCGGTCACTGCTGACGGCGGTGGGCGCGGCTGCGATCGGGGTGAGCTTCACGGCGTGCGGTCAAGAGAAGCCGGCCGCCGGCCCCACGGGCGGCGAGGAACCGAAGCTCAACTTCTACAACTGGGACACCTACATCGGCGACACCACGCTGGCCGATTTCAAGAAGGCGGCCGGCATCGACGTCAACATGAGCCTGTTCGCCACCAACGACGAATTGTTCGCCAAGCTGAAGGCCGGCAATCCCGGCTTCGATGTCATCGTCCCGGCCAACGAGTTCGTCACGCGGATGAGTCAGGCTGATCTGTTGCAGCCCCTGGACCACGCCAAGATCCCAAACAAGAAGAACATCGACCCAGCCTTCCTCAATCCCGACTACGACCCGGGCCGGAAGTTCTCGATGCCCTACACTTGGCTGGTGACCGGCATCGGCTATCGCAAGAGTAAGGTGAAGGGCGTTCCCGACAGCTGGAAATGGCTGTTCGACAGCGACATGTACAAGGGCAAGATCGCCCTGGTGTCGGATAGCGCCGACCTGATCCGCATCGCCGCCAAGTACAAGGGCCACTCGCTCAACAACATCCCGCCCGAACTGGTCACCGAGATCGAGGCCATGTTGATCAAGCAAAAGCCCTACGTGAAGGCGTTCCACGACGACAACGGCCAGGACATGCTAGTGGCCCGCGACGTCGACCTGGTGATGGAGTCGAACGGAGACATCGCCCAGGTGATGAGGGATGACCCGGACCTTGCGTTCGTGGTCCCCAAGGAAGGCAGCCTCCTCAACTCCGACACCCTTTGCATCCCCAAGGGCGCCCCGCGACCGGACAACGCCCACAAGTTCATCAACTATTTGCTGGATGCCAAGGTGGGGGCCGGAATCTCCAAGACGATCCTGTATCCGACCCCGAACGCCGCGGCCAGGGCGCTGATGCCGGACTCCTACAAGGACAACCCGGTGATCTTCCCCGCGGCCGACGCCATGGCCAAGTGCGAGTACGGCGCTTTCGAGGGGGCGGAAACGGCCAGCCTGTACGAACAGGTCGTAACCCGCGTGCGGGCGGCCTGAGGGGCAGGGGGCAAGACCGTGGAGCAGAGTTGGAAGGCGGCGAAGAGTCTATTCGCCGCCGTGCTTGGTCCGCCGCTGTTCTGGCTGGTGGCGTTCTTTGTCATCCCGCTCGCCATCGTCTGGGTCTACAGCTTTGGCCAGAACCAGGGGCTGGTGGGAATCTCGTTCACCGGCACCTTCTCAAACTACGCCCGTGCGATCGAGCCGCTTTATCTGAATATCTTCGCCAAATCGGCATGGATCGCGGCGATCACCACGGCCCTTTGCCTGGTGGTGGGCTTTCCGGTGGCCCTCGCCATCACGTTTGCGCCGACCCGGACCAAGGCCTGGCTGTTGCTGCTGGTCATGCTGCCGTTCTGGACCAACCTGCTGATCCGCACCTACGCCCTGATGGCGGTGCTGCGGACCGAGGGCTATATCAACAAGTCCCTGGAATGGCTCTGGAACGGCGTCGGCGGGCTCGCCCCCCTGGTCGGGCTTGCGCGGCTCGGGGACTTCCAGCCCCTTGAGTTGCTGCACAACAACTTCGCCGTGGTCCTGGGTCTGGTCTACGTGCACCTGCCGTTCATGGTGCTGCCGCTCTATTCGGCCCTGGACCGGCTCGACCGTTCGCTGCTCGAAGCCAGCCTCGACCTCGGCGCGGGCCATCTGCGCACCCTGTTTCTGGTCGTGGTCCCCATGGCGCTGCCGGGAATCGCCTCCGGCGTGCTGATCACCTTCATTCCCGCCCTGGGCGCCTACCTGACGCCCGACCTGCTGGGCGGCCCGGACAGCCAGATGATCGCCAATGTCATCGAGCGTCAGTTCAAGCGGGCCAACGACTGGCCGTTCGGAGCGGCCATGTCCTTCGTGCTCATGTACTTCACCTTCATCGCCATCGCGATCCAGGCCGTGTTGTCACGCAAGCCCAGGGGCGCGCGCTGATGGCTCGCTCCGAGAGGAGCCTGCCCGGCCCCCTGGAGTACCTGCGCCGGTGGCCGCTCCGGGCCTGGCTGGCGGCCGTCGCCGTCTTCCTGTACGCGCCGCTGATCGCCCTGATGGCGTTCAGCTTCAACGACAGCCGACGCAACATCGTCTGGCAGGGCTTCACGCTCAAATATTACGACAAGCTCTTCCACGACGAGAACCTGATCGAGGCGTTCGGCAACTCGCTCACCATCGCCGCCGCCTCCACCCTGCTCAGCGTGATCCTGGGCGCGATGATCGCCCTGACCCTCTGGCGGTTCCGGTTCCCGGGCAAGACCGCGCTGGATGGCGCGCTCGCGCTGCCCATAGTGGCGCCGGAGATCTGCATGGGCGT
>Ga0105248_10003232_pt1 | contig 18071 bp, 16 predicted proteins | sample KBSS34metaG_FD_81524 | JGI IMG/M metagenome (GOLD analysis project Ga0105248, IMG submission 81524) | Switchgrass rhizosphere microbial communities from Kellogg Biological Station, Michigan, USA - KBS S3-4 metaG | ecosystem: Host-associated > Plants > Roots > Rhizosphere > Soil | place... | reverse complement strand
CGGCCTCAAGACCGCGGTGCGCCGCGCCGCCAGCGGTCGTCCGGCGGATCTCGTCACCGCCGAGCTCGCGCTCTCCGCGGCGCTCGCCGCCTGGGGCGCCGACCTGCACCGGCCCAAGCCGGCCGCCGACCTGCTCTACAGCGACCCGCAGCTGCGCCCGCCCGCGCTGAGCCGCCGGGCGGTGCTGGAGACGGTCGCGCGCGCGCCCTCGCGGCAGGCGGGCCTGTCCCAGGTCGCGCAGATGAACCCGATCTACCAGCGCCTGCGCGCGGCGCTGGCCGAGGAGCAGGCCCGCGGCGGCCCGCACCTGGCCTTGCTCCGGGCCAACCTGGAGCGGGCCCGCGCGCTGCCGACGGATCTCGGCCGCCGTCACATCCTGGTCGACGTCGCCGCCCAGCGGCTCTGGACCTATGAGGACGGCCGCCCGGTCGACAACATGAAGGTGGTGGTCGGCAAGCCGGCCGATCCGACGCCATCCATGGCCGCCCTGGTGCGCTACGCGGTCTTTCGCCCCTATTGGAACGTGCCCCCCGACCTGGTCGCCAAGTCGACTGCGCCCAAGGTGGTCGCCCAGGGCCTGGGCTATTTCCGCAGGCAGCGGCTCGAGGCGCTCTCCGACTGGAGCGAACAGGCCAGGCGCCTCGATCCGGCGAAGGTGGACTGGCCGGCGGTCGCCGCCGGTCGGCAGCCCCTGCGGGTGCGCCAGCTGCCGGGACGCGACAACATGATGGGTCAGGTCAAGTTCATGTTCCCCAACCAGCTGGGGGTCTATCTGCACGACAGCCCTCTGCGGGCCCTCTTCACCGGCGAGGAGCGGCTGGCCAGCGCCGGCTGCGTGCGCCTGGAGGATGCGCCCGGGCTTGCGCGCTGGCTGCTGGGGCCGGGCGTGACGGAGGCGGGCCGCAAGCCCGGGCCGCCGGAGACCCGCGCCGACCTGGCCGAACCCGTGCCGGTCTACCTCGTCTACTTCACCGCCGCGCCGACCGAACAGGGCTTGAGCCTGCGCCCCGACGTCTACCACCGCGATCCGGCGCTCATCGCCGAGCTGGAGGCCGGCTCAACCCGCCTCGCCAGCCGTTGAGGGCGTCCGGACAGGCAGGCGCACGTCGGGGCGAAAGCTGCGGAAGGTGATCGAATAGCGCAAGGCCTGCAGCGGCGGGATGGAATGCTCCCACGCGCGCCGCGCCGGGCCACGCAGCAGGTAGGCCGAGCGGGGCGCGACGGTGACGTTGGCCCGCCGCCAGCCGGTCTCCTGGCGAAGCCGGAAGCGCAATCGACAGGGCGCCAGGAACGAGACGCCGACCACATCCTCGAACTGCGGCCGGTCGCGGTGCCAGCCGATCCCGGCGCCCGGCGCATACTCGGTCAGCAGGGCGTGGGCGAAGGCGTCCGGCGCGAGGCCGGCGAAGGCCGCCGCCCGCGCGGCCAATAGGCGAAGCCAGTCGGGGAAGGGCTCGGCGCGCTTCAACCCGCCCTCGTTGAAATCGTAGCGCCAGCCGAACGAGACCACTCGCCGGTTCCCCTCAAATCCGTGGAACTGGAAGGGCTGGAACGTCAGGGCGGCGAGCCGGGCGACGAGCTCGGCCTCCTCTTCGGCGCTCACGAGGTCGGGGCGATAGGCCAGGCCTTCGGGCAGGCCTGGGGGCGGGCCAGGGGGCGCGGCGTCGAACAGGCTGGGCTGGGCGATGCTCATGGCGTCAGCAGAACGCCTCCGCTCCGCGCGGGGCTCCCCAATGGGCGTGCTGGGCGTGAACCTTCGCCGGACTTGCGGGTTTCATGCGGTCGGCGGGGGCGCCCGGACCCGATACCCATGGACCTGATTCTCGCGCTGAAAGATCTGCGCCCGCTGTTCGCCTGGGCGCCGGCCTGGGTGTTCACCCTCGCCCTGATGGCCTTGGCCCTGGTGGTCGCTCTGGTCGCCCATTCGGTGCTGGTGCGGCTGGTGCGCCGGGGGCTGCGCGGCGGCGGCGACTTCTGGCGGCCGCTCTTGATGCGCACCCGCGCGCCCGGGCGGCTGGCCATGGTGACCGTCGCCTTGAGCGTGGCGCTCGCCGCCTCGCCCCTGACCAGCCGCGAGACCGCCTTCGCCCAGCACGGCTTCGCCATCGCCTTCATCGTCCTGCTGGGCTGGAGCGCGCTGGTCGCCGTCGACATCGGCTCGGCGCTGTTCATTCGCCGCCACCGGATCGACGTGGCCGACAACCTGACGGCGCGCAAGCATCTGACCCAGATCCGCATTCTGCAGCGTGCGGTGGCGGTGATGGTGGTGTTGCTGACCATCGGCTTCGCCCTGATGACCATCAACCAGGTGCGCCAGTGGGGGGTGAGCCTGCTGGCCGCTGGGGGCGCGGCCGGCGTGCTGGTCGGCCTGGCCCTGCAGCCGCTGCTCTCCAGCCTGATCGCCGGCATCCAGATCGCCACCACCCAGCCGATCCGCCTGGAGGACCAGGTGGTGGTCGAGAACGAGGTCGGCTTCATCGAGGAGATCACCGCCACCTATGTCGTGGTGCGCCTGTGGGACGAGCGGCGGATGGTGCTGCCGTTGACCTATTTCCTGACCAAGCCATTCCAGAACTGGACCCGCGAGACCGCCGCGCAGATGGGCGCGGTGATGCTCTATGTGGACTATGTGACCCCTGTCGCCCCCTTGCGCGCCAAGCTGATGGAGATGCTGAAGGACACGCCGCTGTGGGACGGTCGGGTCGCCGCCCTGCAGGTCACCGACGCCAAGGTACACGGCATGGAGATCCGCTGCCTGATGAGCGCGGGCGACGCCGGCAAGCTGTTCGACCTGCGCTGCATCGTCCGCGAAGCGATGATCGCCTACCTGCGGGAGAGCTATCCGACCGCCCTGCCGGCCTGGATCCGCGAGGCGCCGACGGCGGCCCGCGCGATGGCGGCACAGTAGCCGGGCAGGCCGCCCCAGGGCCCGCGGCGATCGATTTCCGTCCGACCGGCGCCCGCCCTATAAGGTCGCGCTGGGATTCGAGGAGGACGGTCGGCGTGAAGGTTTCGGCCCTTGTCTGTGCACACAACGAGGCGGCGCAACTGGGCGAATGCGTCGCCAGCTTGCGCGGGTTCGATCAGATCGTCGTGGTGGCTGACCGCTGTACGGACGCCACGGTCGAGATCGCTCGCCGGGCGGGCGCGGTGGTGGTGGAAGGCGCCTTCGACCTGGAGAGCCACCGCAAGGAAGCCGGCTTCGCCGCCTGCGCTGGTGAATGGGTGCTGGAGATCGACGCCGACGAGCGCGTCTCACCGGAGCTGACCGCGGAGATCCGCGCGGCCGTCGCCACCGCCCAGGGCGACTGGTTCAAGGTGCCGATCGACAACTATGTGGGCGCGACCCTGGTTCGCCATGGCTGGGGCGGCAGCTTCGGCAGCACGCTGGGCGCGCGGCTGGCGCGGCGCGGCTTCAAGCACTGGAAGCTCGAGCGCGTCCATCCCGGCGTCAAGTTCGACGGCGTCAGCGCCGGCGTGCTGACCTGCGCCATCCAGCACTATGTGGACGAGGACCTGAGCGACATGGTCCAGCGGCTCAACCGCTACTCCCTGCTGCGCGGGCTCGACCTGGCCGACCGCGGCGAGCCGGGCGAGCTGTGGGATAATGTCTTCCGCGGCTTCCGACGGTTCTGGAAATGCTATTTCGACCGCAAGGGCCGGGTCGACGGCGACCTCGGGTTCGCCATCTCGCTGATGGCCGGGCTCTACCCGCTGCTGTCCCACCTGAAGGCCAAGGAAATCCTCCAGCAGCGGGCGGCCGCGGGCGCGCGCGCCGCAGCGGAGTAGGCGCTTCGACGTTCGCCCGGGCCCGCAGGCGCGGGCGAACTTCGCAAGCGCGGCGCTAGTGAGGTGAATTTGACGCTCGCCCCAAGCGACTACGAACGTCAGATACGGGACGCTAGCCGCCGAGCTTCGCCTGGATGGCCTTGGCCTTGTCGAGGTGGGCCTGGACCTTGGGCGCGGTCTTGGCCGCCGCGGCCTTCAGCCCGGCGTCGTCGCCGTTGTCGGCGTAGCCCTTCATCAGGGTGAGGGTCTCGTCGTGCGCGGCGACCTGCTGATCGATGTAGGTCTTGTCGAAGTCCTTGGCGTCGGCGGCCTTCAGGTTGTCGAGGAAGCCCTTGCGGCGCTGGTCCAGATCGGCGGGGGCGGTCTTGCCGGCCTTGGCGATCAACGGCGCCATCTCGGCCTGCAGCGCGGTGTGGTCGGCGACCATCATCTTGGCGAAGGCCTTGACGTCGGCCGACTTGGATTTCTGCTCGGCGATCTTGGCGGCCTCGATCTCGTACATGTTGCCCTGGCCGGCGTTGTCGACGAAGGCGCCGGTGTCGTGCGAGCCGAGCGTCGCGGCCGAGGTGCCGCCGACCGCGGCGCCCATGGCGTCCTGCGCCGCGTTGACCGGGGCCGACTGGCCGGGATTCATCGTATTGCCGGCGTCTGCGGTGTTGCCTGCAGTCGGTTTTTTGCAGGCGGCGAGCGACAGGACAGTAGCCGCGGCGGCGGCGAAAAGCAGTGCGCGTTTCATAGGCGTCTCCCGAGGTAGCGTCGCGACAGAACCCTCGACGGAAGCTGGGGTTCCGGGCAGGATCACGTTGTTGTGCGAATAATTTGTGCAGGCGGTTGTTAGGTGGGGGCGCAGCGGTCTCGACGCCCCTGCCGCCTGCGAGTTGGGTGACGCCGGCGCGCTTAGGAACGCGGCTATCGGGCGCAGCGAAACAGACCGCGGGGAGGAACGCGACCAGGTGATCCGGCGACTCAGTTCATTCGACCTGCTGAAGCAGTTGGAGGGCTTGGCGCCGGTCCTGTTGGTCCAGGTCGTCGTGGGCGTCGGTCTGGCCGTGCTGGCGGTCGGGCTGCGCGCGGTGTTGCCGCTGGCCCCGCCGGCGGCGACCTTCGCCCTGCTGTTTCCGGCCATCCTGGTGGCGACCGGCCTGGCCGGATGGGAGGCTGGCCTGGCCGCGCTGGCGAGCGGGGTGCTGTTCAGCTGGCGCATCCTGCTCGCGCCGACGGGCGCCTGGGACGTGCAGCCCGCCGAGGGCGCGAGCCTGGCGCTCTACGGCTTGTCCAGCGGGCTGGTGATCGCCGCTGCGGCGGTCTATCGGGCGACGGCGCTGGCGCTGCGCGATAGCCGCGAACGGCTGGATCTGGCCACCTCGGCCGCCAAGCTTGGCGTCTGGGAATGGCGGCTCGACACCGGCGAGATGATCTGTTCGGACGAGATCCGCCGCATCTACGGCTTCGCGCGCGACGAGCCGATGACCTGTTTGATGGTCCGTGCGGCGACCCATCCGGAGGATGCGCCGGTCACCCTGGCGCAGTCGCAACGGGCGCTGGACCCGGACATTCGCGACGATGCTCCCTTCGAGTATCGCGTGATCCGGCCGGACGGCGAGGTGCGGTGGGTCTATGTCACGGGGCGGGCGGTGTTCGAGCAGACCCCGCAGGGCCTTGTCGCCACCCGCTTTGTCGGCGTGCTGCAGGACATCACCGCGCGCAAGGCTGATGAAGAGCGGATGCGTCTGCTCGCCCGGGAGGTCGACCATCGGGCGAACAATCTGCTGGCGGTGGTGCAGGGCACGGTGGCGCTGAGCCAGGCGGAGGACGCCTCCACGCTGAAGCGGGTGATCACCGGCCGGGTCAACGCGCTGGCCCGCGCCCATCAGCTGTTGGCCAAGGCCCGCTGGGAGGGCGCCGACCTGCGCAGCCTGGTCGAGGAGGAGCTGCTGCCTTTCAGCCTCGGCGACGAGGCGCGGGTGTGGATAAGCGGGGCGCCGGTCGCGCTGCCGCCCGCCGCGGCGCAGTCGGTCGCCATGGCCCTGCACGAGCTGGCCACAAACGCCGCCAAATACGGGGCGCTCTCGACGGCCGAGGGTCGCGTCGAGGTCAGCTGGAGCCGCGACGCCGAGGGCGCGCTGACCCTGTCGTGGCGTGAACTCGGCGGGCCGCCGGTGCGTGCGCCGAACCGCCACGGGTTGGGCACCCGGCTGCTGGGGCGCGCGCTCGCCGGCACGGTCGGCGGCGGGACCCGGCTCGACTGGCGGCCCGAAGGCCTGGTCTGCGTGCTAAGCCTGCCCTCCAGCGCTCAGGAGAGCGCCATCGCGCCGGCGGCGCAGGCCGCTGAGGCGGTTTGAGCCGCCGAGATGGGACCGGCCCGACTGGAGTGGGGGCTCGTCGTGCACCGGGCCGGTCCGTTCGACGCCCGGCGGTGACCGATGCGGAACGTCAACTGAATGTCCGGACTATAAGTCGGGTTTCCGACCATCGGCGGAAGATCCGCGCCCTTGCCCATTCTGTCTGTCGGACAGGCAGGGCGGGCCGCGCGATGATCAGGAAACCGGCTCGCCGCTGCTAGGCCGCTGCTAGAAAGCGACCGTCACGCCGCCGTAGACCGAGCGACCATCGCCTGGCCAGTAGGCCGCGGTCGTCGCCGGATTGGCCAGGATCGCGGCCTGGACGTTGGAGACGTAGGTCTTGTCGGTCAGGTTGCGGGCGTCGAGGAACAGCGAGATCCTGTCGGTCGCCGCCCAGCCGGCGTTCAGGTTCACGATGGCGTAGGACGGCGCGCGGGTGCTGTTCCTGTAGTCGACCCAGATGTCCGAGGCCGACCACTCCACCGACGGCGCCAGGAACCATCCGGCCGGGTGCTCGTAGCGCAGCTCGGCCCGGTAGAAGTGCTCCGGCACGATTGGCAGCCGGTTGTCGCCGTACTGCACGTCGCCGTCGAAGCGGAAGTCGGACCAGGTGTAGCTCTGGCGCAGCCGCAGGGCGGGCGTGATCCGCCAGTCGAGCGCCGCCTCGATCCCCTGGTGGATGGTCTTGTCGGCGTTGAAGGTCGCCGCCGGCACGGTTCCCGGACCGGGCAGGTTTGGCGTGTATTGCAAGAGCTCATGGTGCAGCTGGGCGCGGTAGATGGTGAGGTCGAAGGTGAACGGCCCCCTGCGGCCACGGGCGCCGGCCTCGCCGGTCCAGGCCTCCTGGGCATGCACCGGGGCGAAGCCGATGTTGGTCGGCGACATCGAGCCGAAGTTCGGCGGCTCCACCGACTTGGTCAGGTTGGCGAACAGCTGGACGCCCTGGCCGTTGTCCCACAGCAGGCCAAGGCGCGGGGCGACCCAGTCGTAGTCCTTGCTGGCCTTCAGGTTGAAGCTCCCGGCCACGCCCGGCACGGCGACCGAGAGGTAGTCGCGCCTGGCGGTTCCCCAGGTCGCGCCGGCCACCACCGCCAGGCGCTGGGCCACGAACAGCCGCCCCTCTGCGAACACGTCGCTGGCGTCGGCGTTCTGGTAGGAGATCGACTGCAGGGCCCCGCGCGCGCCCTTGAGGTTCAGGTAGAAGTGGGAGTCGAGGTCGCCGGTGCGCAGCCAGGCGCCGGCATAGGCGTCGGCCCGGAGGCCGCTGAGCTCGCCTTCCCAACGCAGCTTGGCGAAGGCGCCGTAGTTGCGGCTCTCCTGGGCGATCACCTGGAAGATCGGATGGTCGAGGTCCTTCCAGGTCGCATAGACCGCCCCTTCCACCACCGTGCTCGGGCTGAGCCGCCAGGTGGCCTGCAGCGAGCTTCTCAGGCTGCGCTGGTTACGCCCCTGGTCGCTGGCGTAGTTGGCCGGCGCCGGCTGGCGGGGGTTGGCCTGGAACTGTTGCTGGGTCAGCGCACCGGGGATCTCCTGCGCGATGCTGGCGCCGTTGACGATCAGCCGGATCTCGCGGTCCTGGCCCAGGCTGCGTCCGATGTTCAGCGCGCCGAACTGGAGGTTCTGCTCGCTCTGCGGCCGCCATCCCTGCGCCCGCTGGTTGGCGCCGGCGAGGAAGACGTCCCAGTCGCAGGACCGCCGGGCGAACTGCAGGTTCTCGCGATGCAGGCCGAAGGAGCCGCCGTCGATGCGCAGCTGGTTGTCGAAGCCGGCGGTGCGGCCGTTGGGGGTGACCATGTTGATCGCCCCGCCCAGCAGAGCGCCGCCGAAGCGCAGCGCATTGCCGCCGCGGTAGACCTCGACATAGCGGGCCAGCAAGGGGTCGACCGCCTGGCTGTCGCCATAGCCGTCGGCCTCGTTCAGCGGCACGCCGTCGAGGGCCAGCAGCAGGCCGCGGTTGTGGCTGGCGTTGCCGATGCCCGAGCCGCGGATGGAGATGCGCACGTCGCCGCCCCATTTGCGCTGGGCGTAGACGCCCGGGGCGTCGCGCAGCATGTCGTCGAGCGCCAGGGCCTCGCGCCGCACATAGGCTTCCTGGGAGATCACCGAGACCGCGCCAGGCGTCTCGGATAGGCGCTGGCGGGCGTCGCCGACCACCCGGGGATCTTCCGGATCGCGGCGGCCGGTGACGATGACGGAATCGACGGTGTTGGGGGCGGTCCCCTCGGCGGCGGCGAGGGCGGGCAGGGCGAGGCAGGCGAGGGCGCCGGCGCTGGCGCCGAGAAACAGGGATCTCATGAGACGTGTCCTTCGGCGGGCCCGAGGCAGGCCGCCGTTGCATGAACTGAATGGGGAGGGCCGCGCAGGCGGCCGCGCCTGCGCAGGCAGGCGGTTTCAGATCAGGCTAGCAGGCGGACCGCGGGCGGGCGGCGGCGGGGCGGCGAGGCCGCGGCCGGGCGCTAGGTCGAGGGGGGTTCCCGGGGCCGGGGCCTGGTAGGCGACGAAGACCGGCTGGCCGGTGTCGAACGCGGACGGCGGCGGCCCGCTGACGCCGTGTCCGGCGAAGGCGCAGGGGCTGTCGTGGCTGGTCTTGGCGGGCGCGTGGCCCTCGCCGCCGTGGTGCGGAAGGGTCTCGCCCGGTTGGACCACGGTGGAGCCCTGGCCTGTGCAGAGCACGATGGCGAAGGGCAGGCTGTTGGCCGACGGCGCGGCCATGAAGCCGGCCGGGATCATCACCTTCAGCGCAAGCGCCAGCGCCGCCAGCGTCAGATAGACGTGGCGCCAGGCTCCCCGACGCAGGCTGGCGATCGCAGACACGAGGCGCTGATAACGAAGCTTGGCGGCGATGTCTCGTGGTTGCGCGCGCCGATGGGCGGTCCTGTGGAAGGGCGCTACAGGAGCCCCAGCGCCTTGAAACTGGCGATGCCATCCCGGCCGACCACCAGGTGGTCGTGGACGGAGATTCGCAGCGCGCGACCCGCCTCGACGATCTGGCGGGTGATCTCGACGTCGGCGGACGAGGGGGTGGGGTCGCCCGAGGGATGGTTGTGCACCAGGATCAGGGCGCTGGCCGACAGCTCCAGCGCCCGGCGCATCAGTTCGCGCGGATAGACCGGCGCGTGGTCGACCGTGCCTTCGCCGGTCACCTCATCGGCGATCAGCTGGTTCTTCTTGTCGAGGAACAGCACCCGCACCTGTTCGCGCGGCTCGTGCGCCAGGGCGGTCTTCACATAGGCCAGCAGCGCCGACCAGGAGGAGATCACCGGGCGTCGGGCGACGACTTCGCGCGAGGCGCGGAGCGCGGCCTCCTGCACCAGCTTCAGGTCCAGGGCCACGGCCTCGCCCACCCCGCGGACCGACTGCAGCGCCTCGCGCTCGGCGCCCAGCACCGCGCCCAGCGAGCCGAAGCGGGCCATCAGCTGTTTGGCCAGGGGTTTGACATCGCCGCGGGGGATGGCGCGGAACAGCAGCAGCTCCAGCACTTCATAGTCCGGCAGGGCGGCGAGCCCGCCGGCCGCCGCCCGGTCGCGCAGCCGCTCGCGGTGGCCGGCGTAGTGCGGGGGCGGTGCGGGGGCGGCCTTCGCCGGCGGGTCCGGCGACGCCGCCCAGAGGTCGGCTTGCGGCGTGGCGTCCTGCAGGGCGGGGCGGCGTTCCATGAGGTAGAAATGTTCCTCATTTGTTCATCCAGCGCAAGTCCGCCGGCGATGGGGACCTTACAGGGGAGAGAGACCATGGCCGACGCCGATGGCGTGACGATCACGTTCGAGATGGGCCTCAAGCCCGAGGCCGTGGCGGTCTTCCTGCAGGCCGCGCCCGGGATGCTGACGGAGACCGCCGCCTTTCCGGGCTGCCAGGCCGTCCGCATCGTCCAGCACAAGGACGACCCGACGCGCCTGCTGTTCGTCTAGCGTTGGAACAGCGAAGAGGCCTGCGGCAAATATATCGCCTGGCGGATGGAGCGTGGCGACTTCGAAGGCCTGGGGCCGATGGTCACCTCGACCGAGACCAATGTTTGGCCGACGCTGATCGCCCAGGCCTGAGGCGGCCTGCAGCCTTTAGGCCGCCTGCACGGGCGGCTGGAAGAGGCCGGCCGGCGACAGGGTGAAGATCTCGACGCCCGTCTCGGTCACCCCGATCGAATGTTCGCACTGGGCGGAGAGCGACTTGTCGCGGGTGACCGCCGTCCATCCGTCGGCCAGCAGCTTCACCGGGTGCTTGCCGAGGTTCACCATCGGCTCGATGGTGAAGAACATGCCGGGCTTCAGCTCCTCGCCCGTGCCGGGCTGGCCGAAGTGCAGGATGTTCGGCGCGTCATGGAAGACGCGGCCCAGGCCGTGGCCGCAGAAGTCGCGGACCACAGAGCACCTCATGCTCTCGACGTAGGTCTGGATGGCGTGGCCGATGTCGCCGGTGCGGGCGCCGGGCTTCACCGCCGCGAGCCCGCGGCCCAGGCCTTCGTAGGTGACCTCGATCAGCCGCTTGGCGCGGGGCGCAACCTCGCCGACGCCGAACATGCGCGAGCTGTCGCCATACCAGCCGTCCACCACCACCGTGTGGTCGATGTTCACGATGTCGCCCTCGCGCAGGGTGCGTTCGCCCGGAATGCCGTGGCAGACCACGTGGTTGGGGCTGATGCACAGGGTCTTGGTGTAGCCGCGATAGCCCAGGCAGGCCGGCAGGCCGCCGTTGTCGAGGGTGTATTCGCGGGCCAGCTTGTCGAGATCGTCGGTCAGCACGCCGGGCACGACATAGGGGACCAGCATGTCGAGGCACTCGGCCACCAGCCGGCCGGCCTTGCGCATGCCCTCGAAGTCTTCCGGCGTATGCAGCTTGATCTGACCGGTGCGGTATTCGGCCTCGAGGGTGTCGTCTTGCATCGGTCTAGCTCCGCGAACCGGGCGCCGGCTCGCCATGTGTAGGAATGAGTCTATGTCGCAATCCTGACGCGGAAGTTCAACCGGCCGTGGGGTCGCGGCGGCCGCCGCGCGCTCAGAGGGCGAGGCGCCGGGTGATGGCGACCCGCAAGGGGCTCATCTCGCAGGCGTAGACCAGCACTTCGACGCCTTCGTCCCGCACGCGGTCGAGGGCTGCGGCGAAGGCCGGATCGAGGTCGCGGGCGACGGCGAAGCGGTCGCAGTCGCCGCGCTGGACGACGAACAGCACCACGGCCCGGTCGCCCATCCGCGCGACCTCGGCCAGTTCGGCCACGTGCCGCGCGCCGCGGGCGGAGATGCAGTCCGGCCATTCGGCGAGCCCGTCGCCGCGATGCAGGGTGACGCCCTTGACCTCGACCCAGGCGGCGGGCCGGCCGGCGGCCTCCAGCAGGAAGTCCACCCGGCTGGCCGCGCCGTAGCGCACCTCGCGCCTGTGGCGCGCGTAGCCGGCCAGCTCGGGAATGGCCTCGGCCGCCAGGGCCTCGGCGACCAGGCGGTTGGGATGCAGGGTGTTGACGCCGACCAGGCCTCCCTCGGCTTCGACCAGCTCCAGGGTGTGGGCGAGCTTGCGCTTGGGATCGTCGGACCTGGAGATCCAGCAGGTCAAGCCGGGCAGATTCAACCCGAGCATCGCGCCAGGGTTGGGGCAGTGGGCGGTGACCTCGGTCCCGTCCTCCAGCACGACGTCGGCGAAGAAGCGCTTGTAGCGCCGGACTAGCTTGGCGCGCGTCAGCGGTTGCGGGAAGTCCATGGATGGCTTTAGTCCGTTGGGCGGGACTTGGATCTAGGCGAGGGACCGGCGGATGGCGAGCGGGCAGGAAGCGCGGGTGACCGCCGCGGTGCTGATCATCGGCGACGAGATCCTTTCTGGCCGGACCCAGGACACCAATCTGCGCGACATCGCCCGCTACCTGGGAGTCTACGGGGTGGACGTGGCCGAGGTCCGCATCGTGCCCGATGTGATCGAGGAGATCGTCGAGGCGCTGAACCAGGTGCGCGGCCGCTACGACTATGTGGTCACCACGGGCGGCATCGGCCCGACGCACGACGACATCACCGCCGACGCGGTGGCGGCCGCCTTCGGGGTCGAGCTCTACCAGCACCCGGATATCGTCGGCATGATGGAAAGCAAGTGGGGTCCGGACCTGACGCCGGCGCGGCTTCGCATGGCCCGGGTGCCGCGCGGCGGCAGCCTGGTGGCCAATCCCGTGCAGGGCCCGCCCGGCTTCACCATCGGCAACGTCTTCGTCCTGGCCGGGGTGCCGTCGATCATGCGCGGCATGCTGGAGGACGTGGGGCCGCGGCTGAAGGGCGGGGCGGTGACGCTCTCGCGCACCGTCCGGGTCGAGAGCTCCGGCGAAGGCGTGATCGCCGCGCCGCTGGAAGCGGTCGCCAAGGCCCACCCCAGCATGTCGCTCGGCAGCTATCCCTTCTTCGGGCCGGAGGGCTACGGCTCCAACCTGGTGCTGCGGGGCCGGGATGCGGCCGAGCTGGAGGCGACGGTGGGCGAGCTGATCGCGGCGCTGAAGGCGGCGGAGATCGGCAATGTGCGAGAGGTCGAGGGGTAGGGCGACGCCGCCGCGGGCCTGGGCTCAGGCGGGCAGCAAGGCCTCGTACTCCGCCGGCGTGCCGCAGAAGACCACCTCATCCGGCCCAATCAGCCGCCAGCCGATGCGCTGTCCCCGCGCGATCAGGTGGTTGTAGAGCGGCGCGACGTAGAGTTCGGCCGCCTGGGGCCGCTGGCGCTCGGCCGCCAACGCCTGCCGGAAGTCGGCCGCCCGGGCGAAGTGGTATAGGCCGGTGCAGCAGAGGTCCGAGATCGGTGTCTTCTCGGCGGTCTCCAGCGCCCAGGGCTCCGGACCGGGGGCAGGCTTCACATAGGACCAGTTGGCGCCCGAGCCCTTGAACACCTCCAGCCAGCCGTCGGCGGCTGCGAGCGGCGCGCCGGGGAAGGCGAAGCCGGGGCGGAAGGTGTCGATGTTGAAGATGGTCAGCGGCCCGGACCCGCCGACCTCATCCAGGCCGCGCTCGACCGTCTCGGCCTGGCCGGCGGTGACGGTGGACAGGCTGACGACCTCGAACGCGGCGACGCCCAGGGCGCGGGCCTCGGCGCGGACGAAGGCTTCGGCCTCGGCGGCGGCGATGAACAGGAAGGGCGTGGTGGCGAACGCCGCTTCGAAGCTGGCGACCGCATGGGCGAAGACGCTGCGGCCATCGAGCTCCAGCCGGTATTTCGGCCGGTCGTAGCCGGCGTCGTAGAAGCGCTGCGAGCGCCCAGCCATGGGAATGACGATCATGCGTCCAGTTCGCACCAGAGCCGCAGCGCATTGGCGACGAAGGCCTGCTGGCGCTGCGGCCGGTCGGCGTGCAGCGGCAGCATGGAGAGGAACAGGCTGACGGTCACAGCGCGCACCGGCGCCGACAGGCCGCCGACCCCGTCGACGACGAGGTCGCCCAGCGCCTCGGCCAGCCAGGGCTGGCAGGGCGTGGGATCGAAGGCCAGGTCGTAGGCGCGGCCGTCGCGGGTCGCCCGGCAGCGGCCGGCGATGATCTGGTCGTAGCGCCCGACGATCGAGTGGCCCAGCTTGGCCAGGTCGTAGCGCAGGTCGCCGTAGAGCGAGGGCGTCCTGGCCACCGCCCCGCGCGGGTCGATGGCTTTGATCCGCCGGTTGCGGCTGTCGTAGAGCAGGTTGGAGAAACAGAAGTCGCCGTGCATGGCGCAGCCGATGCGGCCGCTGTCCAGCTCCATCGCCGGGACCAGCCGCTCGACGATCTGCAGCAGGGACGGGCAGGGCCGGCCGGCGTAGCTGAGCGGCTCGGCGATCCGCACGTCGCTCTCGCGCGCGAAGGTCTCCAGCCGCTCGAGGGTCTTGTCGGCCGCCAGCGTCTTGAGCGCCGCGTCGCCGGAGCTGTCGCCGCGGGTGGCCGCCAGGGCGCGCAGGAAGTCCTCGCAGGAGGCGAGGATCCGCAGCCAGGGCATGCGCCCCACAGCGCCGTAGACGAACAGCTCGGAGAGCACCGGCAGGAACTCGTACTCGGTCTCGTAGAAGGCGCGGCCCTGCTCCAGGCCGAAACCCAGCAGCCGCGCGCAATAGATCTGCACCCCGGGCGGGGCGGCCTGCAGCCAGTGGGCTTCGGCGCGCATCTTGGCGGTGTCGTCGCTCGACTTGCGCGCCGTCAGCCCGTCGATCCGCACGGTGTTGAAGGCCCGCGCGGTGGTGACCGCCAGGCGCGACTGGAAGAAGGTGGTCAGGTGGCCGAAGTCGAGCCAGTCGGAGGCCTCGACCGCCAGCACCGGCCGGCCGGCCAGATAGTGGTTCACCCCGGCGATGAAGTCGCCGCGCTGGCGGGTGAGCGCCCGCAGCAGGTCCAGCCCCGAAGCGAAGGCGAAATAGCCGGCGGCGATCGGCCAGCCTTCGTGTCCGTCCTCGCCGGCGGGGGTGTTGACCAGGCTCAGGATGCGGCCGTCGGCGGCGACCTCCATCTCGGCCCAGGCGTATTCGGTCGAGCGCGGGCCGGCGACGATGACGTCGTCGGCGTCGAGCGGCGGGGCGGCGATCAGGGTGTCGCCGTGCAGCAGGTGGACCGCGGCGTCGCCGGCGCCGATGGCGTTCAGCGCATAGACCACCGCCTCGCCAAGCTTCAGCCCTTCCGGGGCGTGCACGATTTCGACGCCGAGTTCGGCCAGCCGCACGGCGTCGGCCTCCGGGACGTTGAAGGTCTCGGGCAGCACCAGATGCACCGGCCCCGCCCCGGCCAGCGCCTGCATCTGCAGCTCGTAGAGCCGCTGGGTCCCGACCGGCAGGAAGGCCGGCGGCAAGGGGCCGAACTCGGCGGCCAGCTCCTGGCCGACCAGGGCGCCGGACATGATCAGCCGGACGGTCAGGATTCCCTCGCCAGCAGCGCCTGGATCTGGTCGTGGCTGAGCGCCAGGAACTCGCTCGGTCGGATCGCCTTGTCGTCGATGTAGAAGCCCTCGGTCCCGCACCAGGGCTTGCCGACGTGCAGTTCGTCGTAGGGGATCGCGTGGCGCGCCAGCCAGTCGAGGATGACCGGCACGGTGTTGGCGTTGATCTTGCCGATCTGGCCCTCGTAGGTGCGCATGTTGCGCGCCGAACAGATGATAATCGCGAAGCCCTGCGCCTGGTAGGCGCGCAGCTTCTCCACCATCGCCGCGTTCGGCCGCCGCTCGGCATAGCCCACCGACGCGTCGTCGTGGGTCAGCGTCCCGTCGAGGTCGAACACCAGCCGCTTCATGAAGGGGAGACTAGGGCGATTCTGGACAGGGTTGGGGCAGCGGGGGCGAGCGCCCCAGATGGCTATTGTCACAACCTTAGGTTATCGGCCCGGACTGGCCTAGTCTGATCAAGCGGAGGTGAAGGTGAGAGGAATAGGAAGGGACATTGAGCGCGACAGGAAGCGTGAGGACGAGAGGCAAGCCGACCTCAGGCGGATCATGTGGCCTGGGATCGTGGCCGCAGCGCTGTTCTATGCATTGGCCACTCCCCTCATTGCGCTTGCTAACCCAGCGACACTCGTCGGTGGCGGTTTCCTACGTTTGGTTTTTTTGTGCAACCTATCAGCGAAACAGACAAGGTGATCGTCAGGTCCTAATTCTTTCTCTGCTCATTGGCCTTATTGGCCTTATCATGCTCACGTGGGCGCTTGTGCAGGCGCACACTATATCCGAACGCCATTTCGCAACGTGCTCGATGTTGCAGACTCGCATGTTGGCAAGCCGCGGCGAGGACGCCGCGGCTACAGCTTTCGAGGCTCTACGATGCTGGCCTCAATAAGCGGGGCAACAGACCTGGCGACCGCATGCCGCGCGCCGCAATACCTAACGCCGCCCGTCACCTACGACGGGAATCCTCCAGCACCATGGCCGCGCCCTTCTCGGCGATCATGAGGGTCGGCGAGTTGGTGTTGCCGGAGGTGATGCGCGGCATGGCCGAGGCGTCGATGACGCGCAGGCCCTGGATCCCGCGCACCCGCAGCCGCTCGTCCAGCACGGCGCGGGCGTCGGACGCCGGTCCCATGGCCGCGGTGCCGACCGGGTGGAAGATGGTGGTGGCGAGCTCGGCGGCCGCCTGCAGCAGCTCCTCGTCGGTCTGCGCCTGCGGGCCGGGGCGGAATTCCTGCGGGTGGAAGCGGGCCAGGGGCGGCTGGGCGGCGATCCTGCGGGCCAGCCTGAGCGAGTCGATCGCTACGCGGCGGTCCTCCTCGCTCGACAAATAGTGCGGCGCGATCCGCGGCTTGACCGAGGGATCGGCGCTGGCCAGGCCGATGCTGCCGCGGCTGGTGGGCCGCAGGTTGCAGACGCTGGCGGTGAAGGCGCCGAACGGGTGCAGGCCCTCGCCCCATTTGTCGAGCGACAGCGGCTGGAAGTGGAACTGCAGGTTGGGCGTGGCGTAACCCTCTGACGACCGCGCGAACATGCCGAGCTGCGAGGGCGCCATGGTCAGCGGGCCCTTCCGGAACAGGGCGTACTCCAGCCCCATGCCCGCGCGGCGGACCAGGTTGGCGTAGTCGGTGTTGAGGGTGCGCACCCCGCTGACCTTGAACACCGGACGGATCTGCAGGTGGTCCTGCAGGTTTTCGCCGACGCCGCGCAGCACGTGGGCGAGGGGGATGTCGAAGGCGCGCAGCATCTCCGGGTCGCCGACGCCGGACAGTTGTAGGATCTTCGGCGAGCCGACGGCCCCGGCGGCCAGGATGGTCTCGCCGGCGGCCCGGACTGCGAACCGCGCCGCGCCGCGCCGGAAGACCAGGCCGGTGGCCCGCTTGCCCTCGAAGCTGACCCGCTCGACCTCGACGCCGGTCTCCAGCTGCAGGTTCGGCCGCTTGAGGATGGGCTTTAGGAAGGCGCGCGCCGAACTGACCCTGCTGCCGGCCCGCTGGTTGACCTGGAAATAGGAGGAGCCAGCGTTGTCGCCGGCGTTGAAGTCGCGGATCGGGGCGACCCCGGCCGCCGCGCCCGCCTCGCGGATGGCGTCGAGGATCTCCCAGCGCACGCGCGGATGCTCGACCCGCCACTCGCCGCCGGCGCGGTGGTGCTCGCCCTCGGGGGCCATGTGGTCCTCGTGGGCCAGGAAGTAGGGCAGGACCTCGTCCCAACCCCAGCCGGTCAGCCCCAACTGGCGCCAGCCGTCGTAGTCGGCCGCCTGGCCGCGCATGTAGATCATGGCGTTGATCGCCGAGGAGCCGCCGATCACCTTGCCGCGCGGATAGGCCAGCCGTCGTCCGGCCAGCCCGGCCTCGGCCTCGGTCTCGAACATCCAGTCGGCCCGCGGATCGCCGATGGCGAACAGGTAGCCGACAGGAATGTGGAACCAGATCCAGTAATCCTGGCCGCCGGCCTCCAGCAGCAGCACGCGGGTCTTCGGGTTCGCCGACAGCCGGTTGGCCAGCAGGCAGCCGGCCGAGCCCGCGCCGGCGATGACGTAGTCGTAGGTCCCGAAGTCCTGGGCCCATTCGGTCATGGCCGCCTCGATGTCGCGGAGAGGCCGCTCGCTCCCTCAGTCGCTACGCGACAGCTCCCCCGCTGCGCGGTGGAGCATCGACGGCCCAGATCCTCCACCGCGTAGCGGGGGAGGTGGCCCGAAGGGTCGGAGGGGGCGCCGCCGCGCATCCGATCACCCCGCGAACACGACCGTCTTTGAGCCGTTCAGCAGCACCCGGTCCTCCAGCACCCCGCGCACGGCGCGGGCCAGCACCCGGCGTTCGATGTCGCGGCCCTTGCGGACCAGGTCCTTGGGCGTGTCGCGGTGGCTGATGTGCTCGACGTCCTGCTCGATGATCGGACCTTCGTCGAGGTCGGCGGTGACGAAGTGGGCGGTGGCGCCGATCAGCTTCACCCCGCGGGCGTGGGCCTGGTGGTAGGGCTTGGCGCCCTTGAACCCCGGCAGGAAGGAGTGGTGGATGTTGATGCAGCGCCCGGCCAACTTCTCAGTCAGGTCGTTCGACAGCACCTGCATGTAGCGGGCGAGGATAACCAGGTCGGTGCGGG
>Ga0105248_10003231_pt1 | contig 18073 bp, 9 predicted proteins | sample KBSS34metaG_FD_81524 | JGI IMG/M metagenome (GOLD analysis project Ga0105248, IMG submission 81524) | Switchgrass rhizosphere microbial communities from Kellogg Biological Station, Michigan, USA - KBS S3-4 metaG | ecosystem: Host-associated > Plants > Roots > Rhizosphere > Soil | place... | reverse complement strand
TTTCATGTGCCGCCACGCCGGGCTGTCGACGCCGCGCTTGTTGGAGCCGTGGATGTCGGACTGGACCGGACCGCGGCCCCACGCCTTGCCGCTCGTCGTCCGCTCGATGTAGACGAACCCCTCCGAGCCGCCGCCGACGCCGGCGCTGCCGCTCGGGTTCTGGCCACCGCCCTCGCCGATGAGGGCGTCGGCGCCCGCGAAGAGATCCGGATGGTCCTTGACGAACTTGCGGAGGCCGATGTCCATCCGTTCTTCATCCCCCTCGGCGACGAAGATCAGGTTGACCGGCATCGTTCCGGTGACCGCCTTGATCGACATCAACGCGTTCCAATAGGCAATCTCCGGGCCTTTCGAGTTCGTCGCGCCGCGGCCGATCAGCACTTTCTTGTACGGACCCTGCTCGATGAGCTTTCCCTCGAAAGGCGGCTCCTTCCAGGCATCGGGCTGGGTCACCGGCATCGTGTCGTACTGCCAGTAGATCGCGATCGTCCGTGGCGCTCCGTAATCACATTTGGCGTAAACCACCGGATTGCCGGGCGCGCCCCACTCCGTGATCCCGACGTCATACACGCGCGCCTGCTGACAGCCCAGCTGCTCGAAGAACCCTTTGACCATCTCGGCCGATTCGGGAATCCCCTCGCCGCTGTTCGAAATGCTCGGCTGCCGAATCCATTTCTGCAGGTTCTCGACGTGATCGTCGATGTGCTCGTCGATGTAGCCGTAGACCTTCTTCAACTCGTCAGAGGCGATCTTCGTCATGTCGGGCGCGATCTCGGTGTCGCCGGCGGGACGGATTCCGAGCTTCGGCTTCGCCTGCGCGCGGGGCGCGGTGTTCTGCGTCCTCGCCGACGGCGACGAACAGCCTGCGGCCGCTCCGAGGGCGGCGGCGACGACGAGCAACAGCGTGGGTTTGATCATGGTCATAGGAGCCTGCCCTCTGATAGAGACACCGAGCCGGCGCGAGGCCACTGAGATTCTGCCACAGAGAACACAGAGACACAGAGTTAATCGTTTTTTCTCTGTGTCTCTGTGTCTCTGTGGCTATTTCGTCTCTGTGTACTCTTTCGTCTCTGTGTACTCTACCAGTCGAATTTGGCGCCGAAGCGGGCGAGCCGCGGTGGGACGATCGTGGACGGGGTCAGAAAGGTCGCGCCTGAGCTCCAGTTGATGTTGGTCGCCGCGTTGGTGTTCGTGAGATTGTAGCCGTCGGCGAATACCGACAGCGTTCTGCCGGCGGCAATCCTGAACGCCTTCTCGACGCGGACGTCGAACACCGTGATCATGTCCTGGCGGTGCGTGCTGATCGCTTCGGTCAGAATGCGCGCGGTGCCGTAGTTGATGCCATTGGCCGTCCCGGCGCTGATGGTGCGGCCGTATGGCTGGCCGGCCTGATTTCGGAGCGACGGCGTGATCCGCACGCCGTACCTGGCCTCGTACGACCCGTTGATCTTGAACGCCCAGGTCGTGAACGTGTACCGGCCGCCGTCGGTGTTGATCAGATCGTTGGGCGTCGCGACGTCCTGCAGGGCGCGCAGCGAGTTGCCGAAGTAACTCGACGCGTTGTCCAGGTTCCATCGGTAGGAGAACGACCCGTTCATGGACCAGCGTCCCGTCGCACGTTTGCTCGCGCTCATCTCGAGCGTGTAGAAGTCGTCGTGGCCGCCGGTATTCTGCAGCTCGTTGAGGACGGGCAGGGCGAGCGCCGCCGCGCTCAGGTTGAAACCGGGAATCGACGCGCCATCGTCGGCCGTTTTCAGGACACCGTCGGGGCCGGGGTCGAGAATCGTCGTCGGCACGGAGAAGGCCGAGAGCGGGCGGTTGGCGTTGTTCAACTGCACGAGCTGGGCGATGCGGCGCCACACGAAGCCGGCGTGCACGCCGACGTTCGGCACGAGCTCGCGCTCCAGCCAGGCGGCGGCCTCGCGCGTGAAGGTATCGTTCAAGCCGGCCGGGTCGAGGATCGCGCTGCCGGCGCCACCCCGCGACGCGGTCAACAGCCCCTGCTCGCCGAGGTCGAACACGCCGTTGCTGTTCTTGTCGGTCCAGTTGTAGCGGTTGTACCAATCAACCGGGTTGTTGTTGAGGTTTTCGGCGATCACCGCCGTCCCCGGATTCCACCAGTACTGCGCGTAGTTCCCTTTAATCACCGTCCGGCCGTTCCCCATGACGTCGTAGGTGAACCCGAGCCGCGGGGCGGGCAGGTTCCACGTGAGCAGATTGTCTATCGCGGCAAACGCCACCTGCGGCGCGGTGTTGAACGCGCCGGTCGGCGGACCGGTCTGCGCGGGCAGGTACGACCGATACCGATCGAAGCGGGCGCCGAGGCTGAGCGTCAGCTTGCCGCTCGCGCGCCAGGTGTCGGTGATGTAGGCGCCGAAGGTCCGCAGGCCGTCGAGCGAATCAACGGGAGACTGGAACAGGAGCACTTCGGCGGGCGCACCGTTGCGGAGGACATGGAGCACGTCGCCAGGTACGTTCCCGACGCCGCCTTCACCACGCTTGTATTCAGTGCTCTCGTCGAAGAACTCGCCGCCGATCTTGAAATTGTGCGAACCGGCCCAGCTGTCCTTGAAGATGCTCAGCGTGGCGAACGCCTGGTCGCGGCGCCGGTTGGTCCACCAGCCGTCCTGATTTCCGCCGCTGACGACGTTCGTGCTCGTATCGGCGAACGCCGGTGCATTGCTGTTGCGATGGTACGGCCAGTCGTAGCCGAACTGCCCGCCGCGAACCTCGAAGAACATCTTGTCGGTCAGGACGCTGTCCCACTCGCCCTTGTACGTATGTCCCCAGTACTGCTGGAGCAGCGTGGAGTCGGCGCTGTTGTGGATGGCGGCGGTCGCGGCGATCAGATAGGTGTCGAGGCGGTTCGGCTGGTATTTCTGCCCCCACATGCCGTATCCAATCAGCTTGTTGTTCTTGTTGATCGCGTAGGTCGCTTTCGCGGACACGTTCTTCAATCCGGTTTCGAACGGCTTGACCGGGAAGTTCGGCAGCACCGACTGGATGTCCTGCTGGCGGAGCGAGCCGTACCACCAGACCTTGTCCTTCTGCAGGAATCCGCCCAGGTCGCCGTTGAGGTCGTAGTACTTGTGCATGCGGTTCAACTCGGTGGCCGGCAGACTGGCGCTGCCTTTCAGGCCGGCCGCGATTTGCGCCGCATCGATGTTCGACGACTGGACGCTCGGACTCTCGTAGTCGCTGTACAGGCGTCCGTGGTACGTGTTCCCGCCCGACTTCGATACGAACTGCGAGATGATGCCGGGCCACGGCATCTCCGCGCTCGACGTGCCGGTGCCGACCGACACCTCGTCGAAGGCGCCGTAGTCGTAGTAGAAGCCCGCGGCGCTCGTCCCTTCCGTATTGACGATGCCCTCGACCATCGGGCGATGCTGGTCGGATTTGGTGTCGTAGGCGGAGTACGCGGTCTGGGTGCCGGCGCTACTGCCGCCGACGTCGATGCGCGACAGCTGCACGGCCGGCGCCTGCGCCATGATTGCCCAGAAGTCGCGCGCGTTGGGCAGCGATTCGAGCTGTTTGGCCTCGAAGATGGTGGCGGTCCTGGTCGACGAGACGTCGACCACCGGCGACGCGCCGCTGACGGTCACCGTTTCCTGCAGCGACGCGACCTTCAACTCGACGTTGACGGTCGCGGTGAACCCGACGCCCACATTGATCCCTTCGCGAATCACCGTGCCGAAGCCGCCGAGCTCGTACTGCAACGCGTAGACGCCTGGCGAGACGCCCGGAATGCGGTAGACACCTTCCTCGTTCGTCACCGTCGTTCGCACGCCCTGCAGCGCGGGGCTGGTGGCGGTCACCGTCACGCCGGGCAGCACGCCGCCGCTTGCATCGGCGACGCGGCCGTTCAACGATCCCGTCGTCGCTCCGACCGACTGCGCCCGCGCGGCGCTCGACGTCATCGACAGAATGGCCAGCAACCCCACACAGACACGGATCCTCATCTCTGCCTCCCGTTCACAGTCGCCTTGGTCTCGTGGCAGGACGCGGAGCAAGACGTACACCAGAACGGCGCGATCGATTCTCACTACCATCGCGGGAGAATTACGCGGTTCGCGCGGGAAATCGCGAGTCGCGCGGACGGCGGCATCCACGGTCGAGCGGCCGGTCACGACAAACGCGTGTGATCGTTCGGCGGCGGAGACAAGAATGTCTGAAGTCGCGAATGCGGCCACCGTATTGGACGCGCCCGCGGGCCGGCGCCACGGCGATCGGACAATCGTGTGGGCTGCGCGGTGTACTCCATCAAAAATGTCCGACCGCGCTCTGATAGGATGCGCGTCATGCATCGCCGGCTCGCGATCGGCGCTCTCATGTGCGTCCTCGCCGCCAGCGTCGCGGCAAGCGGTCGTCGCGGACAAACCGCGGCACGAAAGCGCCTCCTCTTCCTCACGCACGCGGCGCTGTATAAGCATCCGAGCCTCGCGCCGGCCGAAGCGGCGGTGACCGAGTACGGCAAGACCGGCGGCTTCGACGTGACGACGAAGGAGGGCTACAAGGAGGACTCCGCGAAGGTCGACCTGTCGTTCCTCACGCCGGACTATCTCGCACAGTTCGACGGCTTGATGCTGATGACGAACGGCAACCTGCCGCTGACCGATACACAGAAGCGCGCGATTGTCGACTACGTGCGAAACGGCAACGCGTTGATCGGCGTCCACTGCGCGTCGCTGACGCTCTACGACTACCCGGAATTCGGCGAGGTGCTCGGCGGCTACTACCGCCGCTCGATCATTCCGACTGCCCGCGTCGGGCAAAAACTCGGCGTCCTGAAGGTGGAAGATCGATCGCATCCGGCGACCCGAGCGCTGGGTGCGAGCTGGCCGGTCGCCGAGGAGTTCTACCAGTTCGGCACGGCGATCTGGGATGCGAGCCGTCCCACCGAGCAAATCAGTCAGGTTGGCCGCCTGCACATCCCCATGGCGTTCTCACGCGACCGCGTCCACGTGCTCCTGAGTCTCGACACAGAAAAAACGGACGTCAGCGATCTCGGGCCGGAGGTCGTGAAGGGCGGCGACTACCCGCAGGCGTGGTCGCGCACATTCGGCAAGGGCCGCTCTTTCTACACGTCGCTCGGCCACCGCGAGGACATCTGGTCGACGGACGAGAAATTCCGCGCCCACGTCACCGGCGGCATCAGGTGGGCGCTCGGAATTGAAGACTAGAACGGTTTCGATATGGCGGTAGTGGCGCAGCCCGTCAGGGCCGCGAACAACGCCGGGCTGAAGCCCTGCGCCACACAAGTCGAAGAGCCTCTAGCGTCCCCGGCGAAGGTCAGCGCGTCACCGTTTCGCCGCGCTCTCAGCGAGACGCGCCAGTTCACGCGCCCGCTCGAGCTGGCATGCGCCATGCTCCGCCGGCGGCGTATGCGGAAGTTGCTGACGACGTCGCTCCTCTGTCTGTCGGCGGCTGGTTGCGGCGGTTCGCCCGACGCGCCGACGACCCTCGACATCTGCGACGGCTTTGCCCCATGGGAGACGTCGGCATTCGTGCTGCCCTATGCCGTGAACTCGGCGTACTTCGTGTCGCAGGGCAACTGCTCGCCGGTGCAGAGCGACGGTGGACACCGCGGCGTGAAGAAGTTCGGCTACGACTTCGACATGCCGATCGGCACGCCGGTGCTCGCCGCGCGTGGCGGCGTCGTGCTGCAGGTGGAAGAATCACACTTCGACGGCCAGATCGCCTTTACCGGCCTCGACAACTACGTCGTCATCACTCACGACGATGGCACTGCCGACCTCTACGGACACATGACGCACGACGGCGTCGTGGTGTCGATCGGCGACGTGGTGGCGGCCGGTCAGCTGATCGCCTACAGCGGCAACACCGGCAACACCGCGAACAACCCGCATCTCCATTTCTCGGTACAGACATGCGACCCGGTGTCGCGCGGCACGGCGAACTGTCCGACGCTTCCGGTCACGTTCCGCAACGCCGATCCCAACCCGACGGGCCTGCAGGTCGGCCGCGTCTATCAGGCGCACCCGTACTGAAGCAGGATCGACGCGCGATGGGTGGGCCGAAGCGGCGGTCAGCGAGAACGGTCGAGGTCAGGCACAGCTCCTGTGGTATTGTGCGAAACTGGTCCGAACGTATATGAGAAAAGCCGAAGCAGCTCACGTCCTGCTCTGCCTGCTCGCATCGTCGATCTGGATCACGGCCGCTGAACAGCTCAAGCCTGGAGCGAGCCGCACCGCGATCCAGAGTTATCTGAATCGGACGGCTGATGCCGTCCTGGCTCTCAAGAGCACGCGCTTCTCGATCACACGTGAGGGTACACCGGCAGTTCTGGACGAGAAGAACGGCATCACCTTTACGACATGCGACTGTACCTATGCAGCGCCGGACCGGGTTTCCTGCAACGTCAAAGTCTCGCTCAAGAACGGAAACATCCTGCAGTTGACGCGAGTGTGGGTACCCGAAGGCACGTTTCAGTCGAATCCGCTGACGCGGCAGTTCGGCAAGGCGCCGGCAGACTCCAACTTCAACGGCGTCGTGCTCTTTGCCAAGACCGGCGTCCCGGAGATTCTGAGGACCGCGGTGCAAAAGGTGCAGGTCGTCGGACGCGAGACGCTCGAGAACCGGCAAACGCTTCACCTGCGGGGCGAGGTGAGCGGCGAGAAACTGAATCCCCTCGTCGGGAACACACTTAAATCGGACGTGATGTATCCCGTCGATCTCTGGACCGACGAGACATCGGCGAATACGGCGCGGATCCACGTCACCGAGCCTGAGGGCAACGGCTGGCTCATCGAGCTCTTCGGCACGAATGAACCGGTCGATATTCCGACGCCGCAGCTGCCGCCGCCGCCCAAGCCGCAAGTCTGAATGTCCCGCGCACGGCAGTACCCCGGGCTGATCCTCGCGCTCGTCTGCCTCCCCGTGTTCATCGGCGCACTCGATCTCACGATCGTCTCCGCCGTGCTGCCGGAGGTGATCCGATCGTTGACGATCGAGATCCAGAAGCTCGATGTCGCGGGATGGGTCGTCACCGGCTACTTCGTGTCGTATGCGATCAGCATGACGTTCATGGGGAAGGTGTCCGATATCGCCGGCCGCCGCCTCGTGTATCTGCTCTGTCTCGCGATTTTCTTTGTCGGGTCATGGCTGGTTGCCGCCTCGCCAGGCTGGCCCGCCGGCATCGCGCTGCGAGTGATGCAGCTGTTCCAGGACCATCCCCCTGCCGGGTTCGCCTCGCTCTACGCCCTGATTGCCGGCCGGATCATTCAAGCATTTGGCGCGGGAGCGATGGTGCCGGTGAGCATGGCTCTGGTCGCCGATCTGTATCCGCCCGAGAAGCGCGCACTGCCGCTCGGCATCATCGGCGCGGTCGACACGGCGGGTTGGGTGCTGGGACATCTCTACGGCGGGATCATGGTGCAGTTCATGACCTGGCCGTACCTGTTCTGGATCAATCTCCCTGTGGTCTTCGTGATGTTCTGCATCACGTGGTGGGGGTTGACCGGCCTGCCGCGAATGGATGTGAAGGGGGGCATCGACTGGATCGGCGTGACGCTCCTTGGCGCGGCGCTGATTCTGCTCAATGTCGGCCTTGGCGCACCGGAAGTCGGGCTCGAAGGATCGACCGCGCTTCCGTCGCCACATCGTCTCTATTGGGTCGCCGGGGCCGCGGTGGTGTTTGCGGTCTTCCTGCTTTCTCAGCGCCGCGTGCGTGATCCCATCCTCGACTTGCGCATCTTCTCGAACCGCAATCTGTCGGCGGCGAGCGGCGTCAATCTGCTCGTCGGCTTCTGCATCATGGTGGCGCTGGTCAGCGTTCCGATCTTCATCAACGTTGCCGGCGCGACAGACACGATGAAAGCGGCCCTCGTCACGGGATATCTACTCTGCGCTTTTACGGTGCCGATGGCGCTCGCGGCAATTCCCGGAGGTTGGCTGTCCGAACGGCTCGGCTATCGATCAACGGTCGTCCTCGGCTTGATCACGGCGATCGTCGGCTTCTGGATGATGAGTCTGTGGAAGGTGGAAATGGCCGCTCAGGCCGTCACCTTTTTTGACACCTTGCGACACGGGCCCGCGCCCTCCGACGCTCGCGGTACCGGCTTCATGGCGGCGGGGCTGGCATTGGCCGGCATCGGCATCGGGCTGACCATTGCGCCGGTCGGGGCGGCCGTCATCAACGGCGTCGGCGAACAGGACCGCGGGATGGCGTCGTCGCTCGTCATCATCCTCCGCCTGATCGGCATGAGCGTCAGCATGAGCTCGATGATGGCGTATGGGCTGCGGCGGACGACAGTCCTCAGCCGGACAATGCTCGGCCCCGACGATGCACTGGATTTGGAAAAGACGGCCAGGGTGGCGCTTGATGTGGTGACGAAGATCACCAGCGAGATCGCGTTGATTGCTCTGGCCGTGACCGTGATGGCCCTGGGTGTCGCGCTACTGCTGCGACGCGGCGATCTTCTGTCGCATTCTTAGATTAGTACCTGTATCAAAACCCCCGACTGGGCGATTGCGGGGTTTGCGCCCCGTAAACTACTCTGGGAAATTCATCTCGCGGAGCATCGCCTGGAACCGCGGATCGCTGCGAATCGGATCCCACGGCGGGCCGACCTTCATGTAGACGATGTTGGGCGCCCGCTGATCGAGACCCTTCCGGCACCACTCGATCGCGCGATCGATGTCGCCAATCGCCCCGTACGCGTTGCTCATGACGGCCGGATCGAGCCAGGCATCCGCGGGCGGCTGTTCGACGATGCGGAGCAGGCGCCGCGCCTCCCCGGTCTCTCCGACGACGCCGAACGCCCAGGCGCACATACCGAGCAGCTGCATGTTGTATGCACCGGAAAGCGCTCTAAGGATCTTTCCGCACTCGACGCCGACTTCGGCGCGCTGTCGCTCGACGGCGTAATTCGAGGCGAGCATGAACGGCGCCATCAGATTGCCGGGCCATATCTCCTGCAACGTGCGCGCGTTCCTGATGGCGTCGTCGTGGCGGCGAGAGAAGAACGCCGTCCACACGGTTTGAATGCGCGAGAACGGGTTGAGCGGATCGACGGTGAGGATGCGCTGCGAGATCCGATCGGCGGCGACGGCGTCACCCGCAACGAGCACGAGATAATTGAGGGACGCGATCAGTCCTTCGACCGCGTCGGGGCTGAGCTGCAGCGCCCGATCGATTTCCCGTTTCGCGCCGGCCCAGTTCCAGTCGTGCCAGAGGAACACAGAGGCGAGCGCGGCATGCGCCGCCGGCAACTGGTCGTCGAGCTGCATCGCTTTCAACGCGGCAGCCTTCGCCCTCGGAAACGTGTCGGCCGGCGCCACCAGGCTTGTTTGCGCAGCTGTCTCGTAGGCTTCGCTCAGCGCCGCATACGGCGGAGCGTAGGTCGGGTCGACTTGGATGGCTCGCTCATACTGCGCGATCAGCGCGTCCAGCCCGGTTCGGGTGGGGGCGGTCGCTGTAAGGCTCGCGAACAAGGCGCGTCCCTTGAGATACGCGTCGTAGGCCGCCGGATTGACTGGCCGCGCGGCCGCAAGCCGCGCGGTCTGCAGTGGCGTGATCGTGGCCCGAACCTCTCGCGCAATCGCGCCGACCAGCTCGTTCTGCAGCGCGAGCACGTCGCCGACGTTGCGTTCGTACCGGTTCGCCCAGAGTACGGCGCCGGTGTCCGCGCGAACCAGTTGCGCCGTGACCTGAATCCGGTTGTTGCCCCGCATGACCGAGCCGGTCACGAGGCCCTCGACGCCCAATTCCTGCCCGATCTCGCGCAACGACTTTGTGGTCTTCTTGAACGCGTCCGCCGACGACTTCGCGATCACCTTCTGCAACCCGATCTGGGCGAGATCGGTAATCAGCGCTTCGTGCATGCCCGCGGAGAAGTAGTCTTGCTCCGGATCGCTCGACAGGTTCTCCAGCGGGAGGACGGCAATCGAACGAATCTGCGGCGAGCGGCCGGCAAGCCGATCTCGACTCGCAGCGGCGTTGAACCATACGGCTGCTGCGGCAACGATCAAGGTCACGCCGATCGCAAAACCGGCGACGAGCCGCGTCGGGCGTCTGCTCTCGGCTCGCCGCGGCACGACGTCCGAGGACGGGTGTTCCATCATCTCGAGCGCCGCTCGCACTTCGTCCGCCCGTTGATAGCGCCGCGTCGGTTCCTTCTCGAGGCACCGACGGATTACCGCCTGCACGGGCGCCGGCACCCGCGCCGGAAGAGGCGGAGGCGGCTCGTGCAGGATCGCCGAGCTCAATTCGTATCCCGTCCTTCCCGAGAAGGGTCGAGCGCCCGCAGCCATCTCGTGAAGCACGACGCCGAGCGCCCACACGTCGCTGCGGGCATCAGCCGGCACGCCACGCAGTTGTTCCGGCGCCATATACGCCAGGGTCCCCACGACCGCACCCGGTTCTGTGAGCGACAGGTCCGCGTGCGTACTGAGATCGGTCAGTTCCTGCCCGCCCAGAGACTTTGCCAACCCGAAATCCAGCACTTTGACGCGGCCTTCGGGCGTGATCATCACGTTCGAGCTCTTGAGGTCGCGGTGCACGATGCCGCGCCCGTGCGCGTGCGCCACCGCGTCGGCCAGCTGCACGCCGAACCGCACGAGCTCGCTCGCCGGCAGTGGCCGCTCGGCGAGGCGTTTGTTCAACGGCTCGCCCTCGACCACTTCCATGGCGATGTAGGCGTGGCCCTCTGCTTCGCCGACCTCGTAAATCGTGCAGATGTTGGGATGGTTCAGCGACGCGGCCGCGCGTGCTTCTTGTAAGAGCCGCGTGCGCCGCTGCGGGTCGTCGCCCGCCAGGGCAGGCAGTAGCTTGACCGCGACATCGCGTCGAAGAGTCGTGTCGCGCGCGCGGTAGACTTCGCCCATTCCGCCGGCACCGAGCACCGAGCGAATTTCGTAGGCGCCCAGGCGTTCGCCAGGGGACAAGGGCATGAAATCGAGGCCGATTGTAGCGGCGGTGACCGGTGCCGCAAAGGGGGAACCCCGTTCAGGCCGTCATCCAGCGCTTTCGCAGCGATTGCAACGGTCAGCCTGGCGCCGTGCCCGCGAACGCGAGCACGGCGACGGCCGCGATTACTGCTTGATGCGCTTGGCCGACCACTCCATCGTTCCCAGGCCCGACACTTCGGCCTTGCCGTTGACGATGTTGTCGCCGTCGAGATCGCCGGTCATGACGACGGTCATGTCGCCCTGCGGAGTCTGCGCCACCATCGTCAGCTTGAGCGCTTTTCCTTCGGCGGTCCCTTCGATCGGCACTTCACCGAGCTGGCTGCCGAACGTGCCGCTGACCTTGCCGTTGGTGTCGCTCAACGTCGCGTTGGCCGGCATATCGCCGCCGGGCGTCTTGAGCATCACGTCCCACTTGCCGCCGAAGCCGGTGCCGGTGGCGACGGTGGTCGTCGTCGTGGTCGTCGTCGTAGTCGTGGTGGCGGTGCTGGACGTCGTGGTCGCCGCCGAGCGCTTCGCACTCCAGTCGCCTTCGGCGAAGCCGCCGAAGTCCGCCTTGCCGGCGATGGTGTCGCCAGCGATCTTGCCGGTCAGCGTGATCGGCAGTTCCATCCCCTGCACCTGGACCGTGAAGGTGAACTTCAGATCGTCGCCGGTCACACTACCGCCGTCGAAGGGCAGCGAGCCCTGGGGCCCCTTGAAGATGCCTGAGACTTTGGCGCCTTCCTGCTTGAAACTGACCGGCGTGGTGTTGGTGCCTTGCGGCGAGGTGACGGTCACGTCCCAGTCGCCGGTGACGTTGGTCTGTGCCAAGACCGGTGACGCGGTGAGCAGCGAAAGCGCCAGCAGCGTGGATTTCAAGCGGATCATACGAGCTCCTGAAAAAAACAGATTAGCGGTCGCCGGCGTCGCCAGTGCGGCGGGCGCTCAGCGGCCCTTCGCCGACGTCGCCGAGCTTGGCAACACCGGTGATGAGCGTGGCGGTCTCGAGCTTACCCTTCATCGTGATTTCGAGCATCTTGCCGTCTTCGGCCACCGACCAGACGACCGTGACCTCGTCGCCGGTCACGCGGCCGGAGATCTCGTATTCGCCGAACTCGTCGGTGGCATGGCCGGTGAGTTTCGTCCCCGACTGGTTGATCGTCATGATCGTCCAGTTCTGGCCGAGCGGAGTGACGAAATCGACGCGCCACTGACCGGCCACGCTGCGGGGTTGCGGTTGCTGCTGCGCGCGCGCCGGCGCCGCCGCGGCGGCTATCGCAAGACACACGGCCACAAGGGTTCGAATCATGATGCCGCCATTTTACTTCCGCCCGGCGCTTCCGGCCGGTCAAAGATCACACGAAAGTGCGCGGGCGGTAAGACGCCTGAGCTCGGCCGGAGGGTGCGTGGTGGGGCGCGATCAGACGTGGGGTCCGCCTTCAGGCGGACCTTCATGGTCCGGCTAAAGCCGGATCCCACCATCGAATCAGCAACGGGTCAACCGGCCTGGGCGACCGGCTCGGCCTCGATCTCGATGCTGGAAGCCACCGCCGCCGCGATGACCGGCGTGATCCGGCAGAAGCCGGCCAGGTGCCGATCGAACCGCAGCAGTGAACGCGCGACACGGCTGCCGGTCAGCCGCTCGTGGGTCTCCAGTAACTCGCGCAGCAGCCTCTGCTCGGCCAGCGTCGGCGCGTCGATCGCCAGATGCTGCGGATGGGTCCGCGCGGCCAGCGACTCGCGGTTCGCCGCCACGTAGATGACGCCGCCGGTCATCCCGGCGGCGAAGTTCTGGCCGACCGGCCCGAGCACGACGACGGTGCCGCCGGTCATGTACTCGCAGGCGTGATCGCCGACGCCCTCGACGACGGCGGTCGCGCCGCTGTTGCGGATCGCGAACCGCTCGCCCGCCAGGCCGGCGACGAACAGCCGCCCGCCCGTCGCGCCATACAGCGCCGCATTGCCGGCGAGCACCTGGTTCGCGCGCCCGCGCTCGCGGGCGGCGGGCGCGACGACGATCTCGCCGCCGTGCATGCCCTTGCCGAGGCCGTCGTTCGTATCGCCGATGAGCGACAGGCGCATCCCGGGAAGGGCAAACGCGCCGAAGCTCTGGCCCGCGCTGCCGGTCATCGCCAGCTGTACGGAACCTTCGGGCAACCCGCGATCGCCGAAGCGCGCGGCGATCGCCCCCGCGATGCCCGCGCCGTACGCGCGATCGGTGTTCGCGATCGGCCCGGTGACCGAGAGCGGGTGATCGGGACCGATCGTGTCGAGAAGCTCGGACGACGGCGTGACGTGCAGGGCGGGTCCTTTTGGACCCGCCGAGATGCCGGGTCCGAAAGGACCCGGCCTGCTCGACAACGCCGGAGCCAGGGGGCGCTCCGCACGAGCGGGGGACAGCAGCGCCTCCAGCGAGAGCGAGGGGATGACGCCGTCGCGGCGCCGCAGCAGATCCGCGCGGCCGATCAGGTCCTCGAGGCGCGTCAGGCCGAGCGACGCCAGGATCTCCCGCACTTCGCCGGCGATCAGTTTCAGATAACCGACCAGCATGTCGGCGGTGCCCGCAAACTCGGCGCGCAAATCCTCGCGCTGGGTCGCAATGCCGACAGGGCAGGTGTTCGCGTGACACTGGCGGGCCATCACGCACCCCAGCGCCACGAGCGCCGCGGTGCCGAACCCGTACTCCTGCGCGCCGAGCGCGGCCGCGATCGCGATGTCGCGCCCCGTCTTGAGGCCGCCGTCGGTCTGCAGGACCACGCGTCCGCGCAATCCGGCGCGCGTCAGCGCGTGGTGCGCCTCCGACAGGCCGATCTCCCACGGCATCCCGGCGTGCTTGATCGACGCGCGCGGCGACGCGCCGGTCCCGCCGTCGTGTCCGCTGATCTGAATCGCGTCGGCGCCGGCCTTGGCGACGCCGGTCGCGATGATCCCGACGCCGACCGACGCGACGAGCTTCACGTTCATCCGCGCCGTTGGATGGAACGCGCGCAGGTCGTAGATCAGCTCGGCGAGATCCTCGATGCTGTAGATGTCGTGATGCACCGGCGGCGAAATCAGCGTCGTGCCGGGTTGTGCGTGCCGCAGCCTCGCGATGTGCGGGATGACCTTCATCCCCGGCAGCTGTCCGCCTTCGCCGGGCTTCGAGCCCTGCGCGATCTTGATCTGCAGTTCGTCGGCCGACCGCAGGTACGCCGGCGTCACGCCGAAGCGCGCGGACGCGACCTGCTTGGTGCGGCTGCCCTCCTCGTTCCCGAACCGGTCAGGTTCCTCGCCGCCTTCCCCGCTGTTGCTGCGCGCGCCGAGGCGGTTCATGGCGGTCGCGATCGTGCGGTGCGTCTCTGGCGAGAGCGCGCCGACCGACATCGCCGAGGCGAAGAAGCGGCGGCAGATCGCCTCGACCGATTCAACCTGCTCGAGCGGCGCCGGCGTCACGGGCGTCGAAGGGGTCAGCTCAACGAGGTCGCGAATTGCCTGCGGCGGCCGTCCGTAGACGTGGGATGTGAAGGTCTCGTACGCAGGGCTGATGCCCTGCGCCACAGGAGCTGGCGCGAGTGCCTCGTCGCGCGCCTTCTGCAGGCCGCGCACGACGATCGGGTTGGTCGCGTGATACTCGCCGCCGCGGCGGAACCCGTGGAGGCCCGGGTACTCGGCGGCCGGCGCCGTCTCGGCGAACGCGCGCCGGTGTCGCGCGAGCACCGTCGCGGCGATGTCCGCCAGCGTGGCGCCGCCGATCGGCGACGCCGTCCCGGGGAAAAAGCGATCCACCAGCGACGCGTCCAGCCCCAGGATCTCGAACAGCTGCGCGCCGCAATAGCCGCTGAACGTGCAGACGCCCATCTTCGACATCAGCGTTCGCAGGCCGCGCTCGAGCGCGAGGCGATAGCGCGTGATGGCGACATCGCAGCCGGTGGGGTCGGTGTCGGCAAGCGCGGCGATCGTGTCGTAGCCGAGCGAGGGGCACACGGCCGACGCACCGTAGCCGAAGAGCAGGCCCAGGTGATGCGCGTCGCGCGCGTCGCCGGTCTCGACGATGATGCTCGCGCGCATCCGGAGGCCGCGGTCGACGAGCGCATGGTGCACGGCCGCCTGCGCCAGGAGCGCGGGGACGGCGGCCGCGTCGGCGCTGAGCAATCGGTCGGTGAGAATGACGAGCGCGCTGCCCCGCTCGACGGCGGCGCACGCCTCGTCGGCGATCGTCTGCAGCCGGACGTCGAAGGTCTCGACGCCGCCGCACACCGGAAACACGATGTCGATCGTCACCGGCTGCAGCGCCGGCGACATCGCGAGCTGATCGAGATCGCGCCGGCAGAGAATCGGCGAGCGCAGCACGATCCGCGGCGGCCGCGGCGCGAGCTCGTCGATGAAGCTGCCGTGTCCGCCGAGCAGCGTGCTCAGCGACATGACCGACGATTCGCGGTACGGATCCACCGACGGGTTGGTCACCTGCGCGAAGCGTTGGCGGAAGTAGTCGCCGAAGAGCCGCGAGCGCTGCGACAGCGCGGCCGGCGGCGCATCGTCGCCCATCGAGCCGACCGCTTCGTGCCCCTCGGTGATCATCGGCTTGAGCAGGAGCTCGATTTCCTCGCGCGTGCATCCGAACGCCGCCTGGCGGCGCGCGAGGTCTACCGTGCCCCGGTAGTGTCCGGCTTTAGCCGGACCCGGGTCCGCCTGAAGGCGGACACTACGTACGACGTCGTCACCTTCGGCGGGCTCCACGCCGACGGCAGCGACGTCCGCGAGGGGCCGGAGGACGTCGGCGACGAGCGCGCGATACCGGCGCCGGAACGCGAGCCGACGGCGGATCTCGTTGGTTCCCATGACCGAGCCGCGCTCGACGTCCACGACGATCATGTCGCCCGGGCCAAGCCGCGCGCGGTGGACGATGTCGTGCTCGTCGGCCGGCAGCACGCCGACTTCCGACGCCACGGCGATCAAGTCGTCGGCGGTCGTCACGATGCGCGCGGGACGGAAGCCGTTGCGGTCCAACGCCGCGCCGACGTACCGGCCGTCGGCGAAAACCAGCGCCGACGGTCCGTCCCACGGCTCGCTGACGAGCGCCTGAAACTCGTAGAAGGCGCGAACGTCGGGAGGCAGGTCGCGGTCACGTTCCCAGGCCGGCGGCACCAGCCGCGTGACGGCGTGCGCGAGCGAATAGCCGTGATGCCGCAGCATCTCGATCGCGTCGTCGAGCGACAACGAGTCGGAGCCGTGCGTCGAGATCGGCGGGTCGACGCTGAAGCCGGGCAGCGACGTCGCGTCCGCGCTGCGGGCGCGCATCCACAGGCGGTTGCCGGCGATGGTATTGATCTCGCCGTTGTGGGCCAGCGTGCGGAACGGCTGGGCGAGCGCCCAGTCGGCCGACGTATTCGTGCTGAAGCGCTGATGGAATGTGATGAACGGCGAAACGAAGCGCGCGTCGGCGAGGTCCGGAAAGAACCGGTCGAGCGCGTCCGGGGTCACCAGAGCCTTGTGCACGACGGTGCGCGTCGACAGCGACACGATCGTCAGCCGCACGCCGGCGGTCCGGGCGATCCGCTCGATGCGCAGGCGCGCGCGATAGAGCGCGGCGTCGGTCGCCTGCCGGCCGTCGTCGAATCCGCCGACCACCTGGAGCACCGTCGGCGTCGTCTCGCGCTGCGCGCGCAGCACCGCGGCGCGGTCGGTCGGCACGATGCGCCAGTCGATGGACCTGGCGCCGGAGAGGCGCAGCTCGCGCTCGACGATTTCGGCCGCCGGCAAGCGGTCGGACGGATGGACGAACACCATGCCGAGGCCGCGGGTCCGCGCCGCGGGCAGGCGGCCGCCGAAGGCGTCGCCGATCCAGGTCCAGGGAATCGCGGTGAGGACGCCGCAGCCGTCGACCGCGCCGAGCGACGCCTCGGCGCCGCGGTGCGTCAGACGCCGGAGTGCGGCCAGCCCGTGCGCGACGATGTCGCGGCCGGCGCGGCCGCGCGAATGGGCGATGAATCCAACCCCGCAGGCGTCGTGATCGGATGACGGCTGAACGCGCGACTCCATGTCCACGCGTTTATGGGCCGATACCGGTGATAAGTAAAATAGAACTTACTGATACAACCGATACATTATGCGCATGTGTTATCGGTGCTGCGGTATCATCGCATCCATGAGCCCACGGCATCGTTCCCTCCTGGCGCTGGCTGTGCCGGCGCTGCTGCTGGTCGCATCCGCGTGCGGCCAGGAGCCGGCCAAACCGGCCACTACCGCCGCGCCAGCGGCCACTGCCCCGCCGGCGCCGCCGCCTGCCGTCCGCGTCTACGTGACGAACGAAACGTCAGGCGATTTGACGGTGATCAACGGTGACACGCAGACGGTAATGGCCACCGCGCCGCTGGGGAAACGGCCCCGCGGCATCCAGGCGAGCCCGAACGGCAAGCTGTTGTACGTCGCGCTCAGCGGATCGCCGCCAGCCGGTCCCGGCGTGGATCCGAAGACGCTGCCGCCGCCCGATCGCAACGCGGACGGCATCGGCGAAGTGGACGCCGACACCTACAAACTGAACCGCATCATCCACGCCGGCGCCGACCCCGAGCAACTCGCGATCAGCGCCGACGGCACGCGGCTCTACGTCGCCAACGAGGACACCGAAACCCTCAGCGTCGTCGACGTCGCATCCGGGAAGGTCATCGCCGCCGTGAAGATCGGCGAGGAGCCGGAGGGGGTGACGATCCGGCCGGATGGCAAGGTCGTGTACGTCACGTGCGAAGGAGACGGTGCGGTGTTCGCCATCGACACGCAGACGAACAGACTGCTGAAGCGGATCCCCGTCGGTCCACGGCCGCGGTCGGTCGCGTTCCTGCCGGACGGCTCGCGTGGATATGTCTCGCTCGAGAACGAGGGGGCCATCGCGGTGTTCGACGCGAAGCAGCAGAAGTTCCTGCGGCTGATCAAACTCGAAGGCCAGGGCAACACGCCGAAGCCGCGGCCGATGGGCATCGCGGTCGCGCCCGACGGCGCGACTGTCTACGTCACCGCCGGCTCGTTCGGCCACCTGTTCTTCATCGATCCAGTGAAGAACGCGCCGACCGGCTCGTTCGAGGTCGGGCAACGGCCGTGGGGCATCGCGCTGCTGCCCGGCGGAAAGACGGCCTACACCGCCAACGGGCCGTCGAACGACGTGTCGCTGGTCGATCTCGTCGCGAAG
>Ga0105248_10003227_pt1 | contig 18083 bp, 13 predicted proteins | sample KBSS34metaG_FD_81524 | JGI IMG/M metagenome (GOLD analysis project Ga0105248, IMG submission 81524) | Switchgrass rhizosphere microbial communities from Kellogg Biological Station, Michigan, USA - KBS S3-4 metaG | ecosystem: Host-associated > Plants > Roots > Rhizosphere > Soil | place... | reverse complement strand
GGGAAACTTTCGACCTGAAGTCGGCAGTCGCGCAGTCTCAAACCCGCCTACACCCACCACAGAGCCAAACCCGACCGTGCGCAAACGACGCGTGACGGGCGGCCCTTCAGAAGAGTAAAGTTTCCCTTAATCCCCGACTAGTAGATGTCCGAACAGCTTTGGCTTTGCGCCAGAGCCAATTGGAACTTTGCACCAGAGCTAATTGGAACGAAGAAGCCGCGTTGAAACTCTGACAGTCAACTACACATGGTCGGGAAGGGGGCAGAGCGGTAGTTTCAGCAACAACTACCTACTCAAACCTAGCGCGTCTCCGCCGGTTCACTTACATGTGGAATCAAACCAGAGGCTCACGTCCAATTGGAAATCATCTAAAAGCTAATCGGCGGGGGCGCGCTAGGTTCAAGTAGGTCAAGTCTGAGAAGGTCCCGCTCTGCCCCCTTCCCGACAACGTGTATGTCTTGGAGGAATGCTGTGAATCGTTTTCTAGTGATCGTGGTCTTGTTGTGCGTTGCCGTCTTCACCAGGGCGCAGTCGAGTCAACCCGCTCTGGTCGTTGCGACCGAACCAAACGCGATCGTTTGGATTGATGAAGTCAGACGAGGAACTACTGACCCTGCAGGTAAATTGTCGCTGGCGAAACTGAGCCCGGGCCGTCATACGTTGCGAGTACGCGCAACTGGTTTCAAAGAATCAGTCACGCCCTTGCTTCCCGGTCGACGAACGATAGCAGTGAAACTCATCACGACAACCGATAAAGCTGAACTGATGTTTCAACAAGCAGAAACTGCACGCGACGAAGCTCGAGACGACGCCGCAAGAGAAAAAGCAGCAGACCTGTACCGCGAGACTCTCAAACTCCGCGCGGCATATCCTGCGGCCCAAGTTGGGCTGGCAAGGTTGTTGATGGACTTGAATCAGCCAGAGAAAGCACATTCTGCTATTGATGCTGCGCGGCACGCCCGTCCGATTTACCCGGAAGCATCGGCGGTCGAAGGGCGCATTTATCGCGAAGAAGCGTTCACTGACGATGCGATTCGTTCCTTCAGACGTGCAATTCGAGAAGGCAACGGTTTCCAACCCGAAGCACACGTGGGTCTCGCGCGCGTGCTGGAAGAGAAGGGGCAGATGGCAGAAGCAGTTGTTGAATATAAGAAGGCTATAGATCAGCTTTCCGACAGCGAGCCGATCATCTATCAGCTTCTAGGTGCTGCGTATGAGAAACTCGAGAAACCAAAAGAGGCAGTTGTTGCTTATGAGAAGTATCTCGAGTTAGCGCCGAATGGCAGTTATGCGGCCGCGATAAAATCAATCCTCACGCAACTGAAAAGAGAAGCTGCTGGCGAAACGATAATCCCGTAAGGGATTGCCGATTGCCGATTGCCAATTGCACCGCTTCGCGATGGAGAATCCACTCTCTAGCTGCGATGCAATCGGCAATCTGCGCCGCCAGCGCAGGTTGGTATTGACAAACCTGTCCAACCTTCGATTCTGGTGCTAAACTATCGCCCGTCAAACCCGAAGGTTTGATCTCTTCCCCCAAAGCCAAATACAGCCCATTAGATTTTTCCGCGCGGGCGTACGCTTCTCCTCATTCCAGTTTGCTACGGCACCGGCGACCTTTAACCCGAAAGAGGTCAGATATGGATGTCCCCCAAGTTATAGCCGGTAGATTTAGAATCGAACGTGAGATAGGGACCGGCGGTATGGGAACGGTCTATCTCGCTACTCACCTGGGACTCGAGCGTCCCGTCGCTATAAAAATCATTAAACGCGAATTTGCTGGCGACCGTGACGTGGCTCAACGTTTCCTGCGTGAAGCCAGGACGATGGCCAAACTTCGGCATCAGAACGCGGCGACGATTTTTGACGCCGGTAACCTACCCGACGGTCGATACTTCATCATCATGGAGTTCGTCGAAGGTGAAACTCTTTCGCAGGCGATCGAGCGTGAGGGTCGTTTCAGTCCGACACGCTCTGTGCAAATTGCAACTGAGATTTGTGACGTTCTTGAAGAAGCCCACCGACTCGGCATCATCCATCGCGATTTAAAACCTTCAAACATCATGCTCAGTGAGCGTGGTGTAACCGTACTCGATTTTGGAGTTGCGAAAGTTCTAGCCTCCTCCGCCGAATCGACTGCCACTCACGCAAGTACAGGCTCAGGTCAGATTGTCGGAACACCGCGATACATGTCGCCCGAGCAGTGCCTGGGCCAGCGTGTTGGTGCGCGCAGCGATCTCTATAGCCTGGGTGTGCTCCTTTACGAAATGCTCGCTGGTCGTCCACCGTTTATTGATCCAATGCAATCGGCATTGTTGGTCAAACAAGCAACCGCGGCTCCACCGCCGTTGCCCAAGCTGCGACAGGATATTCAACGTCCACTCGCGTTGGCTGTTCATTCATTGTTAGCTAAACGTCCAGAAGACAGACCGCGGACTGCGGCGTCGGCGAAGATTATGTTGGAGCGCAGTCTTGTTCAGCCTGAACGAACTGTGCCTGAAGTCGAACCTCTTTCCTGGATGGTCGCAGCCGCGAGTCCTGCGAGAAGCATCATGTTTCGCGTCGGGGCTCCTTTGGTTCTGGTTACGATGTTTGGAGCTTTGCTAGCCTGGGGTTACACGGGTGAAAGCGCATCCACACCGACCAGTGCAAAGCTTTCGTCTTCTCTCGCGGACGGCAATCCGCAAATCAAGCCCGTGTCCTACAAAAGCGAGCTGCCCGTTAAGGCATTGACTCAACCACCAGCCGTTAAGAACATTTGGAATCCTCTAACGTTGGAGCAAGCGCGACGCTTTGCCAGTAAGTATGCGCGAGGATCACTGGGCTCGGTTCAGGTTGTGGATACGGATGAAGGGCAAGCGATCGTTGCGATCAACAATCGGCGCAAAGAGGGAAAGACGAGTTTCTTCGTTCTTAAGCGTTGGAATGAAAAATTCAGAGTCAGCGCGAAAGGAGCATTGGACACTGAAGGTTTCAGCAAGGCGGCATGGTCTACCGAGCTCGTCGATGCCGACGAAGATGGTTATCCCGAAGTGATTTTTAGCGGGAGAGATTCGGATGAGGTGCGAGGTCAACGACGATTCATCTTGTTTGTCCCGGAAGACAATCGTACTTACTCCATGCTCACTAACGGAGACACGACGGCAAGAGGGACACCTCGCATCACATGGTTATCGAATGCCGCAGGAACCGACGCAGCACCTTATCGCACCGCGCTCAGACAGAAGGCGAAGCAACTGGTCGCGAAGAAGTGAAGCGTGGTCAGTGGCAACGCAATCGCTCTACCGAATGACAACGGACCACTGACTTAGTAACTAATTCTTTTACTGACAACAGCCCCCGCAACATGCCAAGATAGCTTCTGGTTTTTTATCTCGCTTCAATTCATCCTTCATGACTGAATGACTGCTCCCCGCTTTGACAATGCTGCCTGCGAAACGCTGGCTGGATGTATCCAGGAGATCGAACGTAACACCGACGCTGAAGTGGTGGTAGTGGTGCGCGCCCGCTCGGCAAGCTACGCTCACGCCGATTACCTGTTTGGATCTGCACTGGCCTTCATCGTATTACTCGTAATCCTTTTTGTTCCTTTCCCATTTCCCGAGTACTTCGTTCCAATCGATGTCGCGCTGGGTTTTGCGATCGGATCAATCATCTCGTGGCGGAGCAACTCAGTGCGTCGTTTATTCTCCACTGAGAAGTTTCGTCGCAAGTCAGTGCGAACGGCGGCTGCCGCCATGTTTTATGAAGCGGGAATAGCAAACACCAACGCTGAGATGGGCGTGCTCATCTATCTATCGCTGTTGGAACGTCGCCTTGAACTCATTGCCGATCGTGGAGTTTTGAAAAAAGTGCCTGCTCACGACTGGAACCACGAACTCTTCGAACTTCATAAGGTTGGTGAGAATCCAGACGCAAAGAGTTTCCAGGAAGCGATTCAACGACTGGGAAAAGTACTCGCCACGCACGTTCCCGCAACTGGTGAAAACCCGAACGAACTTCCCGATATGCCTCGGTTCGAACTCAAATGAAACGCTGGTTCACGCGTAAAAACATCTATCGTGCCTCGATCATCGTGGCAGTGTTCGGACTGTTGGCGTTCTTGGCTGTCGATGTGTTTGGACGAGTGGGTGGTGGTCACTCTTATAGCGGGGGAAGTCGTGGAGGAGGGGGTGGGAGCCATGGCGGGGGCAGTGGTGGCAGCGGAGATGGTGGAGCGCTCGTGTGGTTGATCTTTGAAGCAATAAGGTTTCTGGTCTACCTCACTGTCAATTACCCACTCATCGGAATCCCTGTCGACATTGTTGTTATTGGAGGCATCATTTATATCTCCCGAAGATCAAGGCGTGCGGCCGCCGAGTTTTCGACGATCCGCAGCGCCATCACTCAGTTTGACGCCGCATACTCACCCGAGCCCGCAGCCCGGGGGTTTGATCAGTTGAAGAAATTCGATCCTAACTTTTCTGAGATTGTCTTTACGGATTTTTGTTACGCACTTTACGGCAAGGCTCACGATGCTCGCGGAGGAGGTTCAAAAAAGCTCGAACTCTTTTCCCCCTACCTGAGTGAATCAGCTCGAACATCTCTGCTGCAGAGAAACCCTCCAGGCCTTCAGGAGGTCAAAGGAATCATTGTTGGTTCAATGAAGGTCGCTCTAATTCAAGGACTCGAAACACCAACGGTCCGAGTCAGTCTCGTATTCGAGAGCAACTTCACGGAGGTAACAAAGAGCGAGGCACAACCACCCCAGGAAATGTCCTATTACGTCGTCGAGCGCTGGGAACTTGAACGCAAGCGTGACGTGCTTTCGCCTTCGCCGGCGCAAGCCACCGCTTTGCACTGCCCGCGCTGCGGCGCCCCTTTGCAACGGGACACGGTTGGAGCTTGTGCATTTTGCGGAACAAAAATCGACAGTGGCGAATTTCAATGGTTCGTCCGCAGCATCGATCTCGAGAGCAGCGAAGCACGAGGTCCGCAACTGATCTCTGACGTTGAGGAGGTTGGCACGGATTTCCCGACTGTAGTCCAACCAAACTTCGCCACCATCCGAAGTGAATTTGAAAAGAACAATCCGCAGTTTTCGTGGGGACAATTCCAGGAGCGAGCCCGGCTAATTTTCAACGAGTTACAGGCCGCTTGGTCTTCGCTGAATTGGGAAAGAGCGCGACCCCATGAAACCGATAACATCTTCCAGATGCATCAGTACTGGATCGACGCATACCGACGGCAGCAGTTGCGGAACGTAGTTGAGAACTGTGAGATTACGGCTATCCAGCCTGTAAAAATTCTGGAGGACGCTTTCTACCAGGGGATAACACTTAGAATTTGGGCCCAGGGCCTCGATTACACTGTCGATAGTAGCGGCCGAATTGTTTCCGGATCGAATCGCAATCTGCGAATGTGGAGTGAGTACTGGACGTTTATTCGCAACAAACAAGCACAATCCAGCGAAGCTCGAACCGATCTAAATTGTCCCAACTGCGGTTCTCCACTGAAAGTGAACGCAACCGGGATTTGTGAATTTTGCGGTGGCAAGATAACCTCAGGTGAGTTTGATTGGGTGTTGTCAAAGATCGAGCAGGACGAGTCGTACGCTGGTTGAGCAAAGTGGCAGGTGAAGCGACATCTATTTGGCACTCTCAGGACATCGAACAGCCCTAAGAGTCTTCGTGGTGGCCTGAAGTGCGGCATGATGTCGCTACTCGTTCGCGCAAGAAAGCGGCTTCAAAACCGCCGCACTCCAAAAGCCCCACACAGTTTTTCGAAGCCATAAAAATGGAGTTTTCTGTGAAACGTCGTCTTTTTACATTTTTGCTTCTGTCTTGTTTGCTGTCGCCTTCCGCCCTTTACGGCGAAGTCGTCATGCAGCGCTCTTCAACCCGACCGACACCACAGACACCTGCAACTGCTGCAGCAACTGCCAAACTTCCTGAAGCGAAGCTGGTAAGTCAGGTTCTTCCGAATGGTCTGGAAGTGATCATCCTGGAGGACCACTCGATTCCGCTGGTGACGATTGCCCTCGCCGTCAAGAACGGTTCATACACCGAACCACCCGAACTGAATGGTCTTTCGCACCTGTATGAGCACATGTTTTTTAAGCAGAACCGAGCAATTGCCAACGCAGAAGACTATCTGCACGCAATCGGACAGCTCGGCATCGCGTACAACGGAACCACGCGCGAGGAAGTTGTCGAATACTACTTCACGACCACTAGTCCGAATTTGCGGACGGCGATGCAGTTTATGAAGGATGCGGCTCGCTACCCGCTGTTCGAAGAGAGTGAGTTCGCGCGTGAGAAGCAGGTAGTGATTGGGGAGATTGATCGAAACGAATCGAACCCGTTCTTTCCACTCAATCAGGAAATGAATAACCGAATGTTCTCGAAGTACACAAGTCGGAAAAATCCGCTTGGCAATCGACAGACGGTATCTGGCGCGACAACAGACATGATGCGGCTGATACAACAGCGCTACTACGTACCAAATAACTCGGCGTTGGTGGTGACAGGAGACGTAACCGCGTCAGATGTGGTCAAACTAGCGCAGGAGTTCTACGGCGACTGGGCGCGTCGGGAAAAGGATCCGTTCGTTGAGTTCCCACTCGTCGAGCATCCGCCACTCACCAAGAGCGAAGGTGCGGTCATCATGTCGCCAGTGCAGAACGTCATCATTAGTGTCGGTTGGCATGGACCTTCAATTGGCAAAGACAATCCAGCAACTTATGCCGCTGACGTCTTCTCGTTCATCCTCAGGCAGCCAAACTCGCGGTTTCAACGAAATCTCGTGGACACTGGCCTTGTCACCGGTGCTGATCTTGGCTACTACACGCAGCGGAACGTCGGACCGATCCAACTGGTAGCTCAAACAACTCCTGAAAAAGCACACGCGGCACTAAAGGCGATCTACAACGAGATCTCGCACTTCAATGACAGGGACTATTTCACTGACGAGCAACTCGAGAGTGCGAAGGCTTTGCTGGAGGCTGACGATCTTTATTCACGCGAGAAACTCGACGATTACACACACACGCTCAGCTTTTGGTGGGCCTCAACTGGACTGGAATATTTTCGTGGCTACTTGCCTCGTCTGCGTTCCACGTCGCGCGCCGATATCAGTCGCTACATTTCGACTTACATCCAGGGTAAGCCCCATGTCGGTTTGGCATTGATGTCTTCAGATTCCCAGGCTCGAATCAAAGTCCAACCGGATGAGTTGATGGGAGGTTCGGTTACAGCGAATTCGAATTGAGCGATCAGATCATGAAAAGAACTATGAGCAAGTCTGAACAAACAGCAGATATGAAAGTTTACAGTTGGGTTAGTCGATTCATTACCAGCTTTCTACTAATCACCGTCCTGCTTTTGGGTGGTGCGACGCAATCCTTACGGGCGACACAGGTCGGAAAGCCGCAGGTTAGAAACGAGCCGCCGCAGCAAACAGTCCAAAGCGTCGTAGCCAAACAAGCTTCGTTAGTGAGTGAGTTTGAAGTTAACGGCCTGAAAGTTTTGATGAAGAGACGTGAGGGGAGTTTGACCGTCTCAGCGGGATTATTTGTTCGAGGCGGCGCGGCAAATATCAACGCGTCAAATGCAGGCATCGAATCGCTGATGTTATCGGCCTCGACGGAGGCCACTACAGGTTTTCCGCGCGAGAAAATGCGGAGCGAGTTGTCGCGGATGGGCACAGTAATCGGAAGTAGCGCGACCAACGATTACTCAGTCTTATCGCTGGCCTGCACGAGAATGCATTTTGATCGCTCGTGGCAATTGTTTACCGACGTTATTCTGCGGCCCTCGTTCACTAAAGAAGACGTCTCGCTGGTTCAGGATCGAGCGGTCGTCGCGCTAAGCGACGATACTGACAACCCGGATGTCTACTTACAAAAACTTCAGGAGAAAGTTGCCTATGCTGGCCACCCATACTTGAATGATACGGACGGGACTCCGGAGACGATCTCGAAATTGACGCCAGAAGATCTGCGCCGTTACCACGACAAATTGATGGAGACATCTCACCTGTTGTTGGTGATTGTCGGAGATCTTGATCCAGCTGAAGTCCGAGATCTTGTCACCAATAGTATTGGAAAGTTGCCGCGCGGGACCTACAAATCCGAACCGATGCCGCAGCTAACTTTTGACAAGTCGACTGTCGAAATAACACCGCGTGCATTACCGACGAACTATATCCAGGGATTTTTTGCTGCTCCGTCGCTCACGTCACCGGACATTTACGCCATGCGGGTTGCCAGCTCTTTGCTACGTGATCGTGTGTTCGAAGAGGTTCGTGTAAAGCGGAATCTTTCTTACGCGCCTGACGCGTTTCTACGTAATCAAGCCGCGAATGTAGGTGGTCTCTACGTTACAGCAGTTGATGCCAATCAATCTGTTCGGATCATGCTTAACGAAATTAGCAAGCTCCAGCAACAACCGGTGCGCGCTGATGAGATCCAGGCAGTCGTAGCACAATACCTGACGACGTATTACATGGGACAGGAAACGAACGCTGCCCAGGCAGGCGAGCTCGCGCAGTACGAACTAATTGGTGGTGGCTGGCGAACATCGACAGATTTTTTGGAGAAGCTAACCGCAGTTACACCAACCGATGTCCAACGTGTTGCACAAAAGTACATGCGCAACATTCGATTCGTTGTGCTTGGAAATCCGCAGAGCGTGGATACTGGTGTGTTTATGGGGCAGGCTGAATAACTGGGAAGCGATGTCTGTGGTTTTTGGTCTTGGGTCTTTGGGTTTTGTAATTTATTGGTTGTCCGAAATCCGAAATCCAAAGACCTAAGTCCCTCCTCACATCGTTTCCCTCAAATACTTCTCATACAATTTCTTATCTAATCGCTGAAGGATTCGTGCTTCAGTCGCTGCCATTGCCTGGTTCCCACTTTCAAAATAGGCCAGAGCCAGGTTGTAGTGCGTTTCAGCGCACTCAGGGTCAAGTCGAGCAGCATCTGTGTAAGATTCAATTGCCTCTCGTAGTCGTCCCGCGTAGTAGTAGGCATCTCCCAGCTTGTTGCGAATCTCTGGACTGTCTGGCTCAAGCTGGAGCGCTTGCTGATAGGCCCGAATCGCTTCCTGACTCTTACCTTGCTTTACCTTGCAATAGCCTACCTGCATCCACGCTTCGGCCCGTTTAGGATTTCGATTGACGGCATTTTCAAAATAGCCAACAGCATTGTCATAGTTGCCCAACCACATCGACTCCAGGCCTGTGAGATACAACGACTCGGCTACCTCAGTTTTACTCTTCGCTGACAGTTCAGCTATTGGACGCAGTTTGTCCGACTTCAGCAGAGCAACACGGCTCGCCCCAATCGCTAAATTGATGTTCTGGCCGTTCGTAACTTTGATTGTGACAACGCCAAGCACTTGTCCGCGCATATTGAAAACCGGACTGCCGCTGTTTCCGTGTGAAATTGGCGCCGTGATCTGAATGACCTGACCGACATTCGGTACTTCCCGTATCGCGGAAACAATCCCGTCGCTTACGGAGCCTTCGAGTTTGAGTGGGTTTCCAATAACAAATATCGGCTCGCCCTCATCCGGTAGCGCTGTTGCCAGTTCGATCGTGTGCACACGCTCGCGAGGCATGTCGACGCTTAACACCGCAAGATCGCCTTCTTCGTCGACAGCAAGTGTTCCAATAACGGGGTAGACGCGGCCTTTGCCATCGAGGGTTTTCACCTCAATACGACTCGCACCGCGTACGACGTGAAGGTTTGTGACGACTGCTCCAGGCCCGGTGAAAAATCCGCTGCCCGTCATCAACGCTTCGTTAGTAGAGTCATAGGTCGCGATGGCCACCACTGATGGTTTCACGCGCCTGACCAGATCTGGAAGAATTGATTGAGCCTGCGCAATGTGGGCAAAAAACAGGAGAACAAAAACTGATAGGAAACGGGGGTAGTTTGTTTGAGTCATGGTCGTTAATTGAGATTCGGGACCGGGGGGCTCTCAAATCGGCCGGCCAAAAAGATCTCACCGCAAATTAAAAGATTATTCGTTCGAGAAGGGGAACGACATCGGAGAGAGGTCAGGAGAGCGACCTCAGCTTCATGACATATTACCGCAATAAAAAGTCAGAGTGGAAGATTTTTCTAAAGTAGGAGTCAGGAGCTCCCACCAGCAAGGCGACCGAGAGGCGCCGACGGCCGTGTTCATAATCCTCAAACGCAAAAAAAGGGGGTCACTGGCTTCAGCGACCCCAAATCAGCAACGCAAACGTGAATCAAAATGCTAAGGCACAATATGAATTGTACCCACAGTCGGACCTGCTGGAGATTCACCAATTGTGCTCTCGGCCGTGATGAGTAGGCCAAAGTCCGGCAATGCAGTTTCGGACTTTATCTCGGCTTCGTTTCGTCCAGCCGTGTTAACGACCTCTCCAAGCTTGGAGAACTTATTGTCTGGCGAGACCGCCCAAAGGATGAATTTCTGGTTAGGCGCTTCCTTCAACTCATGGAACCGCATTCTGACCTCAGTAGGTCCATCCTTTCGCGGAGTTATGAAAACATTCGCGCGCGCCCCAGCCATCGGTCCAGCGAAGTCGACTTTGATTTTGGTGTCGTCTCCTTTTTTGTACGCCGGAATGTTTAGCATCGCCACCTGGTAGCCACTAGCAGCGCTGACGGGCGCCGTCGCCGCAGCTACTTTTTCACCTCGGGCACTGCTGAGCGGTATCACTGTGTATCCCTCGGGCACAGCGCTCCTAAACACTACTGCGGTGTTCGGATCATAAGCTGATAGGGATGCTTCAGGAGACGCGATCAGCATGAACTTCGTTAGAGGTGTTTCTGCTGTCAAAGTTCCAGTGCCATTCGCTATTGCAACGGGTCCTATTGGTGTTACCGCGCCATTGTCGTCAACTGCATAAAGGGTCAATGACGTTACGTCCGCTGGGACGTTTGTCAGGTTGAGTTTGATTCTTGTTCCGGTGTCATCGCGAAGAATTGTCGCCACACCTTTGGCGCCAGTGATCTTCACTGGATTCAGGTTAATCATCACTTCTTTCTTCGCGGGATATTCGATGATCGTGTAAGTCCCATCCGGGTTTTGAACCGTCTTGGTTACGGTTGTCGTTGTCTCTTGACCAAGAGCGAACGCAGCGGTGGCCAAGCCGAAGACCGCAGCCGCCACGAAGCTCAAACCTTTCCTCTTCATTCTCATACCTCCTTGTCGATAAATCGCGATTTTCTTTCAAGCGAGGGAAAAGATGTCGGGAAGACGCACTCGGGCTCTATCAATGTTTTGGCAAAAACGATGCCGCTACATAGACGAATAAAACCTCAGAAAATGGGGACAAAAGGCGGGAAAGCGCGAAACAGAACGATACACGGATGTATTGAACTGGAATATCTCCGACAAGCTAAAGCATATCGGACATTAGTAATTTTTTACTTCGGCAATTGCCTTCGCGACGTCCGCCACTTGAGGCAAGATCACGTCCTCGAGGACGGGTGCATAGGCGACGAAGGTATCGAGAGCACAAACACGTTTCACCGGTGCATCAAGATGCTCAAAGAGTTCGCTCGAAATTCGGGCCGCGATTTCGGCGCCATACCCAAACGACAACGAGTCTTCATGAGCAACGATGACACGATTGGTTTTTTGCACAGTCTCCGCAATTGCATTCCAGTCGTAAGGAACAAGACTTCGCAGGTCGATAACTTCTACGCTCATGCCATCCCGCTCTGCCTGTTTAGCGGCAACCAGTGATCGCTGCACCAGCGCCCCGTACGTGATGATCGATAGATCCGTTCCCTCGCGAACTTTCTTTGCTTTCCCAAACGGAACCATGAAGTCATCACCTGGATACTGTGATTTGTTGTAGGCCTGCCGGTAAAGATGTTTGTGTTCCAGAAACAAGACCGGATCATCAGAACGAATTGCAGTTCTCAACAACCCGTTAGCGTCCAGGGCGTTTGATGGATAAATAACTCGCAAACCAGGGATCTGCGTGAACGTCGAAACACCCGACTGCGAGTGGTAGACGGCCCCACCTTTTAAATAGCCACCAATCGGAACCCGTATGACAACGGGTGCTTTCCATTCATTTCCAGAGCGCCAACGCAACAACGCCAGTTCGTTTCTGATCTGGTGCATGGCCGGCCAGATGTAGTCGAAGAATTGAATTTCTACGACCGGTTTCAAGCCACGCGTTGCCATTCCTATTGCGCGACCGACAATGTTTGCTTCTGCGAGCGGCGAGTTAAAGACGCGAGCGCTGCCGAACTTTCTTTGCAAATTCGCAGTAACCTTGAATACCCCACCTTTACCTTTGACGTTCTCGATGTATTCTTCGCGCGAACAGTCAGCAACGTCTTCACCGAAAACGATGATGCGCGGATCGCGTGCCATTTCGGTGTGCAGACAACGGTTAATCAGGTCAACAATCGTGCCGGCATTTCCGGATAACTCGAGCCCGTCTTCAGTATCGAAAGCTTTCGACGTCGGGTCGACATCAGGCGAAAAAACAAACCTGGTAACGCTATCGATAGAAGGTTGATTCGCCTCCAATGCCTTGTCTGCCGCTTCGGCGATTTCTCGATCGACTTCGTCCTTAATTCGTTGGAGCCCGTTCTGATCAATTACGCCTTCATCGATCAATCGCGCGCCAAAGCGCTTGACTGGATCGTGCTCTGCATCTCCAGCAATCTCTTCGGTGGCGCGGTACAGGCGTTCGTCATCAGATAGAGAATGTGAATATGGTCTAATGACTTTGGCGTGCACTAAAGCGGGGCCTTTTCGCTCGCGGCAGTATTTAACCGCACGTTGCATGGTCTCAAGCGACTCGATGGGATCAGTACCGTCGCACTTTTGAATATAGAGTGAGGGAAATCCTTCAACAAGTTTTGATGCGTCGCCGCCGGCGGTTTGTACTTCAACCGGGACACTGATCGCATAACCGTTGTCCTCTAGCAGAAACACCACTGGGAGTTTTAGATTGCAAGCCGTATTGAGCGACTCCCAGAATTCACCTTCACTGGTTGTACCGTCACCCAGTGACACGTACGTCACTTCGTCCTTATGAAAGTCTTTTACGCGATTCTGTAGCTCGGCGACGAGATTGACCCTGTAGTTTGCTTCTGCACAGCCGACGGCTTGAAGCAACTGTGTGCCGGTTGGTGATGACTGCGAAACGATATGGAGTTTGGTATGTCCCCAGTGTGAAGGCATCTGACGTCCGTGTGAGTTCGGATCGTCTTCAGCGCCCACCGCGGCGAGCAACATTTCGAGCGGAGTCATTCCCAGTTGTAAGCAGAGTGCTCGATCGCGGTAATAGGGATAGAACCAATCGTATCCTGCTTTCAACGCCATGCCGGCGGCAACAAGCACAGCTTCGTGTCCGGCTCCACTAATCTGGAAATAGATCCGATTCTGTCCTTTGAGTTGAATCTCTTTGTCGTCGATTCGCCGCGATGCATACATTGTGCGGTACATCTCGAGGAGTATTTTTCGGTCCGGTAGCTGTTGACCCTGCGATTTAGCAAGAGCCGGTTTGACTGCTTGCATTGGTTTTGCATTGAGGACCGCAGTTGGCTTGGGGACTTCAACAGGAGTGGGACGCGGGGCGGGCGCGGGTTTGGCAGCCACTGGTTGCTCGACCACAGCTTCAGTAGATCCCGTTTCCGATTTGCGCACGAGTTTCAGAACTTTGGTGTCATTCATAGTTACTAGCCAGAGTCATTCGATATTCTTCAGCCATACCCGGGTGGCCGTGACGTTGAGCAGTCTCGATACCTCGTTCATAGGCCTGCCTTGCCTGATCACGCTGACCAAGTCGTTCATAAGCGCTCGCGAGCATGCCATACCCGTTACCTTGATCATCCGAAACTTCAAGATAACGATTCAAAGTCTCAATCAGCTCCTCGTCCTGGCCCGACTTCTCATACTCCTTAGCGAGGCCAAACATCACCGCAGTGTTTCCCGGATCACCAGCCAACATCTGCTTGAACAATTCTATTCGAGAGGTTCCCATGTTTGCGCACCCCACTCAGCGCTAATAATGTCAAATCCTATTTCCCGCCGATGATCAATTTAGCGATCGTTTGTAACTGCATGTTGGAAGTGCCTTCGTAGATAGCTCCGATTTTGGAGTCGCGCCAGTATTTCTCTACCGGATAATCCTTCACGTAACCGTAGCCCCCGAACAACTCAATTGCTTTTGATGCCACGCGTTCGGCTACACGCGACGAGTAGAGCTTTGCCATGGCGGCTTCCTTGACGAAATTGATCCCTGCATCTTTCATGCGAGCAGCGTTGTAAACCAGCAAACGCGCCGCTTCGAGTTCCGTTGCCATTTCTGCCAGTTGAAACTGCACGCCTTGAAACTGGTTGATGGCCTTACCAAACTGCTGGCGCTCGCCCGTATATGCCAGCGCACTCTCAAGCGCGCCAGTAGCGATTCCAATCATCTGCGCGCCAATCCCAATGCGGCCTTCATTCAATGTTTCAATCGAGATCTTGTAACCTTTCCCCGCTTCACCCAGTACGTTCTCCTTTGGAACTTTGCAGTCTTCGAGAATCAGTTCAACAGTCGACGACGCACGAATCCCAAGCTTGTTCTCCTTCTTTCCAACTGAGAAACCCGGAAAGCTTTTTTCCACTGCGAAGGCGGTGATGCCCCTGTAACCGGCCTCGGGATTGGCATTGGCAAACAACACAAAAATCTCTGCCTCGATACCGTTTGTGATCCAAAGCTTTCGGCCGTTGATTAAATAGTGGTCGCCTTTATCAACGGCTTTGGTTTGCATCGCGAAAGCATCCGAACCAGAACCAGGTTCACTCAACGCGTATGCGCCAACACTTTGACTCGCAAGACGAGTCAGGTACTTCTCCTTCTGTTCCGGAGTTCCCCAACGAATAAATGCGTTGTTGACAAGGGTGTTTTGAACGTCAACAAAAACCCCGACGGAAGCGTCAACACGGGAAAGTTCCTCGACTGCCAGGATGGCGGTGAAGAAGGTGGAACCAGCACCGCCAAATTCTTCCGGTGTTTCGATGCCCATCAAACCGAGGTCAAAACATTGCTTGATGATTGCCGGATCGAGTTTCTGATGCTCGTCCATCTGTTCGACGCGAGGACGTAATTCACCTTCCGCGAATTCGCGAACACTGGCGCGGAACATCTGCTCGTCTTCGGAAAGGGTGGTTAGTGGTCGACCTGATAATTGCTCAACAGCTGTTTGGGATTGACTCATCAGATACCTTGCTTTGTCTGTAATGGGAAGCTGAACGCTGCATCATAATCAAGCCAAAACTAAAAAGGCAAAAGGCGATTTTGGCTTTTCGTCATTAACCGCTCGTCCGATGGTTTGAGCAGACAAATTTGCGGTTTTATTTGAAGGTTTAGTTCAAATGCGAGGCTGCCTAAAAGTCCGCGGTCCAGGCACGGCCTCTTGCTTGCTGCAAGCTCTCTTCAATGTGCTACCGTGAATCAATGACTGAATCTGAGCGGTCGTCTGTGATGAAAACCCGGCGCAGATTTGCGCCACTTGGCATACTTTTTGGACTGCTCGGATTGCTGCTATTCGGTTACTTCGTGCGCAAGGCAGGAGTCGGCGAAATTATTGCCGGAATTCGCCGGCTTGGCATTGGCTTCCTATTTATTCTCGCCATCTCAAGCATTCGACACATCGTTCGGTCACTTGCCTGGATGAAGTGTGTTGAAACTCCGTTTGTCTTGCGCTTTCGTGATGCGCTTGCGGCGCGGTTGATGGGTGATGCTCTCGGAAACATCATTCCACTCGCCAGCGTTGCAGTGAGCGAACCATCTAAAGCGGTCTTCGTGAAAGATCGAATTCCTTTGATGATTGGTTTGTCAGCGCTGGCGGTCGAAAACATCGTCTACAGTCTTTCTGTCTGCTTGTTCATCTTTTCAGGAACGGCAACGCTGTTGCTGAGTTTCCCACTACCAAAACCGTTGCGCTACGCGAGTATTGGCGCGCTCATAACTGTTGTCATCATCGTTCCACTCGGTTACCTGGTTCTTCGTCAGCAAGCGAAGTTCCTGAGCGGTGCAGCTGGTTTCTTAGGATCGAGAGGAATTGCGCGTTCAGCAATGGTAAAGATCAAGCCGCGCGCTGAAGTGCTGGAAGAAAGAATCTACGGTTTCTACAACCGTGGCCAGCACGGCCTTCTGAGTATTCTGTTATTGGAGTTGGTTTTTCACCTGGCTGGAGTAGCCGAAATCTATGTGACGCTACTCTACATCAGTCCTGTAGCGCCTTCGGTGCGTCAGGCGTTTATCCTGGAGTCCGTGAATCGAATAATTAATGTAGCCTTTAAGTTTGTGCCGTTGCGGGCCGGAGTTGATGAAGGAGGAACTGGTCAGGTTTCGAAAGTGCTTGGACTTGCGAAGGCAACAGGAGTAACGCTGGCGATCGTTCGTAAGGCGCGCGACATTTTCTGGAGCACGATTGGAGTCACCTTACTTTTGAAGAAGGGTTTCTCATTGCGCAATATTGGCGAGGGTTCGGCAGAGGAATTAGCAGAAGTAAATGCGCAGATTCTTTGAGAAGGCGCAGAGATTAAATTTTCAGGCCAGGAGGGACCCTGTCCCGCCAATTCAACTGACACTCATAAACACTAGTCGTAAGCCAGCGCATTCACCGCATCAAGGTTTGAGGCTCGCCAGGCTGGATACAGTGCACCAAGAATGCCACCAAGTAGTCCAATCGTAGCGGCGGTAAGAGCCCATTGCCAACTGTATTCGAAAACGAGTCCGTAAACTTTGTGAATGAGCAAACCAGCGATCGCTGAAGTGGCAAAACCCGCAATCAACCCGATCACGCTGATCAGAATCGCTTCCTTCTCGATGATTCCAACGATGTAGCCACGAGAAGCTCCCATCGCCTTGAGTATGCCAATCTCACGTGTTCTTTCGGTAATTGTTGTGTACATCGCCAACATCACAACAAGAGCACTAACAACTGCAGCGAGTCCGACGAGGACACGAAGGAATACACCGAGGAAGGGAATCGTCTTTTCGAAACCGGCAAAGATTTCCTTCGTTGGTTGAATCGTGTTTCCCGGAAGTTCGGTATTGATCTTCGCCGCCATTGCGTCCACCTGATCGGGATTACGCAACTTTACAAAAATGAACGTGCATTTGTTAGTCGATTCGAGTGCTTCCTGTAACCCGGCCAGTGTCAACTTAGTGCGTGGACCTGACTCAGGCGAATAGATTCCGGCAATACGATATACCTTCGTTCCAAATGGTTTGATCTGATCTCCAACGCGAAACTTGTCGTTGCGGGCTTTCACTTCGTCGATCATTGCTTCGTTTGGTCCAGACGGGCCATTGCCGGCAACGATCCGAATATCATTCATGCGTGCATAGGGTTCCCAGTCAACTCCATCGATCTGCTCGAGCCCTATTCCGGTTGTGCCTTGAATCAGATAACGACCTACAGGTATCGCATCTTCCACACCGTTGATTGCTTTGAGTCGATCTGCATAACGAACGTCGAGATTCAGTGAAGCGCTGGTTGCTTGAATGGCGCCAGGCCGCATGAAAATGAGTTCCGCCCTGACATTTGACGCGCGTCGTTGAAGATCCATCGACATGCCGTGTGTTAGTCCCGTAAAGAGCATCACAAGGCAAACACCTAAAGCTACGCCGGCGACGCTAACCATGGTTCGAATGGGTCGTTGACGAATGTTTGAAGTTACGAGGTTGTCCATAAACGATCGTTTGTTGCTGAATTGAAAACTTCTTAGTGCTAAAACGTAGCCCGAAACCTTGCAGAGACTGCTGACCTACGTGCAGGCGAGGTCGCCTGCGGTCCAAGCCTAAGTGGTTCGAATCCTCCGCCAGTTGTAATTAATTTCCGGCTGATTACTAAATCATGGTAACCATAAAGCATTTAATCGGGCAGAACAACGCCTCACCTTAGGCGGCGCAGCCGAGTCCTTCGTTCTCATTTGTAAATCGGTATAATCCAAATGAGCTTAGGCTCTTTAGGTTTGAACAACTCGATCAAAAACTCCTTAAATGAACTACAGAAAAACGATATCGATCTTTCTCTATCTCTCTCTACTCTTAATAACCCCGGCGCTTTATTCGCAGGATGG
>Ga0105248_10003225_pt1 | contig 18086 bp, 11 predicted proteins | sample KBSS34metaG_FD_81524 | JGI IMG/M metagenome (GOLD analysis project Ga0105248, IMG submission 81524) | Switchgrass rhizosphere microbial communities from Kellogg Biological Station, Michigan, USA - KBS S3-4 metaG | ecosystem: Host-associated > Plants > Roots > Rhizosphere > Soil | place... | reverse complement strand
GGGGGGCGACCGGAGCCAACACGGAGGTGATGCCCCTATGCCGCTCCCGCGCTGGGAATTGCTCGGCGACGGCGATTATTCGTGCACGGCGTTCTTCCTCCAGGTTGGTCCACCAACATCGGTTCGCGATATTCGTGAGAACTCGATACCCACCTTCGACGTCGCCTTCCATTCGCATCTGGTCGGCGCTCTCGGCGATGGCCACGATCTGCGTGGCGCCGCTCCAGGTCCCGAGGTGATTCGCGTTTCGCAGCCAGGCGACCTGGGGCCGCTCCAGGGGTCCCAGCGCCGAGTCGTCGATGGCGCCCAGCAGGCGAACCACATCGTCATGCCGACCGAGGATCATCGCCTGCTGCGCGGCCCGAATTAGCCGACCCCCTCGTCGCGCCGGATCGCCTAGCTGGATCGCCCGCTCCAGAGCCTCCAGCGTAAGACCGACGGCGCCGCGGTGGAACGCGCTGGCGGCGGCCGCATCGAGCTCAGCGGCGATCTCTTCACTTGCGCCCACGGCGGCGGCGGCCCGGTGCCAGAGGCGACGGTTCGGATCGCCCTCGAGCGTGGACGCCAGCGCCATATGGATGGCCTGCCGCCGCTCGAGCGTGATCGACTGGTGAATCGCCGACCGCATTAACGGGTGGCGAAACCGGAGGCGGTCGGTATTGATCTCGATGAAACCCGCGGCTTCCGTCTCGGCGACCGCTTCGAGGGCGATCGTGCGATCGTCCAGTGTCGACGCCGCGCGCAGGACATCGCGAAGGACACCGGTCGTGTCGACCGCCGCGACGTGGAGGAGGCTACGAGCCCCTGATGTGAGACTGGAGAGGCGATCGGCGAAAGCGCTCTCAAGACGTTCCGTGAGTGGGAGATGGGTCGTCGAGGGTAGCCTTGCGCTGGAAGCGCTCAGAGCCACCGAGAGCTCGGCGAGCGCCAAGGGATTCCCTTCGGACTCTGCAAGGATTCGGTCGCGAAGCGTTGGTGCCAGGTCAGGCGCGAGCCCGGCCAGCAGGGTCCGGGCATCCGAGTCCGAGAGTCGTTCGACGCGCAACTCCGGGAATCGAGCCCTGGTAAAGGGGGTCTCGACTCCGTCCCGGATCGCGGCCAGCAGAATGATGGGATCGTGGTCCAGTCGCCGAGCTACGAACACCAAGACTTCCGCGCTAAGGGCGTCGAGCCACTGCGCATCGTCCACCACCAACAGAAATGGCGACGATTCGGCGCACTCGCTGAGCAGGTGGAGGACCGACAGCGCGGTCAGGTGCAGGCTCGGAGCCGTCTGATTGCCAGGATCCAACGCGCTTCGGATCGTATTGCCGTCGGAAGCCGACAATCGATCGACTTCGTGCAGCACGGGCCAAAGAAGCTGATGCACGCCGGCGAACGGTAGCTGTGACTCGGATTGGATCCCGGTGGTCGCCAGAATCCGAAATCCCGTCGAAGCCGCGTGCAACTTGGCTGTCTCGAGCAAGGAGGACTTTCCGACTCCCGCCGCGCCACGGACCAACAGCGCACCGCCACCCGCGCCCCGTGCCGCATCGATGCGTTCGACAAGCTCTCGCACTTCGCCATCGCGACCGATCAATACGGTCGCCTGTGTGTCTGCATTCCTCATCGCATGACCCGTCGTTCCATACCGGGAATCCGAGGAGTGTTTCCTTTCGCATTATACCGATCCGGGGATCGAGTCTCAGCTTCCCGGATCGTCCTCAGTCTCCCCAATTATCCAGCTTTGTCCATTATCTTCCCCAAGAAGCACTGCGCCCCAAGGAGCCTTGCCTCCTGGGGCGCCTGTATCGTGCTTCGCGGACTTTACTTTCGGGACAGATTCACCGGCGTAGCGTCCTGAATGCAGCCCGCAGTTCGGTGGAGAAGAGCTCCGGCTCCTCCCAGGCGGCGAAGTGCCCGCCCCTGTCGGCCACGTTGAAGTAGGCGAGGCTGGGATAGACCGCCTCGACCCAACTGCGTGGGGATGCCCAGATCTCGCCGGGGAACGTCGTGAACCCGACCGGAACGGAGACCGCGGGAGGGGCCTGGCCGGACGCAAGCGCTGCGGCCAGCGCCCGTCCATCCTCCCAGTACGAACGGGCCGCTGACGCTGCGGTTCGGGTCAGCCAGTACAGCATGATGTTGTCGACGATGGTGTCCCGGGTGAGATTGCCCACAGGCTTGCCGTCGACGAACGCACGGGAGATCTTGTAATAGCTGTCCGTGTCGTGGTCGAGCAACCAGGCCGCAAGCGCGACGGGTGAATCCAGCAGGGCGTAGCTGATCGTCTGGGGCCGCGTTGCCATCTCGAGGAAGTAGCCGAAGCCGTCCTCCTTGAACGTCGCGAGCGCCTTGGCTGCCGCGCGTTCCTGTTCGGATTTCCTGGGCAGGTGGTCCCCGATTGCGAGCACAGCCGTGAGCAGGTTCAGGTGATAGCCGACCAACCCCTCGACCGCCTGGCGACCCATCAGGTCCGTGACGAGGGCACCCACGTCGCCACCCTGGGCGACGTAGCGGGTGTAGCCAAGGCGGTGCATCAGCTCCGCCCACGCGCGGGCGGTGCGGCCGGCATCCCAGCCTAGCTCGGTCGGCTCGCCCGAGAAGCCGTAGCCGGGCAAGGACGGCAGCACCAGGTGGAAGGCGTCCTCGGGGGTGCCTCCATGCGCCGTCGGGTCGGTCAGCGGCCCGACGGTTTCGAGCAGCTCGATGACCGATCCGGGCCACCCATGCGTCATGATCAGCGGCAACGCGTTCTCATGCCGCGACCTGACGTGGATGAAATGGATCTCGACCCCGTCGATCTCCGTCGTGAACTGTGGAAGCGCGTTCAGTCTCGCCTCGCACTTGCGCCAGCTGTACTCGGTCGTCCAATAGCGAGCGAGCGCCTGCAATGTTGTTAGCTGTACGCCCTGCGACCGATCCTCGACGAGCTCCTTGGTGGGCCAGCGTGTTCCCGCGATGCGCCGGCGCAAGTCGTCGATCTGTTCTTCTGGCACCTCGATTTGGAACGACCGAATTTCGCTCGCGGTTTGGAGACTGGTGCTCATGACACCTCCACTTCGTTGTTTCACTGGAGCTTGGCCGAACGAGCTTGATGGAACGGTGGTCGGCCCTGCCCCTTCTAGTATGGAGCGTCCTAACGGAAGTGATCCGGCTGGCGCCGACCAGACGCGGCCGATACCTTATCTCAACTTTCCCTCACCAGGAATTTGCCCGTCTATTACACCTTGGTATTGAGTACGGAGTCGTACCGTTGTGTCGGGTCACACCCAGAGCTCGGCATCTACCGCGGATCGCCGTGGACCCTCGGGAACTTCATCCGCTCGATGAGGGACGCGTAGCGCGGATCGGAAGCTACGTCACGCCACAGGAAACGCCGCGCCTGCAGTACGTACGCCATCGTCGGAGAGCGCAGCTCCCATCCTCTGTCCAGCTCCTGGAACATGGCATCGTAATGGCGCATGGAGTAGTGGATGTCCGCGATCGCGAAGGGGTCCACGTAGGTTGTTCTCGACTTTGCCTGGAGCCGCGCGAGCGTCGCGTCGGCCCGCTCGTGTCGCCCTGCTCTCATTTCGATGCCGGCCAGCCACGCCTGCACCAGGGGTGACCCATCCTGACTGCCGAGCAGCTCGTCAGCGCGACGCACACACCCCATGGACAGCTCGTGTGCTCCGGCCAGGGCGTGGGCCATGCCTAGCTTGATGTTCCCCCAGATCCAGTTCGGATTGAGGTCGATAGCCTTGTGGAATTCGGCTGCCGCTTCATCAAGGCGTCCGATGGCCAGCAGCTCGTAGCCAAGCTCATGTGTGGCGTTGACCGAGAGAGGATCGAGCGCCTGCGCTCTGCGTGCCTCCTCGAGCCCCTCCCCGAACCGGCCCGTCAGTGAGAGGAGGCTCGCGTATTCGCGGTGCGCGATGTCGCTCCCCGGCTCGAGCGCGATCGCCTTGCGGAAGTCCTCTTCTGCCCCCAGCCAGTCGTATTCGAAGTACATCCGGACCTGACCGGACAGCACGCATGCCTCGCTCAGCTGATCGTCGAGCGCCAAGGCGCGTGCCAGCGCGGCCCGCGCCTTGCTCACCGTCTCCTCGCGATCGCGCGAGCTGAGCCATGTCTGGAGCACGTAGGACTCCCCCAAACCGGCATACGCCGACGCGAACGTTGGCGCCCGCTCGATGGCGCGACGGAACATCTCCTGCGCGCGGGCGGGCCCGTCGTCGCTGGAGCTGAGCAGGTAGCGCCCCCGCAGATAGAGCTCGTACGCCTCGGGATCGCCGCGCCGGCCCCGGACGGCGGCGGCGACTTCGGCCCGGGCCTGTCCGCTCTCCTCCGAGTCCGTGCCTTCGGCCAGCAGCGTCCGCCGCAGCTCCTTCACGACCGCCTGCGCGATGTCGTCCTGCACGGCGAAGACGTCATCGAGCATGCGGTCGTAGGTTTCCGACCAGAGATGCTGTCCATCCGCGACCTTCACGAGCTGCACTGAGATGCGGACCCGGTTCCCAGCCTTGCGGACGCTGCCGTCCAGGACGGTGGCGACGTTGAGGGCCCTGCCCACCTCGGCGATCCGGACGTCCTTGCCTTTGAAGTAAAAGGAGGAGGCGCGCGCCGAGACTCGTATGCCCTTGATCTTGAGCAGCACGTTCAGCAGCTCGTCGGCGAGGCCGTCGGAGAAATATTCGTCCTCGACGCTCTGGCTCCGATTCACGAAGGGCAACACCGCGATGGAGGCGACGCTCGCCGACGCCGGTATCTCCGACGCTCCCCCCTCACGGATCTGCCGCAGGGCGCGAAGCTCGTTCGACACGTCGAGAGCGGTCTGGACACGCTCCCGAGGATTCTTGGCCAGGCAGCGGCTCACGATGCGGTCGAGATCGCCCGGGAGCTCGGCACGAACCCGGGCGAGCGGTTCCGGAGTGTCGCGAAGGATCGAGGAGCTCACGTCGGCTGCGCTCGCTCCCGTGAACGGCCGGCGGCCGGTGGCGAGCTCATACAACATGATCCCCAGAGAAAAGAGATCGCTCCGCGCGTCCACGGCTTCGGCCCGCAGCTGCTCCGGCGCCATGTACGGCAGCGTGCCCATTACTTGCCCGTCGGTCGATAGGGGGGATTCGGCGGTCGCGCCGAGGGTCTCACCGTGGGACGGCCCATTGGCGCCAGCGACCTTCGCCAGGCCGAAGTCGAGCACCTTGACCCTGCCCTCGCGCGTCACCATCACGTTCCCGGGCTTCAGGTCACGATGGACCACACCATGCTCATGGGCCGCTGAAAGCGCATCGGCCAGCGGGATCGAGAGCTCGAGGATCCGCGCTAGTGGGAGCCCGCCGGGAACGACCACCGAGGAGAGCGTCTGTCCCACGACGAGCTCCATCGTGAGAAATCGGATACCGCCCTCGTCCTCAACCGAATACAGCGTGACGATGTTGGGGTGATTCAGCCCCGCCACCGTTCGCGCCTCGCGTTCGAATCGGGCCAGGCGATCGGAGGAAGACGCCACATTCGTCGGCAGCACCTTGACCGCCACCTCGCGACCGAGCCGGAGGTCCTTGGCGCGATACACTTCGCCCATGCCGCCGGCCCCGAGGGGGCCGAGGATCTCGTAGGTGCCGAGGTGGGTGCCTGGAGTGAGTGTCACTGAAGGTCGATCTCCTGAACTAACGGCCCATGATGAAGCAGTAGAGTAACTTAGCACATACCACCTGCCCCAAGCGCAGGTGCTCTCACTCAAGAGCCTGTCACACTGCGGCGTTTCACGTGGGCGAGCACGCCATCCAGCGGCGCCGGCACGCGGTCGAGGTCGAGCGCGTCGATGAGCGCCGCGGCATAGCGAACCTTCCTGTTGTGCAACCACCCGTGCAGCTGTGCCTCCAGCGGTAGCAAGCGTTTGTCCGGCTGCTTCTGGTAGGTTCGAAACGCCTCGATCTCGCCCCACGTCTCGACCAGCTGGATCATCCTCTCCGCTCCGATGGCGCGTACGAGCTCACCCTCGAGGTCAGGGTCACACGCATAGAAGCCGTCGAGGGTGAAGCCGGCACGCTGGAGCGCACCCCGCACCGACGCTTCCTCGCCTCGGTCGTAGAGGCCCGCGATGCGCTCGACTTCGTGCGTGCGGAGCGCACGCTCGAGCGCGTGGGCGCCGCCGACCGCAACAACCGCGATCCCCTCGGCCGCAAGGTCGCGACCCCGGCGGGCCGCGAGTCTCGCAACCGCAATCCGATCGCTCTCGCCCTCGACGAAGAGCACGGCTTTCGGCCTGCTTCCTTCCACGGGCATCCCGGGAGTATACGTTTGGTCGAGCGCCGATCCGCGGCTAGACTCCCTCGCCATGCCCCTTCCGGTACAAGGACCGACCTTCGACGACCGCTGGGCCGAGGGACCCGCCCGCGACGCGGACGAGCTGACCCAGCTCGTCTACCTCTCGAACCTCATCGGGCAAGAGCCCCGCCTGGTGCAGCCCGGCGGCGGCAACACGTCGATCAAGGTCGGCGATGCCTTGGTGGTCAAGGGAAGCGGGACCGACCTGCGCACGGTCGGTCGGGAAGGATTCACTCGGTTGTCGCTCGCGGCACTGGCCGCGCTGCGCGATACCAAGACGATGTCGGACGCCGACATGATGCGGTTCATGACCCGCGCGATGCTGTCGGACGGCCCGGCGCCAAGCGTCGAAACCCCGCTCCACTCGCTCCTACCCCACCCCGTCATCGCGCACACGCACGACGTCCCGACCATGAGCCTCACCAACGTGAGCGACGCCGTTGCGGAGCGACTCATTGCGGAGCTGTTCGCCGGCGAGATCGTCTACGTGCCCTACGTTCGCCCGGGGTTTCCGCTCGCACAGGCAGTGGGCGCCATGGTGGATCGGTTGCCGCCCGAGGCCGTCGGGCTCGCTCTGGCGCATCACGGCCTCGTGGTCTGGGGGCAGGATCCCCGTGAGTGCTATGCACGATTGCTGCGGGCGGTAAATGCGATCGAGGACTACCTGACCGAGGCCCGAGGCCGTGCGGTACCAGTGACCGTCTGCGTCCAAATCCCTCCGGCAGCCGTTCGCCGGCAAGCTGCCGAGCTCGTGCTGCCCGTGGTTCGCGGCGTGCTTGGACCGACGAATCGAGTGGTCCTGCACTTCGACGATGCCGACGACATCCTGACCTCGCTCTCCAACCCTAGCCTGCCCGCGCTCGTCCGCCGCGGAATGGGGACGCCGGAGCACATCTTGCGGGCGGGGGCGCTTCCGGTGTGGATGGATCTGGATCCGTCCGCTTCGGCGAACGACCTGGCCGACACCGTGCGCGCTCAGCTCGGGCGCCAGCGCCAGGAATACGAGGACTACCACGCGCGTCATGCCTCCGCGGGCGAGCGCCCGCTCGACGACTGGGCCAAGGTCGTGCTGGCCCCCGGAATCGGGATGATCACCGCGTCCCGGGACAAGCGGAGCGCGGTGACGGCCAATGTGTGTTACCGGGCCGTTCTCGAGACGATCGCGAATGCGGAGGCGATCGACGCGTTTCGTTTCCTTTCCGAGGCGGACGTATTCGAGTTCGAGCACTGGCCGCTCGAGCGGCGCAAGGTCGACGAGCAGGATGCGCACGAGCGCGCGTCGATGCTGCTCCCGCGGCACATCGCGGTGGTGATCGGAGCCGGGAGCGGGATCGGAAGGGCCGCAGCACGCCGCTTCGCGGAGGAAGGGGCGCACGTCGTCGTGGCGGATCTCGACCGCTCAGCGGCGGACGCGGTCGTGGCTGAAATCGCCGCGGTGCACAAGGGCCGAGCCGTCGGCGCCGAAGTGGACGTCCGCGACGATGAAAGCCTCCTGCGCCTGATTCGACAGACGGTCTTCGAGTTCGGCGGTCTCGACAGCCTGTTCTACACAGCTGGCCGGGCCCCCCGATTCGCCGACGTGACCCAGCTCCGGCGCGAGGACCTCCAGCGACAGCTCGACGTCCACTACATCGGCGCCGTTCTGGCGATCGGCCGTGCGGCTTCTGTCCTGCGAAGGCAGGGGCTGGGCGGCTCGATCGTGGCATCGGTGTCGAAGGCAGCCATGGCGCCGGGGCGGGACGCAGCCGCGTATGGCGGGAGCAAGGCGGCGTTACTCCAGGCGATACGGGTCGCAGCCATGGAGCTGGGCGGCGACGGCATTCGAGTCAATGCCATCAACGCCGATCAGGTCGAGACGCCTCTGTTCCTGAAGTTCGTCGAGGAGCGCGCGGCCATGCGGGGCGTCTCCACCGAGGATCAGCTGGAGGCGTATCGGCGACGGAACGTCATGGGCGTATCCCTCATTCCCGCATCGGCCGTGGCCGACATCGCCGCGCTCCTGGCCAGTGGGCGATTTCGCTACACCACCGGAGACATCATCACGGTCGACGGCGGCCTGCCCGAGGCGTTCCCCCGCTGACTTTGCTCGAGCTCTGTTAGCAGGGCTCCCCGATCCGCGGAAAAGCGATCCTCAGCGAGGCGGGCGGAGGAACACATGGGTCCAGTAGGGGCCCACCTTGCCGACTCCGTGGCGCGTGTACAAGCGGCTCTCGATGTTCCTTCGATGTCCTCGGCTAGCCAGCCAGGATCTGAGAACGTCGCTTCCGGTAGGCTGTCCCCACGCGATGTTCTCCCCCGCCGCGGAATAAGTAATGCCCTTGTCCGCGAGACGCTCCCAGGTGGAGCTGCCGTCGCTCCACGTGTGGTTGAAGTAGTGCCGGCGGAACATGTCCCGGCTATGCGCCTCTGCGACCGCCGCGAGACGGCTGTCCCAGATGAGCGCCGGAAGCCCCCGAGCGACTCGATGCGCGTTCATCAACGCGACGAATGAAGCGACCTCGGGGTCGGTCGGCCCGCGGGCGGGTTTGGCGCGAGAGGCGGCCGGGACAAGCAGCATCAGGGCGATGAGAAGTCCGCGGCTGGAAGCGATGATCCCTGGGAAACGCATAGGCGTTGCTCCGAACTACGCGCCGCTGCCTCGAATGAATCGCAGGCGGCGAACACGCTCGGTGGTCACGTCCAAGCTTACAGGCTTACCGCTCTTGTCACGGGAGAACTCGAGCACGAAACCGTTCTCGGATTGGTACACGTCGCCGAACAGATTCGTCAATGGAGATGGCTCGACCCGAGGCCGCTTCAAGGCGAGTTTCCCAGCCCGGAGGACGAGGGTCCATGTCACGTCGAGCTCCCGGCTGTAATACGTTCCCGCGAGCGTCCCGAGTGGAGCGACACGGGCCGCCTCGGGCACTCGGACATAGGTGCGCAACGGCGACCCTTCGACGTCCACCTTGAGAGCGATCGGCACGCCGGGGCGCTGCACGAAGGTGAACACGAAGCGCCGAGGCGCCGCTGTCAGCCGATACGCGTTGCTGCCGAGGGGGGCGAGCGGGAATCGCCCTTCCCCGCCGCCGTCGAGAACCAGCTGTCCGTTCTCCTCGAAGAAACGGTGAAGTCCCCCCGTCGTGCTGTCCCAGTACAACCCCGCCAGCACTCTGACGGGAATTCTGCCCGAGATGTCCAGCGACGGCACGAGCTCCGGCGCCGAGGTCGGAGGAGCGGTTGCGGCTCCGGCACTGGCCGGCAGATACAAGTCCGCCACCTGGAGAGCGAGTGGTGTGGGCGCGATGTCGAAGGCATTGCAGAGCACGACCACGCTGAGGCTGTCCTCCGGGAAGCGGATGAAGTCGGCCTTGTACCCCGGGTCGGATCCGGCGTGGCTGATCATGCGGCGGCCCCGATAGGTCCCGATGAAAAGACCCATGCCATATCCGATGGTGGTGCCGTCGTCCAGCCGTTGCGGCGTGGTCATCGAATCCAGCAACGCCCGGGTTCCCACCCGCGGCGCGTAGAAGTTGGCATCCCACCGGGCCAGGTCGCGCACCGTCGTGACCACTCCGCTAGGGCCGGTAAAGGAGAAGGGCGGCTGGGCCACACGGAGCGTCGCCGGATCGTGCCCCCAGTAGCCCGTGGAAAGACCCTTCACGACTTGCCCCACCTCCTCCTTGACGTCCGATTGTGTCATACCGAGCGGATCAAACACTCGCTCGGTGACGAATCGCCTGAACGTGGTGCCGGACACTCGCTCGACCAGGAGGGCAAGCAACGCGTACCCGGTGTTGTTGTACAGGAATTCGGTGCCGGTCGTGTGATTCAGACCTTGCTGCCGATGAAGCAGCCAGAGCAGGTCGGCCTGGGTCTCTACATCCGACATGCGCCATCCTGCCATGTCGAACAGGTTCCATGTATCGCGCAGCCCCGAGGTGTGATTCAGCAGATGGCGAAGCGTGATCGGCCGCCCGAATACGGGGAGCTCAGGCACGTAGCGGCGGATGTCGTCGTCGAGTCGAACCTTCCCCTCGGCCTCGAGAAGCAGCACCGCCATCGCTGTGAACTGTTTCGAGGTCGAGGCGATGGCCATTCTGGTGGTGTCCGTGAGGGGGATGCCGTGCGAGACATCCGCCATGCCGAAGGCGCCTGTGTAGGGGACCGCTCCTGCTCGAAAGACGCCGACGACGCATCCGGGGGCATCGGTTCGAGCGAAGGGCGCGAAGATGGCCGCGATGCGACTGTCGATCGAGTCGCGACTTGCGAGCGACTGGCCCGACGCGGCGGTGCCCCACAGGAGGAAAACGGCTCCGAGCACGATGCCTCGGTGCGGGATCAGCCACGATTTCATGGGAGCAGCCTACCCAGCTTGCACGGACCAGTCTTGAATCTGCGGAACCTGGCGCGCGCTCGAGAGATCAACGGCCCCGGACCACTCTCCTGTAAGCGGCCGGGCTTTGGTCGAACGCCCGTCTGAAATCGCGGGTCATGTGGCTCTGGTCGCTGTATCCCGCCTGGTCGGCAATCTCGGCGAGGGGTAGTCGGGTGTGGTGAAGCAAGCGCCGGGCGCGCTCGACGCGAAGGCAGCGGACGTAGTCGCCGACCGCGCATCCGAACCGGGCTCGGAACGCACGGGCGACGTAGATGGGGTGCAACCCGATGCGGCAGGCGAGCTGACTCAGGGATTGCGGGCCAGGCTCATCGTGCAGCAGGTCACGGGCGCGGGTGAGCCATCGACTGCGGGCATCCGACTGGCCAAGCGGTGTCGGCGCCAATTCAGCGAGTAGCTCACAGACGAGCCCCTCGACGGCCAGCGGCGTGACATCGTCGCGCCGTGTCAGCTCGGCGCGCAGCCTTCCCCCACATCGTGCGATTCGTGCCGAGCGCCGCACGCGCACGTCGACGAACCGCGGAACCGACACCGCCTCGTCCTTCAGCTCGACGACGAGGCACTCCACCGGAGTCGTCCCCAAGTGATTCTCGTGCACGGTTCCGGCCGGTTTCGCGATGAGCGTCGCCGGCCCATGGGACTGTAGTGCGCCCCCCTCCACCGTTTCGTGATAGTCCCCTTCCAAGACGATATTCAAGGTTGCTCGTTCGTGGGCGTGCGGGCGCAAATGGAGTCGGGACGGGAGCCACACGGGCGTTACGGCATAGAGCCCCGCGACTACGGTGGGTTCTGGAGTCCCGCCCAGGACGCTCGCGGCTACGTTGGCCACAGTCACGTTCCTCGGCACGAGAGATGTCATCATCGGAGTAGAGCCATATCGTAGCAGGAAGGTCCCGCCGAACGGCTGGGCAAGAGGCTCTCCCCACGCTGAATTTATTGGTTGACTACATCTGTCGTCTGTCCGATCCTGACTCAGACGACATTTGTAGTCACCACCGGAGGCGTCTATGCAACCCCGCCCGACCAGCAATCAGGAGCTCGAGTTTCTCCTCCATCTGGCGCAGCACGGACCCCTGACCGCCACCGCCCTCTGGGAGGAGCTCGGCTCCTCCCACGGACTCGCCCGCACCACGGTTCTGACCGTGCTCGAGCGGCTCAGGCGGAAAGGGCACGTGGCGCGCCGTCGGCACGACGGCGTCTACGTCTACCGAGCGCTGGAGGGTCACGTGGACACGATGCGGCGCTCGGTGGGACAGTTCGTCGATCGCGCCCTCGGAGGGTCCATCTCGCCGTTCGCCGCCTATCTCTCCGAGCGGTCGGACGTGAGTGAGGAAGAGCTCGACCAGCTGAACCGCGCTGTTCGCGCCCTGTCCGAGCGGAAACGGAGGACGTCATGAGCCTGTTCGAGATCGGGTCCGCGCTCCTGCGCGCTTCCGTGGCGGGAGGTGTGGCCGCGGCCGTCGCCTGGGCGCTCACCGCGATGTGGCGCCACAGGATTCCGCCTTCGCTCCGTGCCTGGATCTGGTGGCTCGTTGCCGCACACTTCCTGATCGCGTTCATCCCCGCACAGCGAATCGAGGTGCCGCAGTCCACGCCCACGCCGGCGATCACCACCCTGGCCGCACCGTCCCGTGCGGCGGCCGATCAGGCCGAGGCGATCACGGCGCGGGTGACCGACCGGGTCGCAGAGCGATCGCCGTCGTGGTCGCCCTATCTCTGGGTTCAGCTCCTCGTCGCCTCCTGGCTTCTCGGTGTCGCCTTCGTCGCGGTTCGTCATCTACGCGCACTCCGCGGCATCGAGAGGGCGTGGGCCTGTGCGGATGCCTACAGCGCGACGCCACGAGAGCTCGAGGTCATCCGAGGCACGCGGATCACGCCGGAGGTTCGCGTGGCGCGAGACTTCGACGTGCCCGCAACCCTGGCGGGAACGCATCCGAGAATCCTGCTCCCTGCCGAGGCGGTCACACTTTCAGAGGAGTCGCGGCAGCTCGTCCTGGCCCACGAGTGCGCTCATGTGAGGAGGCGCGATCTCGTTTTCGGGTGGCTCCCCGCTCTCGTGGAGACACTCTTCTGGTTCCATCCGCTCGCGCGCTGGGCTTCGAGTGAGTACGCGCAGGCTCGAGAGGAAGCGTGTGACGAGCTCGCGCTTCTCTCGGCGAACGCGTCGCCGCGAGCCTACGGCGAGCTCTTGATGCACTTTGGCGTCGCGCCGCGTTCCCTGTCCACCATCGCCTCCTGTGGCTCTCCCACGCGAGGCGGTCTCCTACGGAGGTTACTCATGCTCGATGCTTCGAAGTCCTCGTCCCGTTGGGGCCGCATCGCGGGTGCGGTGTTGATCACGATGGCCGCGCTGAGCCTGGCTCCGCTTCAGCTCCAGGCCAAGGGCGGAAAAGAAACGAGCGACATAGAGTCGAGGACTCCCGCCAACCTCCGAATCGAGCGATTCGCCTACCTGCTCGTCGAAGGGGACGGAAACAACATGGGCGGCGCGATGAGGACGGGGGGCGCCTACGACGACGCGGGCGATGCGCGGAAGGCTCAGAAGAAGATGGGCGGCGGCCGGATCTGGTGGTTCCGTCTCGATGGCGCGCAGTACGCGCTCGACGACGCCGAAACGATGGCATCCGTCCGGGCCGTGTACGAGAAGGAGGACGAGCTCCAGAAGCGCATGCTGGGGATGTACGACGATCGTCTGGAGGCGCTGTCTCGAAGCATGGAGCGCCTCCATCCCAAGATGGAGGATCTCTCAGCCCGGCGGCAGAAGCTGGATGAGGAGCGCGACGCCCTCTCGGACGCGCGGGACGACGGCAAGTCGGTGAAGGAGCTCGAAGGCAAGCTACGCGAGCTCGAAGCCTCCATCGTGGAGATCGAGGACTCCTACAAGCCCATCGCGGACGAACAGGAGAAGATCTCGCGCGAGATGGAGACTCTGAGCCAGGAGCGTGAGACGTCATTCCACGAGTGGGAGACACAGGAGCTCGAGTACCGGTCGCAGCTCCGGCGGATCGCGGAGGGTGCCGTGAAGCGGAGCGTGGCTCGGAAGTTATAGGTCCGCCACAGCTTCGTAGCCTGGCCGGGGCTGCTCGCTGGCCCCGGCAGGTTTTTCTACCCCCGGTTGTTCGGTTGTGCGTGTATCGGCGTTTCCATGGTTGTGCCGCTCATGCGCACGCCACCCGGGGGGTATCGCCATGTTCTTCCGTCCCCATTCCTTCCTGCTCCGACCGATCCTGGCCGCCTCTCTCGTGCTCGCGTCTTCGGCAGCCGCGCTACCCAGGAGGGCCCACGCCCAGGGCTGCGACATCCCCTTGACCAGTGCATACGAGGTTGTCCCCAACGCGGGATGCGGCGGGAATTCAAACCTCACGGTCGGGGATTGGAACGGCGACGGCTGGTCCGACCTGGTGACGACATCGTGCTACGACTCATCGCCCAGCCCGATGCACATCTACCTCGGTTCTCCCCATGGAATGGCGCCGGCCCCTGATGTCCCCTCGTCTGCGACGTCCATCGGCAACTACGTACGGACCATCGATCTCAACATGGACGGAAAACTGGACCTGATCGCCGGAGGCAACCCTGCCTTGGCTTGGTATGGACATGGCGACGGTACGTTCGATGCGCCTGTTCCCGTTCCTGGTCTTCCGGATGGTCTCAACTGGATCTGGACGGTTGACCTGAATGGGGACCATCGGCTCGATCTCGTTGCACTCGTGCAGAATCCGGATCTTCCCTACGACCTGATGGATCATGTGCGCACGTTCCTCGCAAACTCGACTGGCGGGTTTGCCGATGGTCCCACGCTCGTCCTCCCCAACGAGGACTATCAGCGATACATCCGGGCCGAAGATCTGAACGGAGATGGTTTCGGCGATCTCGTCCTGGTTGTCGCGCCCGAGGACGGGCCCGAGACCGCGGCACTGGTCTACCTTGGAGACGGTACGGGAGGGTTTCAGTCTCCCATGACTCTCCACACGATCGCGGGCCCTCCCTTCGACCAGCTCGTCGATGTGTTGGACTGGAACGGTGACGGCAATCTGGACATCGCCCTGGGTCTCGGTCGTCAGCTCGATCTGTACTTCGGCCACGGTGACGGAACGTTTTCAGAGCCCGTGACCACGGATGGAGCAATTCCCGCCTATTACGGGTCTCCCACCGCGACGTTCAAAGATGTCAACGGCGATTCGACTCCGGATGCCATCGAGTGGAGTCAAGGTGTTGGTGGTGGGTTCCGGGTCCTCCTGGGGAGCCCCGACGGGCACGTCGGCGCGCCTCGTTCCTACCCAAACCTTCCGTTCAATCTGGGTCCCACGGTGGTGCAGGCGGTCGGCGGTCCTGCTCCGGATATCGTGATTCCATTGGGGGGGATCCTTCTGATCTACGAGAACTTGGCCGGATCGTTCGAAGAGGTCCCATTTGCGAATCTGCCATCCGGGGGCTATAAGGCCCGCGGCGCCGATCTCAACCGTGACGGGCGAACGGATCTCGTCCTCTATGAGGACCGGCGCGAAGGGGACACGTTCCTCGTCGATTTGGTCACGCCGGAGCTAGGCGTGATTCAGGCGCAGGAAATCTCGATGGGGCCACCACCATCCGGGTACCCGATTCAGGATTACCGGCTGAGCGACCTCACGGGAGATGGGATTCCCGATCTCTTGGTCCTACGCTACTTGGACTACACGCACATGATGATCTCCGCGTTCCGCGGCCTGCCCGGGGGAACCTTTGGCGAGCGATTCGATCGCACGGTCGAATACCCGCCGGGGGAGGCGGGCCTCACGATGCTCGTGGGAGATCTGAACCGCGACGGTTCCCCCGATCTCCTGATGGTCCCCATAGGCTTCGGGTCGGCTGACCAGATGGCTAACGTCACGTTCCTGGCGGGCCACGGAGACGGCACGCTGGACGCACCCGTGAACCTCTTCCGAACCTTCGATCTCTATCCCGCGGTTCTCCGAGACGTCAATGGCGACGGCACTCCCGACCTGCTCGCGTACGCGCGTTCAGTACCCGGCGGACCTAGTCTGCCTCCGGACGAGCGTTCGGGCCCCGACACACCTAACCTGCCCGCGTACGCGCGTTCAGCGCCCGTCACCTCAAGCCCGGGCAATGGCCGATCCTTCACGGTGCGACTCGCGAATGGCGATGGCACGTTCGGAGCGCCGACGACCATACAGCCTCTGACAGCCACCGCCTACAGCACTCCGAATCTGCTGGTCGGAGACGTGAACGGGGACGGCCATGCGGATGCCGTTGTGGTGCGGAGCGTACCCGCCGGCGATGCGGATCCATTCCCGATCCATGTCTTCCTGGGTCACGGCGATGGCACCTTTTCTGGAGCCGCCCCCTCGATAGCGGACAGCTTGATGCCATCTGCCTACCCATCTGCCTACTTCTTGGGTGATCTCAACGCGGACGGCCGGGCGGACCTGATCGTGGGGGATTACGGGTTCCGACCACTTTGCGGACAGCCCGACGGAACGTTCGAAATGGGAGGTTCGATGGGCGGCTATGTTGGTACATCCCTCCTGTTCCAGACCGATATGGATGGCGACGGGGGAAAGGACATCGCTGCTGTTTGCTACTCGAGCGCCTTTGCGAACCCGATCATGGCCTTTCACCGGAATCTGCTCGTGAGCCTGGCACCGATCATTGCCTCCATCACGCTCGATCCGCCCGTGATCCAGCCCAAGAGTCATGCACCCTGGGTGCACGTGATGCTCGAGCTCGGGGCGGACCATCAGGTGACAGAAGTCGACCCCGGATCGCTGCGACTCCTGGGCGTGGCGCCGGTCGAGAAAACCGCCCGGATCGGGGACGCCAATTCCGACGGCATCCCGGATTTGACTCTCGCCTTCCCGAGGGAGCCGTTCAACCAGCTCGCGCCCGGCGAGCACGAGGTGACCTTGACGGGCTCTCTCGTTGGCGGCGTGGCCATAGAGGCGAAGGCAACCGTTCGCATTCTCGAGACTCACGGCAAGATGGCGTTGCGCGTGGTCTCGCCTGTCGGGGCTTCGCCGGTCGTGCTCGAGGTCAGCAACGAAGTCGATCGCGGCCGCACCGTGCGGATCTTCGACGTGAAGGGCCGCCTGATTCGCTCCTGGCAAGAGCGGGACGCCATCGATTCTCGCCTGATCTGGGACGGACGCACGGCGAGCGGGACGGCAGCGCCCTCAGGGATCTACTTCACCCGGGTGTCGACGCCTTCGGCGGACGCGACGACGAGGACGGTCCTGCTGCATTAGGTGCTGCCCCGGAGCTCTAACGGGTGTGCGAGGCGTGGCTCCGAGACCTTTTCTTTCAACCCGATGCGCGCCGCGGGTATCTCATTCAACGCGCACCGCGTCCCTAGAGTTTTTCGACCGGAACCATGAGCCCTTGGATGGCATGGGAATCGAAACACGTCCAGACTCTCGACCCATGAGAGTGCTTTTCCTTGCCGCAGCCTTCATCGCGCCTCTGACCCCGGGTCTTGCCTTTGGGCGCGAACGGCCCCTGGACCTCAACCACCTCGTGCTCGTGGGAGCCCGCGCCGAGACGGTGGTCTATCGAGGTCAGCGAGCGATCCACTTGCAGTCGCGCATCGGCCATGAAGCCGACGACGATTCCATGCTGGCCATCGTCCCGAACAGTGATTTCAGCGATGGCGTCATCGAGGTCGACGTCGCCGGGTCCCCGATCCCGCAGGTTCCCAATGCACGCGGGTTCATCGGCCTTGCCTTCCACGTGCAGTCTCCCGATTCGTTCGAATGCTTCTACATACGCCCCACGAACGGACGCTCGGACGACCAGCAGCGGCGAAATCACTCGGTCCAGTACACGTCGGCTCCTGGGTTCCCCTGGCAGCGGCTGCGACAGGAATCACCGGGAGGCTATGAGACCTACGCGGACATGGAGCCGGCGGTGTGGATCCACCTCAAGGTCGAAGTCACGGGACGGCGCGCGCGGCTCTACGTGAATGGCGCGACCCAGCCGACGCTGATCGTGAACGACCTCAAGCTTGGCGTCACCCACGGCGCGATCGCGCTCTGGTCCCACACGTTCACGGACGGCTATTTCGCGAACCTTCGCGTGCGATGATCCACGTTGGCGGGGAGCTACGCGCCGCGGATCTTTCCGCGGACTCGATCGCCTGACCTCCTTCAGGTGCTATAGTCCGGCCCATGCAGGACGCGCCCGTCAGTGCCGTCCCTGGGGCCGGATCGAGCACCCCGCCCCCCCGCTGGAGCTTCGCCCGATGCCTGGGCTTCCGCTTCGCCTGCGTCTACCTCGTCCTCTACTCCTTCCCCTGGCCCATCGGCCGGATGCCCGGCACCGCGCGTTTCTCCAAGCCGTATGACGACATGTGGGAATCGTTTCTTCCCTGGCTGGGCAAGACCGTACTCCACCTGAAGGACGTGCCGGTGGCGGACACGGGGAGCGG
>Ga0105248_10003222_pt1 | contig 18104 bp, 16 predicted proteins | sample KBSS34metaG_FD_81524 | JGI IMG/M metagenome (GOLD analysis project Ga0105248, IMG submission 81524) | Switchgrass rhizosphere microbial communities from Kellogg Biological Station, Michigan, USA - KBS S3-4 metaG | ecosystem: Host-associated > Plants > Roots > Rhizosphere > Soil | place... | reverse complement strand
GGTCTCGGCCTCGCAGTGTGTTATGGTATCTTAACCGAGCATGGCGGCTCGCTGGATGTGCAGTCTACAGTGGGAGTTGGCACCACATTCACAATTACTCTACCCGCAGTTAATCTCAAAGAGGAATAGAAGGATTGAGTGAGCAACAGCAGGCACGAATACTGATTGCCGAAGACGAGGCCAATCTCAGGCTTGTGCTGCAAAAAGAGCTGGAGCGATTAGGCTATCGAGTTCAGGCCGCGCCAGATGGCGAAGCTGCGCTCCGTCGTCTCGAAGAGAGCAATGTCGATGTCTTGCTGTGTGATATCAACATGCCTCGCATCGATGGCATGGAGCTTCTTCGTCGTGTTCACGAACGTCCAAATCCCCCGGAAGTAATCATGCTTACCGGACAGGCAACTGTTGAGACCGCCGTCGAAGCGATGAAGCTCGGTGCTTACGACTACCTCACGAAGCCTTATCGCATCACCGAATTGGACATACGAGTAAAACAAGCTGCGGATAAGCGAAGGCTACGTGTCGACAATGTACGTCTGCGAGAACAACTCGCGAGACAATCAGCTTTACCCGAGATCGTTTCAGTTTCGGAGCTAATGAAGGAAGCAATCAGGTTGATCGAGCGAGTGGCGCCCTCCGAAGCCTCCGTGCTAATCACGGGTGAATCAGGGACGGGTAAAGAACTGGTCGCTCATGCCATTCACCGTCTATCAAGTCGAGCTGAAGCATCATTCGTTGATTTGAACTGTGCAGCGTTTCAGGAGTCGCTTCTCGAATCGGAGTTGTTTGGTTACGAAGCCGGAGCGTTTTCAGGTGCAAAGGGTCGCAAGCTTGGATTGATCGAACTTGCCGATGGCGGAACGTTGTTTCTGGATGAAGTCACCGAATTGCCTGCGCAGTTACAAGCAAAACTCCTTAGAGCAATTGAAACGCGAACATTTTTCCGAGTTGGTGGTGTCCGCAAAGTCGAGGTGAATGTGCGCATTGTGGCCGCGACGAATCGCAACCTCGAGACTGTGGTAAACGATGGAGTGTTCCGATCCGATTTGCTTTACCGCATCAATGGCTTTCAGATTAGTCTTGCGCCATTGCGCGAGAGACCTGAGGACATCGAACCCCTGGCTCGGCATCTTCTCAAACAAGTCGGTGGCACAACTCCTCCAGAATTAACACCCGACGCCTTCGAGGCGCTGCGTACTTATGGTTGGCCAGGAAACGTCAGACAGTTAAAGAACTGTCTTGAACGCGCGGTCATTCTTTCCAACAACGGACGCATCACCGTCACGGAACTCCCTCCTGAAGTCCTGCGACCAAACGCTATTGTCCCCGTTGCAGGCACTGCCTCTCCATTGCCGCCCACTGCTGACGTTGTTGTTTCACCGACAGCAGCACCAACCGGATCCCTGCGCGAGGTGGAACGACAACAGATCCTTGCTGCTTTGGAGCAAACTGGTTGGCATCGCGGCAAAACTGCGGAAATCCTAGGCATCTCTCCATCAACACTCTATCGCCGCCTCCGCGACTATGATCTCGAGCGCAGACGATAAATCAAACTTGATACATCTCAATCTCCCTATCGAGTCGACTTAAGCTTCTTCCGATCAGTCTTTCCTCGATCGTTCTTAGGTATGGAGTTGACAAACTCGATCCAGCGCGGATATTTGTAGACGGCAATGCTTGCTTTAACGAATTGCTTGATCTCTTCTGCCAGTCGCTCGCTCGCTGAATAACCCTGGCGGAGCACAACGAATCCTTTTGGCTTGATCAGTCCCTCGGATTCGTGACCAACCACCGCACATTCAAGCACTGCCTCATGTTTAAGCAAACAGTTTTCGATTTCCGCCGGCGCTACGAAAACACCCGACACTTTTAGCATCTCGTCAGTTCGTCCGTGATACCAATAGTAGTCGTTCTCATCAACATGAAATTGATCCCCGGTTGTGCACCAGTCGCCCGCAAATGTCTCTTTCGATTTTTCATGAGCGTTCCAATAACACAGCGCCGCCGAATCACCTTTGATCTTGAGGGTTCCCATTTCGCCCACCGCTACCTTGGTTCCTTCAGCGTCGACGATCTTTGCTTCATAACCGTTAACGATACGACCCAGGCTTCCAGCTTTAACATCACCAGGTCTGTTCGTGATGTAGATATGAAACATCTCCGCCGATCCGATACCGTCATAGATGTCGACGCCAAATGACTTCATCCAGCGCTCGTACAGCTCGATTGGCAATGCTTCACCAGCCGAGTAACAAAAACGAAGACTGGCCAGATCGGACCTGGAGCTGTTTACCTGGTTGAGCATTGAATTAATCATCGTGGGCACGGTTGTGAGAATCGTCGGTTGATAACGTTTGATTACTTCAAACATCCTCTCCGGAGTTGAACGCTCAGCAAAAAGCGCAGTCGCACCTCCAACCGCGAAGGGAAATAAAAGGTTCGTTCCGGTCGCGTAACCGAAGAAAAGGTTCGGTACGGAGACAGTGAGATCGTCAGCGTTTACGCCCATTGTTGCTTTTGCGAAGACCTCGGTGTTGTAGGGAAGATCGTGTTGTAGATGCACCGCACCTTTAGGGTGACCGGTTGAGCCAGATGTGAAAAGCCAGATGGCAACGTCGTCTCGATGCGTGTCAGCTGCCGTACACTCGTCAGGCGCAGCGTCGACGTACCTATCGAAGCGTACGAATCGGGTTCGGAGAGGAGGCAGTTCGTCATCGTAGTCTCCGACGATCAAGACGACCTTCAAGTAGCGAGCGTCTTTCACGGCCTCCGCAAAGGTGGGCAGGATTGAATGATGAACAATCGCCGCGCGAGCTCGGGTGTAATCCAGGTAGTACGCATAGTCTGTCGCGGGAAGGAGTGGATTCACCATCGTTATGACGGCTCCCACACGCGCAGCTCCGAACCAGGTCCAGACAAACTCGGGACAGTCGGGCAGAACCATCAGTATTCGATCTTCGATTTCGATTCCGAGGTTACGAAAAACATTTCCGGTCTTGTTTGACAGCTTGACGACGTCGCCGAAGGTCCAGGTTCGATCTTCAAAGTACAGGCAGACCTTGTTCTCTCGACCCTTATCAACGTTGTGATAAAGGAAGTAGTCGGCCATGTTGAAATGTTCTGGAAAGGTAATGCTCATAATCGGCTTTGCCGCCTGATGTGAGGCGTGGCTCTGCCCCGCCGTAATGTCACCTAACTATAAACGGCCGCAGCTGAGCCGCGCGTAGAATACTTCGACACGGTGAACGGCGCGGCAAAGCCAGGCCTTACATCGGGCGGCGAAGCCGGATGAAAACGTTCAACAAACAAGATAGGGGCTGATGCAGCAAAACCTTACGTGACGAGGTTCGGGTGGAGTTTTTGATCGATGTATCGGACCAGTTGCTCCCGATCTTCCTCGCTGATGAAATTAAACCTGACGGCAAATCCTATCTCCGAAGCCTCGTCGACTACTTCAGCCCAGATTCCGAGTGTGTGAGTGTCCGGTAAATCGAACTCCAGCCAAATTAATTCTTTTACTTCTACGTCGCCGCCGGTGAGGACAAAACATCCGCTGCGACTAACGTCAGTAATCGCGGCATCGTGGTTCTGTGACACGGCACCCTGCCAACGAGCAGGCAGGTTAACCTTGACGCGGGGGGCGGATCTTCTTTCTCTCTCCATGCTTGTTTAAGTAACCGCTGCTAGGGATTTGCGAACGGGCATCCGACCTGGCCATGAGTTGGGTCCAGGTAAGTGCGTGCTTACCAGAGTTCAGGGAAGAACTTTTTGTCGAGAGTTGTTTTTAAGTAGCCGATTCCTTCGGAGCCACCAGTACCTCGTTTCGCCCCGACCATTCGCTCCACCATTTTGATGTGATGAGATCGCCAGAGCGCGAAGTATTCGTCGTGTTCAAGAAGAGCTTCTGACAACTGAAACTCTTCGTGGCGACTTTCAAAATGAGTCAATATCTCGAGAACAGCCCGGGTCCGACTTCCATAGTTCTGCCGGGTGTCGTCTTCTTTGGTGTCCGCAGGCGCATTCAGTCCTCTTCGTTCAAGCGTGGCAAAGAATGCATCAGCCAGGGAAGGTTGTGCGGCCCTTAGTTTGAGTCGTTCATGGGCGAAACTATCATCAGCAAACTCCTGTAGGATTTGCTTGTCCTTTAGGCCAGACGAAAACTCAATTTCTCTAAACTGCATCGACTGAAAACCGCTGGCCGGATTCAATTCATCTCGGAAAGCCAGGAAACTGATCGGGGTCATACTTTCAAGAATGTGAATTTGATTTACCAGGAGCTTCTCAATCTCTACAACTCTGCGAATCGCCCTGGTCGCTGCAACCAAACGGTCCTCGGCTAACAACACAATTGCAGCGTCAAGTTCATGCAGAATCTGTTTGAACCACAATTCATAAGCTTGATGCACGGTTATGAAGAGTAGTTCGTCATGGTGTGTGGGCTCTGACAGGCAGTCTTGCAGATTGATTAGATCTGGAACGCGTAGGTACTTGTTGTATGAAAGAGGTGGCTTCTCGCCGTATGTATTTGACATCTACTCTTAAATGTTTAGCGCACGATGTAAGGCCAAAGACGCAAGTCGTTATTCTAGAACGCGGCTCCAACTGTCTCGTGCGCCTGATACGCTTTTGTTTCTGAAATCTTTTTCATTTCCGCAATTACAAGCTCAAGCTCTTCATCGCTTGTGTAGAAGTGGGGAGAAATCCGAACGCCAGCACCGGGACGGTAATCGATAATGAACTCTCTGCGGACGAGTTCCTTTGCGATCGCCGAAGCATGTTCGTGCGCCACGGTAATGGTGCCTCCTCGCTTCGCCGAATCTCCAGGACTTGTCACATGAAACCCGGCTTCTTCTGCGAGCTGAATCAGGTAGTCCGTTTGACGGGTGCTCTTCTGGCGTATTTTTTCTACTCCGATTTGGTTGATGATCTCGTAGCCTGATGCCGCGGCATAGAGAGCCGGAATGGCTGGTGAGCCATGGAGAAATCGTGTGATGTCCGGCGCATATCGAAGTTCTGTAGCAAACGCAAATGGTTGTTCGTGGGCCATCCATCCCGTTGTCTTGGGTTCGAGCTTTTGTTGCAGATCCGGTCTCACGTAGAGGTATCCGGCGCCTGGTCCTCCGCAAAGCCACTTCACGGAACCTCCTGTGGCGAAGTCTGCGTCGAGTTCCTTAACACTGAAAGGAACTGTTCCTGCTGATTGGTATGTGTCCAGTACGACCATTGCTCCAACTTCGTGTGCTCGGTCGATGATGGCCTTTGCATCCTGCAGGAATGCGCTCTTGAATAGCACGTGCGAGAACGGTACTAATAATGTGCTTTCGTCGATCGCCGCCAACATTCGCTCAAGAGGCACTGTAATTCCGTCGTCGGACTTCACGGTTTCAATTTGCAAGCTCCCATCACGAGCGTGAGCTTCATATACATACATGACCGAAGGAAAATTCAATTCCGAATAGACGATCTTGTTTCGCTTTGGAGTCGGTTGCAGGCAGGACAGTATGAGTGACTCACAAATGGAAACGTTTTGATGCATGACGACGGAACCCGGATCGGCGCCGATGATTTTTGCAATCTCATTACCGATCGTAACGGGCATGTCCCACCAACCCTCGGCCCACGCGCGGACGCCGCGAGTAGCCCAGACTTCGGCGTACTCATGGAGGCGTTCGTAGGTACGTTTCGGCATCGCACCGAGGCTGTGCGAGATTAGATAGACGGTTTTTTCGAGGATGGGAAAGTCACTTCGCCATTGCAGCAGTTCATCAGTCAAACAGAAATTCCTCCCAAAGCACTCTGCTCTCACGTTTACTTTAACATGCAGGACCGATGCTGAACACGGTAAGAAAAGTGTCCTAAATAGAGACTTATTCTGCGTAGAAAGCGATTAACTTCTTGTTTTCGTTGCAAGGTTTCTTGGTTGCCAGTGCAAACCCTCCACGATGTTTCCCACGCCGCCCGTGTTAAAGTGATCTCCTACGCTATGTGGAAGTTTGCCAATCCAATACGACATCAAATACCGCAGACAGTTTGGCCTACCCAGGATGAGGCAGCGAAATCGCTTCTTTACAAGCCGATCAATATCGGACGGCTAACCGCGAGTGCTCGAACGTGGGTTCCGGCAATGGTTCCCTGGAGAGCAACTGACGATGGTTTTGTCACTAAACAAAACCTCGAATGGTACCGGCGCTTTGCGCAAGGTCGACCCGCTGTTTTGGTTGTCGAAGCTACTGGCGTACGAGATATTCCGAGTGGGCCGTTGCTTCGAATCGGAGATGACCGATTCCTTTCCGGTTTGCGTCAACTTGTCGACGTCGTGAAAGAAGCGAGCGCCGGTGAGACGCTACTCTTTATCCAGATTATCGATTTCCTCTCCGTCAAACGACGACCTGAAAAAGAGAAGTACTTTGATCGCTTTCTACAAATCCGAACGCCACATCGAGAGCGATTAGCGAAGGCCACCACCAACGACCATTGGCTCGATGCGTCTGAAGGTGATGTGCGCTCTTTTTTCAAAACATTGACCGACGAAGTCCTGGCCAACGTGCTGAATGAAAGAGAACTTGAGGCTCTTCGCTTCGGTTATCGTGAGCGTGTTACTGATGTCCACCTGCCACACATCAAACAACTACCCCAGGAGTTGCCATCCATTTTTGCGGCGGCTGCTGAGCGAGCGCGAATGGCTGGGTTTGATGGCGTAGAACTTCACTATGCGCACGCTTACACGATGGCTGGATTTTTGAGTGCGCAAAATGATCGTAACGATGGCTATGGTGGCTCACTGAAAAATCGATTGCGCTTGCCGTTGGAAGTTTATCGAGCAGTGCGTGAAAGTGTCGGCGAAGACTACGTGGTGGGTGTGCGTTTCCTTGCCGATGAGGTTGTCGAGGGTGGGAGCAGAGTCGACGATGCTGCTTTCTATGCCGTTGAATTCGCACGAGCTGGATTTGATTTTCTGTCACTTTCGAAAGGCGGCAAGTTTGAAGACGCGCATCAGCCCAAAGTCGGGCAGGCGGTTTACCCGTACACGGGCCGCAGCGGTTACGAATGCATGCCGACGGTGTTGTCGGATGAACGCGGACCTTTTGGAAGAACCGTTCCACTGGTCGCAGTCATAAAGCAAAGAGTAAACGGTGCGGGGTTCAGAACCCCTATCGTCGCGACTGGTGGGATAGGCACCTTTGAGCAAGCGGAAGAGATTCTGAAGTTAGGGCTCGCGGATATCGTCGGCATGGCGCGCCAGGCACTTGCTGATCCTGATTGGTTTGTGAAAGTGAAACTGGGACGTGGGAATGAAGTGCGGCGTTGTACTTACACGAACTACTGTGAGGCACTCGATCAGGCACACCGTCCTGTGACCTGCAAACTATGGGATCGTGTTGACCTTAATGAGCCCGGAATTGCAACTGTTGACGATGGTCGGAGGCGATTAGAGCCACCGGGATGGAAGGAGTAGTCTCTTCGATGAGAGTTATGCAAGGCAGCTTTGCAGTCCGCGATCAGCGGACGACTGCTAATAGCCCAGCACTTCAGTGCTGTGAAGTATCGAGGAGCGAGCGAGTCCGTGAAGCGGACGACTGAAGGAGGTTCCTAACGGATTGTTTCAAGAACGTTTTTGGTTCAGCCGTCCGTTTCACGGACTGAAAGAGCAACCATCGCGGTCCCCAGCGATAAATCGCTGGGCTACTATCATTCGTCCGCTTCGCGGACTACAACTTTTTCATACAAAACCTTCCGGATCGAAGTCACTCTTGCTTGTGCTGCTGGTCATACTTCGCAATAAAAATCGGATCTCGCTGCTTTAAATCTTCATAACTAACGCGACCACTTCTGGTCATCACACTAAACGCCAAATCGATCGGGTTGAGACCCACGTACTTTGCTGCGTTCTCAAACCAGACCATGCTCTCGTAGGCCGCAGCCTGATAGTCTTCAATTACTGGTCGTCGCACCGCTGTGAATTCGGCGAGTGCTTGTGTGACGTCAACCCTGACGCGAAAACTTTCTGCGAGTGCGATAGCATCTTCCATCGCGAGCTTTGTTCCCGACCCAATCGAGAAATGGGCTGTATGGAGTGCATCACCAAGTAACACGAGGTTCTCAAAAAACCACTTCGCATTTTTGACGAGTACAAAATTGATCCACTTCGAGTTGTTCGACAACAGTTGATGGCCGCCGAGATCTCGTTCAAACACAGCAGCCAGGTAATTACGCGTTTCCTCGTCCGACTTCGTTGCGAATTGAGCGCGTTCCCAGGTTTCCGGATCGCATTCCACAATAAACGTACTAGTCGTCTGATTAAATTTATACGAATGAGCGGCAAACACTCCGGGTTCATTTTCGCGAAACGTCAACGTTAAGCCGTGAAAGAGTTGATTGGTGCCATACCAGATGTAACGATGCGACCGCACGTCGAGCTGTGGCTGTAACTCCGCGGCGTAACGAGTTCGTACCCCACTGTTCACTCCATCCGCGGCCACCATGAGATCACTTTTGTTTCGCAGTGCTTCAAAATCGACAATCTCTGAACGGAATTGGATCTCAACGCCGAGTTGTTCGGCACGATGCTGCAGAATCTTCAGTAGTTGCAGTCGCGCGATTCCGGAGAAACTGTTTCCATGTATCGAGATCTTCTCGCTACCATGAACGACATCAACGTTATCCCACGCTTCAAAGTGTCTCGTGATGACAGCGTGAGACTCTTCGTCTGCAGCTCGTAGATTGGCGAGAGTCTTTCCAGAGAAAACAACTCCCCATCCAAATGTGTCGTCGGGGCCATTCCGCTCGTAGACTTTGATTTGATGATCGGCATCGGACTTTTTCATGAGGATCGCGAAGTACAACCCCGCTGGTCCACCGCCGATGATGTTGATGTTCATTGCTACGCTTGTTGAGGTGTTGTCTGCGGCTGTCTCTATTCTTCCTTCAACAGTTGGCTGGCAATCACAATCTTTTGAATCTCGGACGTTCCTTCATAAATTCTGAGCGCACGAACATCACGATAGAGTCGCTCCACTACGCTGCCACGTACCAGACCTGCGCCGCCATGAATCTGAACTGCGCTGTCGATAATTCGTCCAGCCGCTTCAGTCGCATATAACTTCGCCTGACTTGCTTCTCGAGTCACTCGTGAAGAACCTGTGTCTTTCAGATAGGCAGCTCTGTAGACAAGCAAACGTGATGCGTCGAGTTCAGTCACCATGTCGGCGAGCTTCTCCTGAATCAGTTGGTGCTCCGCCAATAGTCGACCAAACTGTTTTCGGGAGGTTGCATAACGAACGGATTCATCGAGTGCCCGCCGGGCCATGCCGCACGCCGCGGCGCCCACACTAGCGCGAAACGTGTCAAGTGTTTCCATCGCCAGGCGAAATCCATCACCTTCGTTACCTATCCTGTCTTCGGCGGGTACGCGACACTGGTCGAATTGGATCTCACCGATCGGATGCGACGCAATCAACTGAGTGCGTTCCACTACACTGAATCCCGGCATCTTTGCGCTAACGACAAACGCAGATAGTTCCGCGCGACCGCCCTCTCGAGTTCCCGTTCGTGCGAACACGGTGTAGAAGTCGGCAATTCCTGCATTGGAGATGAATCGCTTGCGTCCATTGATAACGTATGCGTCGCCATCAAGCCTTGCACTAGTTTGAATGGCTGCAATGTCGGAACCAGCCTCCGGTTCCGTTAAGGCAAAAGCGGCGATCGCTTTGCCCGCGACAGCACGTGCAAGCCAGAATTCACGGATGTGCTCTGGCGCAGACTTGCTGATTGCATAGGTGCCAAGACCCTGCATCACAAATGCGAGATCGGCCAATGATGATGAATAAGCGAGTCCTTCACGAATCAGGCACAGCGCTCGGACATCAAGTTCGGTTTCGCTGGCAACGGCGTGTTCAAGAACACCAGCGCGCGCCAACACTTCGACGAAATGTCGTGCCTGTTTTTCGACGTTGCCTTCTTCATTTGCTGAGGGTTCAATCTCAGACTGTACAAACTCGGGTAGGTCCTGTGCGAGCTTTCGATGATCGGGAGTGAAGAAGGGAAGTTTGGTGATGAGAGTGTCCATGTTTTATGGTCCGACGGTCTTTCGTCGTTGGCGTTTGGTTTTAGGCGTTCACCACAGCATCAAGACCAATCATTCAAATTTGGCTTCTCGCTTCGCGACAAAAGCGTCGTACGCCTCGCGGTAATCAGGGTGCTGCATGCAGATCGCTTGCGCCTGTGCTTCAGCTTCCAGGGCCGTGTCCAACGTCATGTCGAATTCGCGATTCAACATCTCTTTTGTTTTGCCAAGCGCGAAAGCTGGGCCACGCGCGAGACGTTCAGCAAACTCTCGCGTCGCCTGAGATAGTTGATCGTTCGGAACTACTTTGTTGTAGAGCCCGATTCGCTCGGCTTCAGCTGCCGTTATGAAATCACCTGTGTACAAAAGTTCAGCGGCTTTAGCGAGCCCCACTACTCGTGGCAGTAAATAGGCAGCGCCCATGTCAGCACCTGATAAGCCTACCTTCACGAAAAGAAAAGCGATCTTTGCTGCTTCACTTGCAATGCGGATGTCTGATGCAAGTGCGATGCACGCGCCGGCTCCTGCCGTAGTTCCATTCAAACTTGAAATTACTGGTTGTGGCGCCTGACGAATATTCCGGACGAGTTCACAAGTCAGACGCGTGAAGTCGAGCAGACCCTCCATGTCTCGTTTGAACAATTCACCAATGATGTCGTGAACATCCCCACCTGAACAGAAGCCCCGTCCTGATCCAGTGATCACTACAACACGAACACTCTTTTCCTGGCGCAACACCGCGAACGTGTCAGTCAGTTCACGATAGACTTCGAAGGTCAGGGCGTTCAAACGGTCTGGACGATTCAGGGTGATAGTGAGAATGCCTGCGGCATCCTGATCCAGAAGAAAACTGTTGGGAGTTTTCATAGCTTGACGTCCGATAAGCTTCAGCTTGTCGGAAAACTCTTAGTTTCTACGGCTGACCGACAAGCTAAAGCATATCGGACATCGATTACAAAACAGCAATTCCTTCAATCTCTACTTTTGCATCGTCGTCCAAAAGGCTCTTGACCTCGACCAGGACCATCGCGGGAAAATGTTTACCCATGTGTTTTCGATACCGTTCTCCAACTGCGCTGATCCGTTGTTGATATTCGCTTTTAGTCGTGACGTAGATCACAAGTCGACCGATGTTGGTCGCGGTTCCTCCTGCAGCACTCACAACAGCAAGGACATTGGCCAGCGCTCGATCAAACTGTTCGACAAAATCCTGGCCGACGATATGATGGTTTTGGTCCCACGCTATTTGACCAGCAATAAAGAGTAACTTGCCGGTGGACGTCGCCAACAAACCATTCGCGTATCCACTCGGCGCGCCTAACGATTCAGGATTGATCGTAGTGAATTGCATCTTGAGTGAGAGGTTAATCGGAGAGCGATGAATAGTAAATCTCGGAAATAGTCTGAAGCGCTAAGAACCAAAAGAGCCGCCTTCTCAGACGGCTCTTTCTGCATGCTCAATCAAACTTCGTTTAGAGAATCCGATCGAGAGTCGAAGCGAGTTGGTTTGCGAGATTTCCACTGGGATCCAATCCGCCAATTGGTGCGCCCACCACGTTGCCTTGCTTGTCAATGATGACGATTGACGGTAACTGGTCCACTCCCAGTCTCTTTGAGACAGCGCCATCGGGATCCCGAAGCACAGTAACCTTCAGTCCATACTTCTGTGCAAACGCCCGCAACTGCTCATCGCTTGCATAGTTTTTGGATTTTGAATCTTCTGACTCGGTGCTTACCCAGTAAACGACCACACCGCGATTGCTGTATTCATCTGCGAGTTTACGAACACCCTGCAACTGTGTTTTTGACAACGGCAACCATGATGCACCGAAGGCGAGGACGACAACTTCCCCGTGCAGGCTCTGGGATGAAACTGTTTGCCCGTCGACAGATCGAAGTGAAAACTCTACTGGACCAACCTCAGTATTGGGCCTTCCCAATGCCAGGCAAGTAAGTACTGCCGTCATTGATCCAGCCACCAGGCGTTTGCGCATGCTGAGAAGCATCTCGTCTCCTTTATCGGAGCCTAAAATTCGACTGCCGACAGTGCCTTAGATGAGCCCCTCAGTGTTTTCGTTGGAAGTTTCTTTGTCAGGGTCAGGGGCTGCTTTTCCGAAGATTTCACTACAAAGAGTGAGGTAATCATCCCATGTATCGATGTCGCGGGCAATGAAGGGTGAGGTAACTTCGACTCGTTTGACCTCAGTCTGATACCGGGCGAAAAGACTCTTGAGCCCGATAGTTGGATCAAGATTTTGAAGTTCGTCACGTAGCGTCGAGTCAATAAGCACAGGATGCCCGCCATGACCTGCCGTTGTAGGTTTGACTAAACGAAAACCGCTTGACCATTCGGCGATCAAAGTTGCAACCACAGGTGCGGGAATCGCGGGATAGTCAGCGGGAGCGATCATGATGGCGCGAGTCGATTCGGGAAGTACACGAACGCCCGCGGCGATTGAAGCAGTCATGTCGCTTGTTGGATCTGGATTGATTGCAAAACTGACATCGAGGTCCACGAGCTTTCTTCGAATATCGTCGGCTCGATGACCGAGCACAACAACGACAGAGTCTGCACCTCCTTCTGTTAGATACTTGATGCAAGACTCAATGACGGTTTGTTTACCGAAAGGAAGCAATGGCTTGAACGCGCCCATGCGACGCGACTGCCCGGCAGCGAGGATAATTGCAGCTACGTTTTTCATGACTGGAAGCGCACGCGCCAGCAATTGGTTTTAGGTGACGCTGGTAACTACGAGCTGGCAAGGGCTGGGACCGCAGGCGTCCTCGCCTGCCTTTCCCCACTAACATTACTAACAAGCAATCAGCAGGCGGGGACGCCTGCGGTCCCAGCACTCAATCGGCAAGTTCCTTTAACGCACGAAGTGTGAACTGGCGCGCCATCTGTTTGCGCCACTGATAGACAAAGTCGGTGTTGTCCAATGGTCTGGCTTTGATGTATGCAGCTTCGGCCGCAGCTTGAATTTGATCGCTGTGGAGTGGTTTGCCAATCAACGCCGCAGCGGCTTCCGTGATATCGACCGGTGAGGGTGCGATTCCACCCAACACAATCTTTGCATCACTTACCACGCCGCGTTCCTGTTTTACGTATGCAGCGACGCCGAGCACGGGAAAGTCGAATGCACTACGTCGTCTGAGTTTTTGATACGAAGCTCGCCAACCATTTGTCGGCGGCAGTTCGATACTAACGAGCAACTCATCAGGGCGTTTACGCAGGTATTCAATTCCGTCGTCGTTATAAAGACCGGCTGCATCGACAACACGATCGCCAAGTGTCGAGGCAAATCGCAACTTCGCACCAATCGCAACCATTACCGGAACAAGGTCGGACGATTGTACTGCCCAACACTTGGAACTCCCCGGAGCTACCCAACAAACGTCTCCGTCCTTCTTTAAACAGAAATTGATGCCTTTGCGCCACTCGTAGTTCTGGTCGTAATAGTTGCACCGTGTGTCGAGTAAGAGGTTGCCGCCGATCGTTCCCATGTTACGCAGGAGCGGCGTCGAGATTGTGCGCGCAGCTTGTGTGATTACTGGATACTCTTGATTGATGATTGCGTTGTCGCAGATGTCTGTAAGCGTGACTGAGGCGCCGATTCGCAAGCCATGACTCCCGGTCCCCGTGATCTGGTTTAGTTCATCGAGGCGCATCACAGAGATTACTGTCTTAGGCATCTGCTGGCGCCGTTTCATGTTGGGGTACAGATCGGTGCCACCAGCGACGTACTGACCTTCTGGTCCAGTGTCCGCCATGATCTTCACCGCCTCCGCAATGGTTTGCGGAATGCGGTATTCAAATTTGGGAAGGCGCATCATAGGAATTTAAGATTGCAGATCTCAAATCTCAGATTTTCAATACCTCACTCAATTTGAGATCTGAGATTGACTGCAGTGTTGCTCACGAAGGTTTTGCCTGCGATTCGATTTTCTCGAGGCGGCTGTCGACGTAGCGTTGATCGGCACGCAATTCGAGAATGTTTCGGTTGAGCACGTCAATCTTGCGCTCAACGCCGCGGAAGTTATTGTCAAGATCCTTATCCAGGGAGTTGAATCTTTCATCAATCCCTTTGAACTTGTCGTCCATCGCATCCAGCCTCGCAACGATCACACCAAGTTGATCCCTAATCTCGTTAAACCCTTCCCGCATTCGCTGATTGGTCTCGTCAATTCGCTGATTAGTCTCGGCAAAGCCTTCTCGCATTCGCTGATTGGTCTCAGCAATTCGCTGATTAGTCTCGGCAAACTCTTCTCGCATTCGCTGATTAGTCTCGGCAAACTCTTCTCGCATTCGCTGATTGGTCTCAGCAATCCCTTCGAGCGCGCCCTGAATTCGCTGATTGGTCTCAGCAATTCGCTGATTAGTCTCGGCAAACCCTTCTCGCATTTGCTGATTGGTCTCAGCAATCGCTGCCAATGCCTGTTCCCAAATTGGCTTGGTGTCGTACTGCCGATCTTCCAGTTTTCCTATTCTTATTTCCACGTTGCTAAGTCTGCCCTCAACTACATCAAATCTGGCAAATACCCGCTCTTCAAATGACCTTGAGTCTTTAGTCTCCGCTGTTTTGTCTTCGCTCATCGTTGCCTTCCTTTCTTTTAGGTGAGGTAATAGAAAGCCAGGCGGCTTTCACTTTATACTCCTAAACGAATTCAACGCATCGCGAGTTCAAGTTGTCGCTTACGAATGCACTGCAACTCGCGGCATCTCTTTTCCATCTCCACCCTCGCTCGGTGTCAACACTCTTAACGGTTCAGGCCATTCAACAGTCGGCACTGAATCAGGACCATAACGCCCGTCGCGACCTCGTGACTTCTCTCGCAGAGCTCTCAAAACTTTCTCCGGTGTGATCGGTACTTCATCAATGCGCACCCCTACTGCGTCGTAAACGGCGTTTGCAACCGCAGGGGGCACAGGCAAAAGTGGACCTTGCCCAACTTCCTTTGCGCCGTACGGACCATTCGGATCAGGATCTTCAATGAGATAAGTCTTAACGTCGCACATCTCCAACGTCGTTGGGCTCTTGTATTCCAGCATCGACGGAAATTTATGCACGACATTACGATTCGCGCGATAAGTCATCTCTTCCATCAACACTTCGCCGAGACCCATGTAGACACTGCCCTCAACTTGTCCCATGACGAGCATCGGGTTGATCGATTTTCCAATGTCATGCGCAATCCATACACGTTCGACAACCACAATTCCTGTATCCGGGTCTACGTCTACTTCAGCAACCGCCGCTGAGTAACTGTAGGCGGGTGAAGGCCCAACACCAGAACCTTTGTACCTGCCGGGCGAGCGCGGCGGTGAATAAGAGCCGACCGTGCCGATGGTTCCAAATTTGGATTCTGCGAGCACCACGGCATCTGCAAACGAAACGCCAACTTCGGGATTCTCGACGTCGAATACTCGGCGCTCCGCAAGTGATAGATTCTCGATCGGGACTCCGAGCTTCTCAGCTACTGCCATCACCAGCAACTCGCGCGCTCTTTCCGCAGCTTGGATGGCAGCGTTCCCCGTCATCAACGTGACACGACTTGAATAGCTGCCCAGATCGACAGGTGTTAAATCAGTGTCAGCCGTAATCACACGGATATCAAAAGGATCGATCCCAAGAACTTCCGCCACGATGTAGGCGAGAATTGAATCAGAGCCTTGCCCGATATCAGTAGAACCACACATGACGCAAACGCCACCCTGCCGATCTAGACGCAACTGCACGCCTGACTGCGGCATGTTGTTCCAGTAGATTGGCAGACCCGCGCCGCAAATATAGGAACTGCACGCGAGGCCGATACCTTTACCGTAAGGCAGTTTTCGACTGTTCTGATCCCACTGCGAAAATCTATTCTTCCAATCAGAACCGTCGACAACTTTATCGATACATTTGCCCAGGCCCATGCTGCCAATACGAAGATAGTTTGCTGTTATTGAATTTGGTTCGACGAGATGTTTTCGACGAATGTCAGCAGGATCGAGTTTCAATTGTTCGGCGATCTTGTCGAGCTGAACTTCCAAGGCGAATCTAGGTTGTGGCGTTCCGTGCCCTCGCTTCGGTCCGCATGGTGGTTTGTTTGTAAACGCGCGAAGTCCCTCGAACTTGTAACGCGGAACGTTGTAAGTGACTGTCTGCAGGGCGCCGGTGTAGAACGTACTGGCAACACCATAGCTCCCGTACGCGCCGCCATCGAGGAACGATTGAAAGTGCATCCCTGTAATGGCGCCGTCTTTCTTCACACCGGTTTTGACGTGCATGAGTACCGGGTGACGTCCGCGATGACAGTAAAAGACTTCCTCGCGAGTCAGCGTCACCTTCACTGGTCTTCCAGTAATCATCGCAAGCTTGCAAACCACGACTTCGTGATTGAATGGATCGCTTTTGCCACCAAAGCCACCGCCGTTTGGAGTCGCAATCACACGGATGTGACTGGCCGGCAGCTCCAGGACTTTTGCGAGTGCGCGGTGAACGTAATGCGGTGTTTGGGTTGAACTCCAAAGCGTGATCTTCTTGTCGGAATCGAAATGGGCAACTGCCGCGTGTTGTTCCATTGGCAGGTGAGTGTTGCCTTCATAGAAAAAGATGTCCTCGCGAATCAAATCGGCTTCCGCAAATCCTTCTTCGACATCTCCGAATTCGAGCGACACTTTTTTGTGGATATTACCGACGTCGCCGTAGGTGTGAATTCTTGGCTCTTCGATCATCACCGCTTCTTCGATCGAAGAAACCGTGTTGAGTGGCTCGTATTCAACTTCGATCAAGTTCATTGCATCGAAGGCGACGTCTTCGTCAATCGCGGCGACTGCAGCAACCGGATCACCAATGAAGCGAACCTTGTCGATACAGAGAGCGTGTTCGTCCTGGCTTACAGGCAGGATGCCATATGAAATTGGCAGTTCCTTTCCGGTGATAACAGCAAAGACACCTGGCAAGGCTAGTGCTTTCGACGTGTCGATGTTTTTGATAATTGCGTGCGGAAGATGGCTGCGGAGGATTTTGCAGTAGAGCATGCGCGGGAGAACGATGTCGTCGGCGAATTTTGTTTGACCAACACATTTCGCACGCGCATCGACTTTGCGGTAAGGCCGGCCGACGACGTTGAGCGGATCTGCGTTTTGGTTACGTTTGCTCATGTGTTAATCGAGTCCGTACACACTTTCCCTTGGCAGTTCATACGCTTCACCTCTCATTCTAGCGGCTGCCAATTCAACTGCTTCATAGATCTTGATGTAACCGGTACACCTGCACAAATTCCCTGATAACGCTTCCTGTATCTCGGGACGAGTCGGCTTTGGATTCTTCTTTAACAACTCTTCAGAAACCAGCAGAAACCCGGGGGAGCAGTACCCACATTGTGCGGCGCCCAGGTCAGCGAACGTTTGCTGCAACGGATGAAGCTCGGCGCCTTCTGCCATGCCTTCAATCGTCTTAACTTCACGTCCTTCAGCCTCGAGACCCAGCATCAAGCACGAAAGGATCGAACGACCATCGACTAGCAGTGCGCACGTTCCACACTCACCTAACTCGCAACCGTGCTTCGTTCCGGTCAGGTTGAGATCTTCACGTAAAACTTCGAGCAGAGTTTTATGCGGTGCAAAAGCGACTTCGGTTTGTTCGCCATTGAGAGTGAAACTGATATGTGCTTTCTGTTTCATTCGCTGGTTGAGATTATGCCCGCGAAGTCCGCCTTAAACAAAGATAGGACAAACATCAGAATCCAGTTGCAAAAAGGCTTGCTTCAAGCGCAAGTTGCGACCACGACCGGCAAAGCCGAAACAGGGTCACTGCCGTTGCCATCGAACCAAGGCCCCAAAAACAAGAGCGAAGCGACCATTAGCACGAGAGCATATAGGCAGCTCTCAGTTCAATCGCTTCGCTCCGGGTATTTCAACAACTACGCCTTCAGTGTACCAGTCTGTTTCTTGCTTGCTCTATTGAGGATCGTGTTATCGATTAGCCGCGTCTTTCCGATGAATACGGCCACACCGATCATGATCGGGCGTTCATCAAGCTTGTCGATGTGCTCCAGT
>Ga0105248_10003220_pt1 | contig 18107 bp, 12 predicted proteins | sample KBSS34metaG_FD_81524 | JGI IMG/M metagenome (GOLD analysis project Ga0105248, IMG submission 81524) | Switchgrass rhizosphere microbial communities from Kellogg Biological Station, Michigan, USA - KBS S3-4 metaG | ecosystem: Host-associated > Plants > Roots > Rhizosphere > Soil | place... | reverse complement strand
CCGCACTCGCTCGAAATCTGAGTGTAAGCGCAATGGGTCTCATGCCAGTTTCCGCGCTGCCCTTGGGAACGGCTCCAGGAGCCTTCAAAATTTGCGAACTGTCTGGGGCCTACTCCAAAAATGGGATGCTCCAGCGTAAAACGCACGCTTTGCTTGAACAGGTAGACACGCGAGGCGGTAGACTCAGCGGTTCCCTCTTCCTCATCTGTGGAGGGCTGGTCAGTACCCACAAAGAGCGTAGCCAGGCGATGCCGGATGGACTGCGGCAAAACAGGAATCAGAAGCGCCAGGACGATGGGCGCAGCGATGAGAAACCCAATTCTCTGCGTCATCGTTGCCCGGGCCAGACAAAATATGGCCACCGTGATCAATCCTACTAACGCCCCGCGCGAGCCGGTCCCCAAAATCACCCAAATCCCGTACATAATACCCAAGCCTAGAAAGATACGGATGAAAATCACCCGGCCAGGTTTGATCGCCAGGAAGAGGATGAAAGGCAGCACCAGCATCAAATGAGCAGCCAGGTCGTTAGAATTGCTAATGATGCCATCAACGTTTCCTCCCATATCGAGAGACAGGCGGCCGCTGCTGTCTCCTATAGCGAAGAGCCGGGCAGCCATAAGATTGACCAGTCCGGAGAGACCAATCGTATACATTAATGCACGAACTTCTTTCCAGTTATAGGCGAGCCCCGCGGCTAGAAACAGGAAGATGAAGTTTGTACGCCCATAGACGAAAACGCTCATGGCCGAATCACCTTTCCAGGAGCTGAAGGGTGTCGACAAGATCATCCAACCGAAAAGAGCGACCCACAGGTAAGCCGCGCGGGATCGGAATACGCGCTGCAGGCCCCCTGTCAGCACGCAACCCACAACCGCAACCGGCCCCACCAGATAAAGAATGTATGTATTGGAACCAGTGAAATAGGCGAGTAACTCAGGCAGGATCGCAAAGCGAATGAAGATCGTTGCCAGTCCTGCGTAGAATGCAAGTTTGCGCAAGGGGTTGGCTTCCGCAGGATCCATCAGTTGCACTTTCCTGGCGGGTTCGGGTAGGAGGGAAACGGGCTTGGCAGCAATACTGCTCTGAATGGCAACCGGCCTTGTTTCAACGGGCTTCCCGGAGGAAGATAACATTCTGCCCATAAAACTTATGGTACCGATTCCTGGAGGCTTCGGCCATGGGTAGATCGTCCTGGGTCATAAGAATCTTCCTCAGGCCTCCTTTGGGAGGGTACTTTTCCAGCAGTTCTGCCGATGAAAATGTTAAAAACAAATCAATTGATCCCTCCACGACTTCTCTTTCTCTCCCCACGGCAATGCTGGCCGGCTCGAAGTGGAGCCAAACTTAGGGAGTATCATTTTGTTCGCTCCCTGGCACAACATTCAGACCTGACTTACCTCCATTTCACGGATCCGGGCTCCCCCCTGCTTACCCGGTCAGAGCTGCCTTTTTGCCGGGAAGTAATGGGGATTCTTAAGCCCCCTTCTTATGGAGCCTGGAATCTGTGGAACGGAATCTGGGGACGTTGGCCTCTTACAGTTTTGAATTATTCATCAGCCGAAATGACCTATGCCGTGGAGCGCTTGTGCAAAGACCCTGGATACGATGTGATCCACGTTGATAGCATTCACATGATTCGGTATGCGGAGGTTGCGGTAAGGCACTCGGGTCCGGACACGCGTATTATCTATAACTGGCACAACATAGAATCTGAAGCTCTGTTTCGCTACAGCGCCGCCGTTAGGTCGCTTCCCAGGCGCTGGTACGCTACCCTCACCGCTTCCAAGCTGGCCAAGCTGGAGCAGGAGATTTTGAAGAGTGCCTTCGGCCATGTGGTGTGCAGTGAGCGGGAGCGGGAAGAGCTGCGGAAACTTGCTCCTTCCTCACACATCGCTGTCGTCGAAAATGGGGTGGATACAGAGACTTTCCTGCAAGCAGAAGCTTCTGGGGCAAACAAACTTGTGTTTGTCGGCCTAATGGATTATTACCCCAACATCGAAGCAGCAACGTCATTTGTACAGCGCATCTGGCCTCAAATCCGGGAACGGCTTCCTGGTTTGAGCCTTTGGATTGTTGGAGCAAATCCAGCCCCCTCCGTGCTGGAGCTCGCGCATTTTCCCGGTGTGACAGTGACGGGCACTGTTCCAGATGTGCGTCCCTACTACCGCGACGCTCTGGCTGCCATTGTGCCTTTGCGCACAGGAGGGGGAACACGGCTCAAAATCCTTGAGGCGATGGCCATGACAGTTCCCGTGATTTCAACGCCTTTGGGGGCGGAAGGTCTGGCTGTCACGCCGGGCGAAAATATTCTCTTTGCCGAACCAGATGACGCCGCGGCCTGGGCCCGCAACCTGGTCTCTCTGGCTGAATCCGAAGGGGAGCGGAAAAGGCTCTCCCAAGCAGCTCTGGAGCTTGTCCGCACCCGCTACGACTGGGGGTTTCTGGGTCGCAAATTATGGGAAACCTACGAGGGCTGGCTCCAGGGCAAAGCATGAGCGGCCCGTTGCGCCTGCTTGCTCTTATGGAAGCCTATAGCATCACTGGTCCAGCGAAAAATCTCCTGGAATTTGCACGGCTGGCGAGGCAAACAGATATTGAACTGACCATTGCAACTTTCACTCGCGCCTCGGTCGACAACTTATTCATTGAAACGGTTAGAAAGCAAGGCATCCCGATGGAAGTAATCGAGGAACGGGGACCCTATGATACACGGCTTCCACAAACTCTTCGGAATATCACTGATCGACTTAAGCCTCATATCCTCCAGAGTCATGCCGTAAAATCGCACTTCCTGGTGCGTTGGGCAGGTCTCCCGGCGGAGGTTCCCTGGATTGCTTTCCATCACGGCTACACTTGGCCCAGTTTTAAGGCGCGCCTATACAATCAGCTTGACCGGTGGTCGCTGCCGGCAGCACGTAAGGTAATCACGATGAGCGCTCCCTTCCGTGAACAGTTGATCTCTCAGGGGGTGAGTCCGGAGCGCATCGAGATCATTCATAATGCGATTCCCACGGATTGGGGAATGGGCACACGTCAACCGGAGCAAGCATCCGCTCTTCGGGCCCGCTTGAATATTCCGGAAGGCCGGCCGGTGATTTTGATTGTTGGAAGACTCTCGCGGGAAAAGGATCATCTGACCCTGCTGCGTGCTGTTCATCGCTTGCAGCTCCAGACTGACCCGCACCTGATCATTGTGGGAGATGGTCCGGAGCGGCCCGTCATTGAGGAAACGATTGCGAAGCTGGGTCTCTCCCAACGCACGACGCTCACCGGCCAGCAGAATACAGCCGAGCCCTATTACGGCATCGCGGATGTGGCAGTTTTATCGTCGCTAAGCGAGGGGTCACCCAATGCCCTGCTGGAAGCAATGGCGGCTCAGGTACCAGTGGTGGCCACCAACGTAGGTGGTATTCCTGAAATTGTCGCTTCCGAGAAAAGCGCCTTGCTAGTAAAATCCGCCGACGTCGAGGCCATGAGCGCGGCAATCCGCCGCATACTGGACGATCCACACGGCCTTGCGAAACAACTGGTTCGCTGCAGCAGTGAGCTTATTCGCCAAGGCCACAATCCTGAAAATCGGATGCGGCGGCTGGTGAATCTGTACCATTCTATAAGCGAATCTTAGGCGTTCTGCCGCTCCAGCCAGTGTTCCAGAATCAGCAGATACCAAAGCTGAGTGGGAACCCACTGTCGTGCGCGGGCCTCTTGAATAGGGCGCGCCAGGGATCCCTTCCGCACCCAACCCTGGCGTTCCAGCTCCGTCGTCTGGAGAAGACGGTCCAGAGCTCCTGTCCAACGTTCAGCCAGCCAGCGCTCAACCGGAACCGTAAATCCTTGTTTCGGTCGCGAGGCGATCGCCGGGTCTACCTGGCGACGCACAATTTCGCGCAGCACCGCCTTTAACTCACCGTTATGAAAGCGCATGCGAGGGGTCAGCCGGGCTGCAAACTCCCACAGCTTTTGATCCAGAAAGGGTGATCGGGATTCCAGGGAGTGGTACATGGTGGCGCCGTCCACCTTCGGCATAAATTCTCCCAGGAAGTGATTGCGGTGTTGATAAGAAAGCACATCCGAGAGCAACCGCCGAGCTGAATCAAAGGAGGGGGAAAGGTGGCGTTGCGGTAAGGAGACGCTTTGGAGCCGCTCTCCCAACAGCCCATACCCCTCGAAAAAGGGGAGTCCATCGTGTGCTTGAACGTAAGCGGAAAGACCGGAGGTGCTGTATTCAAAATATCGGCGCAATCTGCGCAAAGGACCTAGCTGGGGCAGACAGCCCGCCATGATCTTTACCGGGGAAACCAGAGATGCCGGAAGCTTCCGCGCCGTCTCCTGCGCAAGCCAGGCATTATGGAGAAACGAATACCCCAGGAAAACATCATCGCCTCCATCGCCTGTCAGGAGTACGGTGGCCTTCGGCTTTACGGCGCGTGAAACCCTGAGCATTGCCTGGGCGCTCTGACTGGCGAACGGCTCCGAATAGGCGTCTTCCATCTCGGTAAGCATCTCCGGACGATCGGTCGGCAACTCGACCACTTCCAGGGGAATTCCAAGCTTGCGCGCCGTTTGACGGGCCTGCCCCGTCTCATCGCTGGGGTCCCCTGGGGTACCCACGGTGAAAGCGGTCAGATTGGCATTCAAGCGCGATAAGGCCCAGCACACAAGGGTGGAATCCACACCGCCGCTGAGCAGAGCACTGATGGGGACATCGGAACACAGCCGGAGACGGGTCGACTCCACAATCAGGCTCTCTGCCTCTTCCACCGCTTCGTTGAAGGTTAGCGGTGACTTCTCCTCTTCCCAGTGCGGCAGAGTCCAGTACACCCGTTGACGGATCCCTCCATCCCGCCATTCCAGGATGGTCGCCGGCGGTAATCTCGAGACTTCCTCGAAAATACATTGATCGCCTGCGACGTTGCCGTACTCAAGAAACTGCAGCACCGCCAAGGGGTCGATCGTTCCTTTAAAGCCGCCCGTTCCCAAGGCTCCTACAGTGGAAGCAAAGGCTATTTCACCATTACGGGCGCAGTAGACCAGCGGTTTCACTCCTAACCGGTCGCGCACCAGGAATAACGTACGCTTCGATTCATCCCAGAGGGCAAAGGCGAACATGCCCCGCGACCGCACTACCAGTTCATCGATACCCCATTGCTGATAACCAATGACCAGAACTTCCGTGTCGCAATTTGAACGGAACCGGTGGCCCTGCTTCTCCAGTTCGGCCCTCAATTCAAGGAAATTATAGATGCAGCCATTGAACACCACTCCCACCTTGCGGTCGGTTGAAAGCATGGGCTGGTGACCTGCAGGGCTTAGGTCCAAAATAGATAACCGACGATGCCCCAATCCTGCCCCGGGCCAGGCTTCAAACCCCTGGGAGTCTGGTCCCCGGCGGGCTAAGGCGTCCATCATCCGCCGAACAGTGGGCTCAATGACCTCGCATCGCTGGGGGGAGACAAATCCTGCGATTCCACACATGTGAACTCAGTGTATCGTCCCCGGAGTTTGCTTCGCCCGTTACAATGATGTACTTGAAAGCGATTCTAAAAAACATCCTGCACTGGATTGCTTTGGTGGTCACGCTTCCCTTCGCATTATTGTCCGGCTTCGGGCGAGTAGAAACAATGTATGTCCTCTGGGCTCAGGGTTGCGCACTCATTCCAGGGATTCCAGGGGATTATCTGCGGACCGCCTATTATCGGATGACTTTGGAGGAATGCGCGCCGGAAAGCCGCATACAGTTCGGATCTGTTTTCGCACACCCCCAGGCCAGAGTGGGCCACCGGGTTTATATCGGCAGCTATTGCATCCTGGGCCGAACCACCATCGGCGACCGTACTCAAATTGCTTCGGCTGTACAAGTCTTAAGCGGTGCTCACCAGCACGGCCGGGGGAAAGACGGCCGGGTGCTGGGCTCTGAGCAGGGCCGGTTTGAGACGGTTGCCATCGGTTCAGACTGCTGGATTGGCGGGGGGGCAATTGTGATGGCCCAGGTGGGCGAAGGCAGCACAATTGGCGCGGGAGCGGTGGTAACACATCCCATACCGGCTCATTCGGTGGCCGTGGGAAATCCCGCCCGAGTGATCAAGCCGGCCCAATCGGAAGGATAGAGCTTAACAGTGGAAAGGGGCAATTCTTCGACCATAAAACCTGTTTCCCTTCTTCTCATCAGCCATACCTATCCCCCTGTTATGGGCGGTTCGGAGGTAGAAGCACAAAGAATCGCCACGGCAATGATCCAGCGCGGGCATCAGGTCCAGGTACTTTGTGCCGGAGGGCCGCCTATGCCCCCTGTGCGCGATTGGGTGGATCCCGCGGGCGTTCCAGTGCGCGTATTGACACACCGTTCCCGCGGTCGTTGGAAAGACCTTCTTTTCGCGCTGGAAGTTGGCTGGGCGCTGTGGCATGAGCGCAACCACTATGATGTCGTCTATTTTCTGATGCAGGGTTTGCACCTGGCCGTGGGATTGCCAGTGGCTCGCTGGCTTGGAAAACCTATCGTGATGAAGTTTAGCGGTAGCGGGATCATCCCCGTAATGCGAGACTCGCGCGTAGGCCGGCTGGAGTTGAAGTGGCTAGCAAAATGGGCTGCCAGGATTATGGTGCTCAATGATGGCATGCTCGAGGAAGCAGTCTCCTGCGGTCTGCCGCGCCAGAAACTCGCGTGGATGCCCAACCCTGTAGACACAGACGAATTCCGGCCCTCTCATCCGAATGAGATTGCCCTCTGGCGTGAGCAGCACGGACTTCCCCCGCAATCTACAATCGCCATCTATGTGGGACGTCTTTCTCATGAAAAGGGCCTCACGCAGTTGCTCCGGGGTTTTGCCAAGGTGGCAAACAGCATGCCGCGGGCGATCCTCCTGCTGGTAGGCGACGGCGCGCAGAGAGCCGAGTTGGAAACTCTGGCACGGGATTTGAAATTAGGGCCTGATCAGGTTCGCTTCATCGGCCGCGTCGATCTTCACCAGGTCCCCCACTGGCTGCGCGCGAGCGACCTCTTCGTGCTGCTGTCGCCCAATGAAGGATTTTCCTGTGCACTTCTGGAAGGAATGTCTGTGGGGCTCGCATCCGTGGTGAGCGACATTCCAGCCAATCGGCAGCTGATCGACAACCATATCCACGGGCTCACTGTTCCTTTCGGGGATGACGTGGCCGCCGGAGAAGCCTTTCTTCGCTTGTTTCAGGATGCCGGCCTGCGCACCAGCATGGGAACCGCAGCCCGCAATCGAACTCTGGATAACTATTCCACCAGCCGCGTGGTGGAACGTTACGAAACCCTGCTTTCCGCAGTGCTCACCGCCAAATAAAGGGCCCCGGCTAGCTGGGACGGATATCACGGGCGTTGTCCTGTCTTTCCCTGGTTTGTTCCCCTTGGATGGATGCGATAATTTATGCAAATCTCACTCGTCGCTGTCCCCCAGCGGCGTGGATTGAAAAACAATGGCCATGCGCCTCCTGCTCTTTCTTTTTGTAAGCCCGCTCTTTGCTGGCTCTGGGCTCGAGATCTCGACTGTACCGGCAGAGAACCAGTCCTTTCCTCCGGTGAAACACGGACCGTTCGTTCTAGAGATGAAGCTGTCGGATTGGGCGAACGCATCTTCAAACGACGCGATTGTTCTTGCGAATGCTTACGGGCTGATCATCAATTACTCCAGCCCGACTCTCATGGGTATCACGAGCAATTGGGAGACTGGAGCAACATCAAATTGCTTGAACATTGATCTGACGCAGTTCGCCAGTAACTACGTCTGGCTGCGATATCAGCACGATCCCGGAGGCGTATTGGGCGCAGCAAAGAGAGATTATTGCCAATTCTACGATCACACTTGCGCCCTGATCGTCAATGGCGTGAATCCCTACACTGGAGAGGCCGAATATAGCTCCGCCGGCATCTATGTCGGCCATACCGGCAACGCCGCAAAGCAGCGCATTCACTTCGTTCGAGCAAGAGCTACATCATCTCTTGTAGCCCTTACGGCTCGTATGCCAGCCACGGCTGATAGCGGGCCGTTGAATTCAGGAACCTGGGATTTCAACTGGAAGTTCGATGGATCCCTGGTAGACTCTGCCTCCGGAAAATACAAGCCGGTCATGGGCGATGGCTCAAGGCCATCGGGATCCTGCGGGTCCACCACCTCATCGTACTGCCCAACGCTATACGACGGCCCACAGGCAATCATCACGCCAGTGGTGTCCGCTGCGGGCTTTCCGGTTTGGCACGCCGGGTCGACCCAACAGTTGATGGGTACTTCGTCTTACAGTCAATCCGATGCCAGTCCGACCATTGTGAGTTATTCGTGGACGCTGCTTTCTGGCCCAGCGGCGATCACGTGGCCTGGCGGGCAGTCCATCGCTAACCCTACCGTGGTGCTGCCGTCTACATTTGGAGACTATGCTTTTCAGCTCACCGTGACCGATGGGAGCGGGGCAATGTCCACCGCCACCAAACACGTTGGTGCAGTGGTTACCGACGCCAATGACATTGTAGTTTTCCCGGCGCGTTATGACTGGGCGAACACAATCATTGGGCCCCAGATGCTTCTTGGCTCAGCTCTAAATCCATTCGGCAGCGTCTATGATCAGACGCAAGTCAATGAAGCGTTGTACCGAGGGCGGGATTTTCTGACGTTGAATGGCGGGGCCGCCGCAAGCCCGAATCAATCCGTCGCATACTTCCAGGCTGCAAAGTCGGGCACAGCGAGCATCCCGAATGGATCGCGGACTCTGACTGGATCAGATACTGTATTCCTGACCGAGCTATGCGCCACGGGAAGCGCCACAGCGTTTGCGCAGGCTATCAATACCACCGCTGGACCCTTTGCGATAACCGCTGGGTTGAATGATAAATTGCTGATCTCTTTTGACGGCCGCGACGCGGCCACTGTGACGCTCAGACCAGGAGCTGCGCGGACGGTCAAAGACATTGTCGCGGACATTAATGCAGTGATTGGAGGCGATTCAGCAACGAATTGTGGATCCGCGAAGGTCGGCACGCACGCGGCCGCCTGCGTTACCTACAACGGCGCTCTATTTACTATTCAGACGGCCACAATGGGACGCGGCTCGGTCAGTCTGCAAGCCATTGCCAATTCGGCCTATGCAACCCTTGGGCTTAACCAGCAAACCTGGACAGTTGCCCATACGCCGCAAAGCAACTTTCAGGTAGTCGTTTGGTATCCAACCGGGTCCCCGGCACCCTTTAATTTGGGCCACCGAGCCATGAATTTGCTCGGGTGCGTCAGTAACACAGTGGCGGTTGTGGAACAGGTAAACGGACTGTCATGGCAGCTACCGACGCAGACCCGAGTGAACTTTTCGGCTGATGACCGGTGGGCCACATTCGGCTACTACAACAATCCGCCGTTAAATTATTACGATCTGACGGGATTCCTCGGTCTCTGGCTGAGAACTGGCCTCGACGAATATAAGGATCTTTGGCGTAACTCGGAATTACGGTGGTTTCTGAGCCCGTTCATCGATCAGGGCCAAGAGATGCAGCGCACGACCGGCAACGCCGGTAATAGCGGAAATGCCTTCGACACCCGCCGCATTCAACTCGCCGGAATAATTGCGTTAGCTCTCGATGCCTATCCGAACGTGGCGGCCGGAATGTGGCCCGGCATCCGTAAGATCGAGGCGCTTTATCGCTACTCCATTTCAGACCCTGGAGGACATGATCGCACTTACGGAATGGGGATCGATCAACGGGCCTACGCATATTACCAACAGGGCTACGGCCTATGTTCTCTCTTCGATCCGAACGAGTTGGGTGATGCCGACCTGTGCCGGGCGGCCATTGCGAACTCGTTGACGTACGTCTCTACCCCACAGCGGGACGCCACTGGCAACTGGCCCACCTACCAGCTAAGCGAAAGCTCCGGCAACGATCCCAATAACCCCACTCCGACAGCGAATAATCGAGGAGCAACAGTCTGCGTCCAGAAAGGTAGCAACCTGGCTACCATCAATCCTGGCCACACCTTCTTGCCGGTTAATGGAGCCACTTATGGAAGTTCGCCCTTTCCCTCCTATATCTGGTTTTTTCCGGCCAACGCTTCGCTCCCCGCCACCAATGCGGGTGGCGACCCCGTCGCGTATCCAATCGCTTCCATCAACGGTGCAAAAACGCAAATCACATTGGGCTCTAACTACGCTGGTACGACGAAGTGCACTGGCGTGAGCGGGAACAACGCGGGCTATGCAGCCACCGACCTTAACGGGCTAAATCCGTCCTATGTCGGGTTGGGCTCCCAGCCGATGTTTATCGGGCTCCTGGGTCTCGGGTTCGCTTTCGAGGCACAAGCCATGCGCTGCACCAGTCCCGGCATGCCCAAAAATTGCGACAACACCAAAGCAGCGCTTTTGCAGAGCTACACAATTGACACGGCAAACTGGCTGATGAAAGTCGGCAGTAACTCCGCATCGCAAGGGTTTTACCAAGGCGCTGCCTTCATCAACTGCCCGGCACCGATTGTGGCAACCTTGTGCTTCGCGTCCTCCGATGAGGGCGAACGAATACTGGCCTTTGAAGGCTCTGGCGCCGTAAATTGGGCCTGGAAGTTCACCGGAACGACCGCCTTTAAGACTCTGATGGATGGGATTTTCTCCAATGCCTGGTCCAAGACCAGCCAAATGCCCAACTATCAGCCAGGTCAGACTTACATGATGAGCAGCCTTGCCGCGGCAAAGTATCATGGGCAGGCATTCGGCATTTCTGCACTCGCCTCCTGGTTGGCAGCGCGCAACTGCACCACATTTGTGACCCCGTGCTTGACGCCAGTCGGGGCCGGCGGTGTTCGTATTGCCTCCACTTCTTCCCACAGCGGCGAATCGCTAGAGGTCGGCGTCCGCTAGCCCCATAAAGCCGCATTCGCCGGACTTCCGTAAGCCACCGCGATTAGAGATAGCTACGGCCAGAGTGCTAGTAATGCCCCTAAACGTTGGGCGAACGGCACCGAATAGTTCTGACGCTTCAGTACGCGGTTCTAACGGTTCATTGGGGCGTTTACCGGTGTCGGCACCCGTGTAGGCTTCCACAGCGTTTGGGGGGATACGAAGAACACTGCCACCGCTGCCAGGGATGCCACGTTCATGAGCAGAAACGTGGAAGCGGGCGAGGACAGCCGCTTCAGCTGCCACCGCGCCGGCACCCAACGATCGATCAATGCGAGTGCTAGAAGCATGCCTTCATCTGTCAAGAGAAAGATTCGCCAGTTTTCCCAGGGCAACGCCGCCGTGAAACCGAGCATTGCCAGAATTGCCCAGGGCAGCATTAAACGGCCGAACTTATGCGAAAGAAAATCGAGCCTCATTCGATTGCCTGACGTGAACAGCTGGCGCGTCCGGACATGTACCTGCCATAGTCCTGCCAAATTCCTCCAGCGTCGGCGGAACTCGGTTCCCGCAATTGCCGGGTAGTCAAAAGCCACAGCCAGAGGATCGAAGATCACACGGGAGCCGGCGAAAAAGGCACGCAAGGGGAGCACGGCGTCGTCGCTCAAGGTATCCGGCGGAAGGGGATCCGCGAAGCGTCTTCGCAGAGCATAAATACAGCCGGTTGTATTAAAAAGGGAATCTTTCTCCGATTGCCGGGTGCGAGCCCACAGTTCATAGCGCCAGTACAGACCCATACTTCGCTGCTCGCCTGAATCGCCGGGCAGCAATTGCATTTCTCCCGTGACCGCGCCCACTGTAGGATCGGCAAAGTTCGCGACCAGATGACTTAGCGCCGCCCGGTCCAAGCTCTGACGAACATCAGTGAAGAAGAGAAGTTCCCCCGTGGCTATTGTAAAAGCAGTGTTGAGCGCAGTGGCTTTTCCCAAGTGCTGCTGCACTAAGAGCTCCACCCCACGGCTGGCATACTGTTTGGCGATCTCTTCCGTCTCGTCCGTGGATCCATCGGAAACCACCAGAACCTGCAACAGCTCGCGCGGGTAGTCCAGGTTCAGAATAGATTCAAGTTTCTCCCGCAAGAAAGCAGCTCCGTTGTAAACCGCCATGATCACGGTCACGCTGGTACGAAAATCCAGGTCTTTGGCGATGGGAGCACGCTTGGCGCCGCTGCGGCTTCTTCTGGCCAAAAGGAGCGGATAGCCGATCATAATATAGGCAACCACAGCAGTGGAGAGGCCCAACCCAACCACTGGCCACATCATGCCGTCTCCCATTAACGCCTTTTGGGGGCGTGCTTCGGGCCAAGAAGCGTGCGGTTGAGAATCTCAAAATCCATTAGAGGAGATCCGAACTGAAGATAGTACAGATCGTAAGCGATACGAAGATTTTCCTCCTGGAGATGAATTGCAAAAGATCCCGGAGAGGCTAAATCACGGCCGCCGTTTGCCTGTGCCCAACCGAAAATTCCGGGCTTGACCAAAAGCCGCCTGGAATAGAGCGGGGAGAGGTTGTCTAGATATTCCGCAAAGGGGATCCTAATGGCTTGCGGACCAAAGAGAGCCATCTCTCCGCGTACCAGATTGATCAACTGGGGAAGACCGGTTAAGCGCAGGCGCGTGAGCAGACGTCCAATCACGGTCCATTGGTTTGTCCCAGCTCGTTTAACGCGGAAGCGCCGCCGGAAAAAAGGGATTCCTTGAAACCCGGCGCATTCTATTTTTTCAAATACAGGCCCCGGTCCGGCTGCCAACCGGGCCACCAGACCCATCACCACTAGAAATGGAGCGGCAGCCACCAGCAGCACCAGTCCGATGAGATTAGAGTAGACAGCCTGCACCGCCATGGTCCGGCGGTTGCCGCGAAAAGATTCCGACCATAGAAAATGGAAGGGGTTCAGGTTTTCAACGGGGATGCGCTCCAGAAAATCCTCTTGCACCGAGGCTGCTGTTTTCATCACCGTTCCCCCAAGTTTGCACTCCAGTAGAAAACGTGGGGAAACACACTCTTCCCAATCCTTTGAACAGGCCACCATCAATGCGGGTTGATGCGTGTGAACCTGATTGGCCAGACTCGCGTAATCTCCCAGATAAGAGATCCCTGTGGGAAGTCTGGAGGACTTCTTTTCGATAGCTCCCAGGAGCCGGGGTGCGAGGGCCGCGGCGGTAATAAGATCCAGCGGATCATATCCCAGCAATAGCGCGCCTTGACGGCTCCAGCGTGAAATCAGCCGGGCTCGAATGGTTGTTGTAAGTGCAGCGGCAGTCAAACCTCCGCCGAGAAGAGCCCCGAAAGGAAGAGGGTTCAGTTGTACATAAGCAATCAATGATTCGGTAAGAAGCACCAAGCCGGTGCCTATTACCAAAGGTCGGAGTATTTCTCGAGCAGGAAGAGCTGGGGTCCCCCACTGCACCCCCCACCAAAAAGCTATTGCGCATGCTTCCGCGGAGAATAATGCAAGAGGCTTGGCTTCAGGATTCCTTACCGTCAGAAACGCGAAAACCGTAAAGGCCAAAGACGATAGAGCAAGATCGAGGAGCGCTTGCCTGGTAGCATTCCAAGATGCTGGCTTCACCGTACCCTTCAATGGACCTCAATCGGATGCCAATCCCGGCTTGCGGCGCTCTGTTGGACTGCATAGGCGAACTCCACCAGATCCAGACCACTGATTCTCTTCGGACCTTCGACCTGAATAAACCCCAGATCACCTAAGGGGATCTGAAAGGTCCAGGCCGGTTCCAGGGAAGAGTTGTTGATTTCTTGTGTTGCTTGTGAAGACACCCAGCAAAGTTTGCTCCAGCCGCACCCTGCCGCGGTTTTCGTAAGTGCAATCCACCACTCTTCTCTTGTGGTGGCGGCATTCAGGGAGGAGATCATCTGATCCAGGGTCAATTGTTCCTGCAAGTGTTTCCGCATCGTATTTCCAAAAAAGATTTGACCTATCACATCAAACTCTTTATAACGCAGCTCCCGCAGCCCCAGCCAGATGGCTACTGCCAGCAAAACTAATAGGATGTTGCGGAATCGCGCCACCTGTGGCGCACTCAAAAGCAGCGCCAATCCAGCGGCACAAGCGGCAAACAGATAGAGCACCCAAACGGCTCTTTTCGGAGTCAATCCCCGATCCAATAGCCGGTGATGGATATGGGCACGGTCTGCCCCGAAAATCGGTTGCCTTCTCAAAAGGCGCCGCGCTATCGCCACCAAAACATCAAGCAGCGGGACAGATAAAGCAATCAGCGGGACCAGAAGCCCTAGCAGGGTAGAAGTCTTCTGTGTCCAGATCATGCCATAGCAGCCCAGCAGAAAACCAATAAGCAAGGCGCCTGAATCCCCCAGAAAAACCGTGGCGGGATTACTGTTGTAGTACAAGAAGCCCAACAGCGCAGCGGCTAAAGGCAACGTGGCATAAGCCAAGGGCTGATTGCCATACAACATCGCAGCCCCAAAGAGAGTCAGTGTCGCTAAAAATCCAATGCCCGCGCAGAGACCGTCCAGACCATCGATCAAATTAAGGGCATTCGTCGTAAGCAAGAGCCAGAAGATGGTGAGGGGCAGGTTTAGCCACAGCGGAAGAGTGTTGCTGGCTCCCAGCGTTTCAATACTCAAGCCGCTAGAAAAAACCAACAATGCGGCGATAATTTGACCTCCCAGTTTTGCGAGCGCTGGGAGGTTGAAGAAGTCGTCGATCAACCCGGTTAGAAATACAATCCCGGCTCCCGGGAGTAATTTAAAAGCGACAACACCCAAACCGGAATTGGCTCCACTCAAAGAAAAGATTGCAAAAGCGTACGCGATCGCAATAGGAATCCCCCCGATCCGGGGAACAGGATGACGATGAATGCGGCGAAAGCCGGGCCGGTCGACAATATTATAAGAACGAAAAATGTCGCGCAGGATAGGGGTGAGGATCAATGCGATGGCAAAAGCTTTTAGGCCTGCCATAAGCAAGCTGCTCTGAAACCATGTTGTTAGAATTGCTTTCAATCGCTTTGACCATCCGATTCTAACGACCCTGGACCGTTTTGCTTCCACGCGGCCTGGATACTTGCTAATATCCGACGGTCTATCATGTGCTCAACATTCACCCATAGACGATCCCCTTGCCGATGTTCAATCACTCCCAGATAGAGGGTTTCTGCGCTATCCAGCTCTGCAGATTCTCCGGCTTGGCAATCCGTGGCGCCTGTCACCAGATCGACCTCTATGACACGACCTTGCGCCGCATGCACAACAACCACATGAACTGCCCCGTCGGGCAGGTTACGTAAACGTAGTTGTTCTCCTTCATGCATAATGCTTCTATTTTACGGCTGCTTATCCGTCTTTGGTATAGTGCACTCACCTCGCACTGTACTATCCGATAATGTAACGTTATCGGACACCTTGATACTAATAGTGCGTGATCGCGCATAACCGCATTCACAAGTGCTACTCTTGGATTCTAAGAAAATGCCGGCTAAGCCGTTATGGTACAGGCGCTTGGAGGAAATCATTGCTGAAGTGTCTCTTCTTCCTCACCCCTGGATTGACCGCCAGACGGTACAACGGATTTTGCAAGTCGGGCCGCGACGGGCCCAGCAGATTCTTGCGGGGTGCTTGGCGGTTCAAGTCGGCAACAGCAGCGTAGTGACGCAGGAAATATTTCTAAGTTATTTAAAGCAGTTGGCTTGTGGCAAAGATGGCTTCTATGAGCAGAGCCGTCGCCAGCGGTTTGCCCAAACCTTTGCAGGGTGGCGTAAGCAGCGCCTGGAACAGCCTCAGGTTCTGGTAGAAGCGCCAAATCAGATCCTCACACAGGAATTCAGCGCCCTCCCGCCCGGGATTGATTTCGGGCCAGGAGTGCTCTCTATCCGCTTCGAAACCTGCCAGGAGGCTCTGGAGAAGCTGCTTGCGCTGGCAATGGCCATCGGACGAGACTTTACAGAGTTTGAGAGACGAACGTCCAAGGAGTAGCCCTTATTCCGCCGCCAGAGCCTTCACCATCTCCTGCTGCAGGGAGACGTCTAGGGCCGCCTGGAAGGGCAATACGGCTTGCTGGGCACGTTGACGGAGATACCAGCGTTCAAAGGGCGGCGCTTCACTTAAGGCAAGATCGCGCAGCACGTGGTCGTCTATTTCCTGTTCCTGCTGAGCTCGCGGAACGCGCTCAAAACGCGGCTGCTGCCGCAGTTCGTCCTCTTTTTGTTTCCGCAATAATCGTTTGCGGGCTTCCGGCAGATCACGCAAAACCTCCCGGGCCAGGTCCATGCGGAACTGCTCATACTCAAAAATCAGCTCCTGCTGCTCAGCTTCTTTTTGCTGGCGCATGGCCTCCTGCTCGCGTTGCCGGATCATTTGCTTGGCGCGATCTTCCCGCTCTTTGCTGACAAAACGTCCGCGGGTTTCCGCGTCCTTCACCAGCTTGACCAGAAAACCAGCTGGATTTTTCATTTGCTGTCCGCTGGCCTTCTTGCCGCGGCAGATCTGGATGGCGATTTCACACCAATCCAGCAGTTCCCTGCCCTCCCCTTCGGTATCGGTCTGCGGACCGGCAAAGCAGATATCGAGAGCTTTACGAATCATGCTGAGCGCCACATGCGGCAGCACTTCTTCTTCGTGTAAAGCGTCCAGCAGACGTGAGGCGCGGTCCAACAAGAATACTTCCTCACGCTTCACCGCAGCTTCGGCGTAAATCTCGGCCTGCTTCTGCGGCAGTCCAGCCTTTTCCAGTTGCTTCACGGCATTGGCCCGGCAGACCTCCAGCGAAGTCGCGGCAGAATTGATCAATATCCGTTCAGCTTCGCCTTTGTAGGAAGGATGTCTTACCAGAGCGATGGTCCACTCTTTTTGCGATACCACGTGAAAGGAACTGAGCACCTGAGCGCGCACCAACTGCTCAATGGCTGGCTCAAGCGTTTGCATTAAGCGTGAAAAGTATGTGGGGACACTCAGGAAGCCAAGACGGTTCCTGGCCAGTTCCCGCGCATCTTCGACGATCACCGCCTTTTTTTCGAAAGCTCCCGCCAGATAGCGGTACAGATGCTTGGCTGTAATGCCATCCAGCTCCATGTAACGGTTGGCATCGAGGAAACGGAAGAAACCGTAGTTCATCGATTGGATGACTTTATCGGTCCAGGTGACGCTTCCACTGCAGACGCCAGTGGTTCTATCCAGCGAAAAGCTAGCCTCCTGAAAAACATTGAGCCACTTGATATCCTCCTCGCGCTCAGTTGCGGTGATCGCGCGGATACGCAGAGGAATGAACCGGTCGATGGCCAGTTTCAGGCGCCTGTAATACTTGCCATGGACTCCGCTGATATTCAGCATTCCAGCCAGTTGCCGGCCGGTAAAGGTGACGGTCTTTTGAAAGTTGTTCTGAAAAGTCAGGACTCCCAGCGCGACGAAAATATCCAGGTCCTGTTCGGTGGGAAGCCCTAGTTCTGCATTCCCTTGCACCTGCCATTGCACCTTGACTTCCCTGCCGTCGGAAAGAATTTTGGTTCCTTCCAGCTCAATCTTACCGAGCCTCTTCCCTACCCTGCGCTCCAGTACCGCAAACGGTATGGCAGCCAGATTCTGTTCTTCAACGGAAAGACTGGCCAATGAGTTATGGTTTTGATTGGTGGTTGTCAAAACAATTTACGGTTACTCCGTTTGTATCCTAACTGTGCCCGGAAGCCAAGGTATTTATGATCAAGCACACAGACGAGGGCTTTTTGGCGTTTGGGCGGAAGGTTCGGCTAAGGAACCATGGGTTTGCATCCATGGTTTTACTTACCATATGTTTTTAAAACCATAAAACCATACCATATAGAGGGCTCGTTTGAAAATCTGATATCCCATGTATGATATTGATAACAAAACATAAACCACTCTTGGTAGCGTTCCTCTCGCCCGTGTGCTTGATCGTAAATGCCATGTGCTTGATCGTAAGAGATTTCTAAGTTATTGAAAACACGTACAGTCTAGCCATGTGCTTGATCGTAAGTAATTAACGGCATTGCTTTCTAGCGTTTAGCTTCCGCTGACCGGGCTCGGGCAAGCACGACTTACGATCAAGCACACAGCAGAAGCGGGTAATTTACGATCAAGCACACGGGAAAGGGCTGTTTTTGGCAAAAATTTACGATCAAGCACATGCTACTTACGATCAAGCACATGCCCTGCCGTGTGTTTCATCGTAAATTTTGGGAGAGACCGCGAACTGTAATTTCTTTGACTGAAGCCTCCTG
>Ga0105248_10003218_pt1 | contig 18115 bp, 13 predicted proteins | sample KBSS34metaG_FD_81524 | JGI IMG/M metagenome (GOLD analysis project Ga0105248, IMG submission 81524) | Switchgrass rhizosphere microbial communities from Kellogg Biological Station, Michigan, USA - KBS S3-4 metaG | ecosystem: Host-associated > Plants > Roots > Rhizosphere > Soil | place... | reverse complement strand
GGCTGACGTCCTGCGCCGGCCCGACCGCCATCGAGCACTATCTGCAGGCCGAGGACAAAGGACGGCTGATCCAGTCGCTGAAAGCCTACCTGTCCGATCGCCGCTTCGACGGCACCGGCGTCTTTTCCAAACGCTACACGCTCGAGAACATGATCGCGCTCATCGTCCAGCACCTGCTGACCGGCGCGACACACGCTCTCGGCGAGCTACCGAAACGCGTCGTCGCCGGACGCCCGGTGCACTTCTCGAACGCGCGTGACGAGGCGGACGATGAGTTCGCGGCGGCGCGGCTGCTGGCCGCGCTGAAGCAGTGCGGCTTCACCGACATCGTCTTTGAATACGAGCCGGTCGCGGCCGCCTACAGCTACGAGCGCACGCTCACGAAGGACGAGCTGATTCTGATCGGCGACTTCGGCGGCGGCACCAGCGACTTCTCGCTGATCCATGTCGGGCCGACGATCAGGAAGCGCGGAAGGACGCCCGCCGATCTGCTGGGCAATTCCGGCCTAGGGCTCGCCGGCGACGCGTTCGACGCCAAGATCATCCGTCACCTTGTGTCTCCGGCGTTAGGCGCGGGTACGCAGATTCGATCGATGGAGAAGATCCTCCCCGTTCCGACGTGGATCTACGCGAAACTCGAGCGCTGGCATCATTTGTCGTTTCTGCGCGCCAACGACGTGATGAGCATGCTCCATAGCGTCCGCGCGCAGGCCTTCGAGCCGAAGCGCATCGAGGCACTCATCCATCTGATCAATGAGGACCTGGGCTATCAGCTCCATCGCGCGGTGCAGCAGGTGAAGTACGCGCTCTCCGGGCATGAAACGGCGGGCTTTCATTTTTCCGACGGCTTCCTCGACTTGAACGCTTCGGTGAAGCGGACTTCGTTCGAGCGTTGGATCGCCGATGAGTTGAGGCAGATTTCTACATGCGTCGACTCGCTGGTTTCGACGGCCGGCGTGAGTAATAAAGATGTCGACCGCGTGTTTCTGACGGGCGGCACGTCCTTCGTTCCGGCCGTTCGCGGGATCTTCGAGAGTCGCTTCGGGGCACAGAAGATCCGTTCTGGAAATGAGTTCACTTCGGTGGCGCGCGGATTGGCGTTGAAGGCGTCGGATACGCGGTAAGGCGGCGGATTATGCAAGCGTGTTGCCCGCCGGAAGCGCGAGTATCCGCTCCCTAACAGTCGCGGTTCGTGGGAAGAAATAGAAAAGGCGCACTTCCGTTTCGGGAAGTGCGCCTTTTTTCCGATGCGGTTCTAACCCGTTTTGCGGGGCCAGCACACGCTGCTAATTAGAACGTGATACGCACGCTGACCTGGGCGCGGCGGGCGGTGGTGCCGTCCGGGTTGGCCGCGGTCGAGTTCGGAGCGCCGTAGGAAGACCGATACACCAAGGCGGTTCCGGTCAGGGTGTATTCTGCGTTGGTGCGGGCGGTGTCGTAAGGCGTATTGAATACGTTGAACGCTTCGAAGTTCAAGTAGCCGGTGACGCGCTCGGTGAAGGGGAGCTTCTTGGTGAGGCGCGCGTCGACACGATAGATTTGATCGACGTTCAGGTTGCTGACGGGCTGGAACGGCACACGGCTAAAGCCGCCGCCGAGGCCGTTGAGCGATCCGGAAACGAGGGCTCCGGTGAAGGCGTTGCCGCTGATGCTGACAGTCGAGTTGATCGGCTGCGCGGATTGCAGCGTCGTCACCTGGCTGAGCTGCCAGCCGTTGACGAGCCACTTTGCCAGGGGACGGGTGCTCGTGGTGAAGGTAGGCGCCCAGATGGAGCTAACCACGAAACGGTGACGGACATCGTTCGCGGCGGTACCTTTTTCAGAAGCGAAGTCGCCATTAGCGAAGCTGGTGGGCGTCGCGCTGAAAAAGATGTTGTTCGTCGCGGTGCTCTGATTGAGATCGATGGCATGCGACCAGGTGTAGGCGACCTGGGCCTGGAAGCCCTTCGAGAAGCGCTTGTTGGCCTGCAGGGCGAGACCGTCGTAGTAGCTGAGGCCGGGATTGTCGATCTGCGACACGCGGCGATAGCGGGAATCCGGACGGCTGCGGTAGGTCGGAGTGGTATAGGTGCCGACGGTCGCACCGGACGGATCCTGGATGGTGTAGGTGATGGGGCTGCCGGGAGGGTTCACGTTCAGGTCACGCGTTCCGTAGAGGCGGACGCCGCGGCTCCAGATGTAGGACGCCGACGCGCTGATCGTAGAGGTGAACTGGTGTTCTACGCTAACGTTGGCCTGATGGGTGTAGGGATTCTTCAGGTCCTTGTCGGCGAGAAGAATATCCAGCGAACCGGCCGGCGGATTAAAGCTGGTGGACGGCAGGTTCAGGGGATACACCGGGCCGGCGGCCAACTGGGCCGCAGTCGCGGCATTGTAGGTGATCGACTTCTGATACACGCCGTTCGAGAGGAACAGGTTTTCGATCAAGCCCGTCTGGTAGCGCGCGTAGAAGATTCCGTAGCCGGCGCGGACGACGGTCTTGTTGTCCTTGCCGAGGCTGTAGGAGAGTCCGGCGCGCGGGGCGATGTTATCCTTCGCGGAATTGATGCGACCGCTGGCCGGGTAATCCGGATTGGTGATGGTCGGCTGGGGGATCACCGTGTAGTCGTAGCGGACGCCGATATTGAACAGCAGCCGCTGGCTGATGCGCCATGAATCCTGGCCGTAGAAGCCGATGGTCTTCACGTTGGTATCGACGATCGGGTTGCCGAAGGTCTGCGAGTAGGTGTTCCAGTTCTTGAGGCCGGCGGTGTTGCCGCTGAAGTCGAGGGCGAAATTGTTCAACGTCGTGTAGTTGTAGCTGCCGTACTGGTTGATCAGCTGATTGACGTAGTCCTCGGTGTTCGCAAATTCGAAGCCGAACTTCATTGTGTGGGCGCCGCGGATCCAGCTCAGGTTGTCCATGTAGGAGAAACGCGTCTCGCTGGGGTTGAGGCGGGGATAGCCGGTGGCGACGCCGAGGTTCGAAGTGTTGTTGACGGTCAGGCCGGCTTTGCCGAGACCAGGATACAGGAAGTCGTCGGAGGCGGGATCGAAGAGGCGATCCTTGAACCAGCCGAAGCGGGCTTCGTTGACGATGCGCGAGGTGACGATGGTGGTCAGCTGGGCGCGGCCGTAGGCGTTGCGGACCGTCGAATCGGCGTTGTTGCCGATGAAGTTTCCGGTATTGAACACGACGCCCGTCGCCTGGATGCCGTGGAGCGAAACCCAGCGGAGCATGCTGAGCGAGGCGCTGAAGGTGTTCTTTTCGTTGATGTGGTAATCCAGCTTGCCGAAGCCCAGATCCTGGTTGGCGTTTCGGGCGAGGTTGCCAAAGTTACGCGTCGTCAGCATGTTGATGGCGGTGGCGCACTGGGCGGCGGTAGCCTGAGGTCCGGTGGCCGGCCCGGGGCAGGCGTTGGAGGCGAGCGTCGAGTTGAACGTTCCCTGCGCGGTGAACAGGTTTCCGTTGGCGCTGGTGATGGAAGCGATGGCCGGGAAGTCGCGGCGCGTCAGCTCGTAGTTAAAGAAGTAGAACAGCTTGTCCTTTTTGATCGCGCCGCCGATGCTGGCGCCGGCCTGGTGGCGGACGTCCTGTGGGTTGAAGTTGGCGTAACGATCGCGGGCGTTCAAGCTGCGATTGCGGAAAAACCAGTAGGCGGTTCCATGGATGTCGTTGGTGCCGGACTTGGTGATGGTGTTGACGACACCGCCCATGGCGTGGCCGTACTCGGCGGCGAAGTTATCGGAAATGACCTGGAATTCCTGGACCGCTTCCTGCGAGATCGGGCTCGAGATGCGGGTGCGTCCGGCGTTCTCGTTATAGAAGGAGTTGGTGGTGTCGTTTCCATCGGTGAGGAACGAGTTGTGGCCGGCGACTCCGCGGAAGCTGAGGAGACCGAAGGCTCCATCCGGCGAGACTCCGGGGCTGCCGAGAATAAAATTATCGACGCGGCGGCCGTTGGTCGGCAGGTTGAGGATCTGGTTCTGATCGATTAACTGGGAGACGTCCGTCTTGGTGTCATCGACGGTGGCGGCCTGGGCGGAAACTTCCACCTGCGTCGCGGTCGATGCGATGTTCAAGGCAGCCTTCACAGTGAAGTTCTGGCCGACTGCGACGGAAATGCCGGTCAATTCGTAGACCGCAAAGCCGCTCTTGGTAACGGTTACCTTGTAGCCATCGGCCGGAACCAGCGCGGGCGCGCTAAACAGCCCGTCGGTGGTGGTTTTGAGGGTACGGCGGATACCTTTGGATTCGTTGACGACGGTTACGTCGGCGGCCGGAACCGCTGCGCCGGATGCGTCTACGACGGAACCGGAAATGCTACCTTGGCCTGCGCCGGATTGGGCGAAGGCGCTGACTGCAAACACGAAAAGGAATGCAGCGAAAACGCGAATAGACATTCAAATGCCCCTTTCTGAAGCTTCATACTGCCGGGCCATGAGTTCGCATAGAGATTGCGCGCCCCCAAGTAAGGGCGCCGAGTACTGCCGGCGCACACCCATGCGGAAAGCAGTACGCAAATACGAACGCTAGACTCCCACAACTGCCGCTCCCATAAGCGAGTTTTCGGGGCGGCCTTTACTCCAAGACTAACCTATAACCTATCTCCCCACACGGATATTTCAAACGAATAACAATCCGTTGAAACGGTCGGAATCGACGATTTTATGGCCACCAAAAATAGCGAATGCCGACTGGGGCGGTTCACTTTGGCCCTGTCTTCGGGGGAGGCAACCAGTATTTCGGATTTTGCTGAGGATTGCAACCTAGGGAAGTAGTGGGGTAACGACGAGAGAATTCTCAGGAGTTATTGCGAGTTGTTCCGGCGTTTTCGGCGAACACCGGACGAAACCTGGCGTGGTCGGGGTGGTCCGGTTGCTAATTCCCTCTTCCCCGAGGTGCGGACATACGGTGGCGCGTAATTCTCCTATAACCCCGGGCCTCAGCCCGGGGATACACTCTCCAACGGAACCGCGACCGTCAGAGAGCGGGCCTCCGGTTCTAATAACCACGGGAGTCACCCGGGGATCCACTTTGCAACCGACCCGGAACACGCCGAACTAAATTCCCCAGGCTTGTTTTACGGCGGCGCCTCGGTGAGTATGGTTCAGGTGGTGCGGAAGAGGACCCGGCCGTTGCGGAGATTCAGCCGCACCGCGGCGAAATTCCGGACGTCCTCCGCCGGATCTGCTTGCAGGACCGTAACATCGGCGACAAAGCCGGGCGCGAGCTGACCGCGAACCCGGGATTCTGCGAAACGACCCGACGGAGCCGTGGTCAAAGTCGCCAGAATTTGCATGGGGAGTAAACCGGACTCGGCGAGTAGAAGATACTCGCGGGTGGGATTGCAATCGGACCCTGTTCCGATATTGGTTCCGAACAGGATTTGCCCGCCGGCGGCGGCGAAGGCGCGGACCTGATCCTGCGCGGTAAGAACCCAGGCTTGCGATTCTTCGGCATCGAGGCCCAGGGTTTGCGCTTCAAGTTCATAGAGGTGCAAAGCCGGCACGAAGGCGACCTTGCGGTCGATCATTTCGCGCAACAATTGCGGCTCGAAAGAAAAGGACCGGGGCGGAGGGTGGATCAGGACGTCCGCGCCGCCAAGAACAGCGTTCAAAGCCTCCTGACGGGATGTCGGCCGTGCAAAGGCGAGTTTCTGGCGGCGATGCGCCTCGGCGGTAGTTGTGCGGATCTTTTCAATCGGATCGGAGAGGGAGAGAAGCAGGGCGTCCGCGTCGGCATCTCGAGCGGCACGGCGAATCGTGGGTCCGGGAAGATGGTTGGCTTCGATTCGCCGGATGAGATCCGCGGTGTTCGGCGTGACTGCCATGTCGTAGGCGAACGAAAAGCCCCAGCGGTTGAGGGTGGCTTCCATGTGGTCGGCAAGCGCGGCGGCGGGAAGTTTGGCGGCGGGGGTCCACTGACGACCGGATAGGTCGACGCTCGCGTTAGTGAAGCCGGGGAGGACGAAGGCGCCGCGGCAATCGACCACCAGCGCCTTGGATGGGATGTGCGTTTTGTTCACGGGTCCGACGGCGGCGACGAAGCCATCGCGGAGGATGACGACGCCTTCCGGAATCGAGGGCTGGTGCGGTGAAGGATAGATTTTTCCGCCGGCAAGGGCGATTTCAGCGTGGGGTTTGGCGGCGAACAGAGGTGCCGTGGTCAACAGACCAGCGAGCAGGTCGCGTCGGGAAAAAGGCATTCGGAAGGGTAGGAGCGGATTCCTCTCCGGAGGCGGGTCACTTGTGAAGACGCGTATCCGGGTAAAAGTGTGACAGACTTTCCGCCCGGCGGGGCCGGGACGGTACGAACAAGAGACGCGGCTGGGTGGGTTGTTGAGGACTACTGGGGGTCAGGGTCTGGAAGATATAACAGAGGGTTTGTTTGGAGGGTTCAACTCGCGTCTCTCGTCGCTTTCCCTGCTTTCATACGCGCATTCTCAAAGCAATCGGCTCACCAAATCGTTAGTGCTTGAAAATAAAAGAGCGGCGCTTTCGCCGTGTAGGGGCAGCGACGATCTTTCGTCGGCGGACGGCAACTTTGGAACACCAGCCGATTCGAAACGGTTGTTTTTTCCGATGTGGAATTTTTCGGTTCGACGCTTTTTGCGTTCTAGAATAAATTCTTGTCTCGCACAACTTTCTTCCAACCTTTTCTATGTCGCAGTGTCCTGGCCGTTCTAGGCCTGGCGGTGTTTCCGTGTGCGGCGGCGGACAAAGGTCCGTTCGCGGTCATCGAGACTTCGATGGGATCCATCACCATTAAGCTGTTCGCAGAAGTGACTCCGAATACAGTTCGGAATTTCATTGGGCTCGCGACCGGCAAGAAGGAGTGGACGGATCCGCGGACGCGGAAAAAGACGACAGCCAAGTTGTACGACGGGACCGGCTTCCATCGGGTGATTCCGGGCGAGTTGATTCAGGGCGGCGATCCGTTGGGTACGGGCTCGGGCGGTCCGGGGTATCGGATTCCGGACGAGATTCTGCCGACGCTGAAGTTCGATCGGTCGGGACGGGTGGGAATGGCGAATACGGGTCCGAACAGCGGCGGTTCGCAGTTCTTTATTACGCTCGACCGGATGCCGTTGTTGAATGATCAATACACGATCTTCGGGCAAGTGGTGAAGGGGATGGATGTGGTCGCGAATATATCGAAGGTGAAGCGGCTGGGCGAGCGTCCGCGGGATCCGGTGTTGATCAAGACGATCACCATTGTGGATCAGCTGTAGTGGCGCAGGCTTTTCCGGCCTGCGAGTGTTGGAATCCCCGGGCTGACGCCGGGGGTTATTAGTCACGCGTGACCTTATGGTCACGCCTCGGGCGGCCACTCCCTGCGGTCGTGGTTCGAAAGCAATCGGAGTTCGTACGCGCGACCTTACGGTTCGCGCCTCGGGGTTATTCCTTCGGCGGGGCCTTGTAGCGGAGGACCACTGGGATCTGGTTGCCGGCTTCGATGACGACTTCCTGGCTGTAGGGATCGCACCCGGTGCGGCGCCAGATGTCGCAGGGGGCTTCGTCGATCCAGGCGATCAGGCGATAGGTTCCTGGGGCGATACCGCGGAAGGTGAAGTAACCGTTCTCGTCGGACATTCCGTCGCGATAATCCCGGAGCTGGCCGTTTTGTGGGATCAGCATCATGCTGGCTCCGGTCATGACGTCGGCACCGGACTCGGTGACGAGGCGGCCATTGATTCGGCCTCCGTTCTTCTCGATCTCGAGTTCGATCGGCAGGGACGCTTTGCCGGGCGAACCTGTGACGGAGCGAACCGGCTGGTTGTCCACTTTCACGGCTTTCAGATAGTAGTCTTCTGGAAGATTGTCGACGGTGACGTCGTAGACTTCGCCGGGCAGTAAAGACACTTCGATGTCCGGCTTGTAATTCTCGCGAAGGACCATGGAGCGGTCGCTTCTGGGCTCGAACTGCAGCCGAATCTCGCGTTCCTTACGGCCGAGATCAGACTTCACCGCGATTTTCCAGGGAGCTCCGCCGCGCATGACGACTTGCACGTTGTCGACGTCGGCGTTTCCGACGGTGATTGGGACGTGGGCAACGACCCGGATGTCTCCGCTGGTTCCCTCGGATGTCAGGTAATAGCTGCCGGGCGGGACTCCACGGATTTCGAAGTTGCCTTCGGCGTCGAGCAACTGCGGCGCTTGCACCGGGATTCCGCCGCCGTCCGACGCGTCGACGCGCTCAAGGGTCAGGGCGGGCGCTTTGACGATCGAGTTGGAGACTCCGTCGATCACCCGCCCGCGGATCGAAAGCTTGCGGACGGGATTCAAAAAGATATCGATGCCGTTGATTTCCGAGCCATGGCCGACCTTCAACGCGGCGGCGTCCACCAGCTTGGTGGAGTTGGGGAAAAAGGTCGTGGTGTAGCCTTCGGGCGGCACCATCACGCCGGAAGAATCGAGGCGCGGCTGCTCCTTCAGATTCGGAATCTGAAGCACGCGATCGAAGACCGCCGCGAGGATGTAGCTGCCGGGCGGAAGTCCGTAGATGCGGTATTCGCCGCGATCGTTGGTGCGCACGGCGGTCGTCACATAGTAGCCATGACGGCCGCGCCAGGTCCGCTCGCGCCAGGCTTGCACCAGGACCGAACTGGCGGGTTCCGCGTCGTCGTACTTGATCTTTCCGCCGATCGTCGCCCAGCGCGACAGGCGAATTTCGATGCCCGTCAGCGGAAACGCGGTCTGAACCGCGATCACTTCCGGAAGCCGGTATCCGCCGCGCGTCGCGACCGTTCCCGGCAGGTAGCCGTCCCGCTCCGCGAAGAGAACGTAGCGGCCTTGCGGCACATCGCGGAATTCAAAGCGGCCGCGCTCGTCGGTCTCGACCCCGATGGGCGACAGGCCACCTTCGGCGGGGCGAAGGACCACGTGCGTCCGGCGCAGGTTGAGTCCGTTGCTGGCGTCCACGATCACGCCGTCGACGCGCGCGGCGGTATCTTCCGCGAGCGCGGTGGTGAGGAAAACCAGCGAGATGAGGAGGCACCGCATCTTTTCTAATCAGACGTTAGCGGAGGATATTGTGTGCACGCAAATCTTGGGGTCTGGTTGGCAGGGGACTTGCGAGGGGAACGAGGACGACGCGTCCGGGCGGAAAGGCAGTGTCCGCTCCCGCATGGTCGCCGTTCGGTGGGAGTTGGCGAAGATATTGGAGGAAATTTCATGGCAAATCCGTTTGTCCACATTGAGCTGAATACGCCGGATCCGCAGAAGGCGAAACAGTTTTATTCGCAGCTGTTCGATTGGAAATTGCAGGATGTCCCCAACACAGCAGTTCCGGATGGGAAATACACGATTGTTCAGGTCGGGCAAGGAACCGGCGGCGGGATTATGCAGCAGGTCCCTCACGGTCCGTTGGGGTGGCTGGCCTATATCGAGGTCAAGGAGATCCGGGAGGCCACGAAGAAGGCGCAGACGCTGGGGGCGAAGGTAATGAAGGATGTCACGGAGGTCCCCGACATGGGGTGGCTGAGCATCCTTGAGGATCCGACCGGCGCGGTGTTTGGTCTGTGGCAGAGCAAGTGAGTTCACAGGCTGGGCGACGTACGGTGGAAGGTAGTATCCGCTTGCTGACGCGCGCGGTTCGGTGGGATGCGGAGTTCCTGCTACCTACGTCAGTTCGGCGATGACGGGTTTGGTAACGCGGAGGTAGTCGGCGGGCTTCAGGAGCGCCTGGACTCCGCGCATGCCGACCGAGATGGAAATGACGTCGAAGAGCTCGATGGTTTCGTCGACGTACAGCGGGAAATCGCGTTTGGCGGCGAGGGCGGTGACCGCTCCGCGCTGGTAGCCGGTAACGGTGAGGACTTCCTTTAAAGGTAGGAGATCCATTTTGCGGTCGCCGGTCAGCTTCGCGAGGGCCTTCAGGTTTAACGACGTGCTGCCGGGAATGACGGCGAGGACTTCGCCGTTACGATCGCCGCGGACGCAGAGGGTCTTGAAGACCTGTTCGGCGGGGAGTCCGACTTTGGCGGCAACCGTTTCGGCCGATAGGTCCTCGGGGTCGACCTCGTATTCCCTCACGTCGTAATGGACTCCGTGCTGGTCCAGGAGCCGCATGGCGTTGGTTTTGGAGACGGCCATTGGTTTCAGTTTAGGGGGCCAGTGCAGTCATCGAGCTACCAGCACCAGAGCTTGCGGAGCCACGATTTTTGCTGCTTCAGGACCGGCGCTGGGGATGCGATGGTTTGGACGGGGATGGGTTTGTCGATCGCTTCGACTCGATCGCCGCCGAAGTCGGCTACGGCGAGCGTCGTGTTTATTTCGAGCTTGGAATTGGCTGTCAGGTCGACGATTTTTTCAGAGGTGTGGAAGCCGTGCATCGCTACGGAGACGGTGTAGCGGCCGCGTGGAAGATCCGTCAGGCGGAATGCGCCCGAGGAATCCGTCACTGCGGAATACGAGCGGGTTGGGTCGAGGCTGCGCACGACGATCGCGGCTTGAGGAATGACGGCGCCGCTTTGGTCTTTGACTACGCCGATGATGGATGCGAGTCCGGGAGTCTGCTGTGCGAATCCGGGTGTCACGGCGCCAGCGAGAGCGAGCAATACGGCCACCCTGGTCCAGTTTTGAGAACGGTCGGGCATACGCGCATGATACCGCTGGGGCCCGGGAATGTGTTCGTGAGCGGAAACTCGAGGTTAGAATCCCTGGGCTGACGCCCGGGGTTGTAAGAACTGGTCGTCCCAAACGAGGTCCCCCTCGCCGACGCTGGGGTTCAAATGGTGGAGTTGGTACGGGCGATTTACGGATCGCGTTTCGGCCGGATAGCGTCCTTTCCCTCGGCGAGAAGGAGCAGGTATTGGATCATTGGTGCTTTTTCGTCCGAATAGGCGAGAAGAGAGGTGTTCCGTTCGGCAGCACGACGCTTGGCGGCGTCGTAGTCTCTGGCTTCGTCGGGATGTGTTCGGAGGAAGTCGCGGAGCAGGAGATTGCGACGCCAATGGGTCCCGTCGAGTTGGACCAGGTGAAGGTTGAAACTGAACTGCCCGCGGCGACGGAGATAGCGACGGCCGGGAACTCCGGCTTCGCCGAAGTCTTCGTAGCCGGCTTCCTCAAGGTGGCTGAGGTCCTGTTTCGTTGGATTCGCGGTTGACAGACCAGCCTGGAGATCGATGATCGGCTTGGCGATCATGCCGGGGATGGCGGTGCTGCCAATATGCTCGATGGGAACCTGCTCCAGCACGGTTGCCAGGCGGGCGATCTCGAGGGCGGCCTGAAGCGGCCAGTCTGCGGAATAAGGAGAGATCTTGATGACTTCGTCCAGGTTGGGGAACACGGCGTCTAGGACTGGTATACCGTACGACTGCGGGCTGTGGTTGGGCGAGGTCCGGAGTTAGTCGACGCCTTTTATCCGATTCGAGGCCAAAGGGCGTTCGCACATCTGTGATTTCCTAGCACAACCCACCGGCCGTAAGCGGTTGGTTCGCGGTGGGGCGGAAACGGCCCCCCCGTTGCTTGCGTCAGACCAACAGCCGTACAATCTCTACAGGTGGAAGTGTTTATGTATCGTACTCTGCCGCGGACTCTCGCTCTCCTGACGACGGCCGCGCTGCTCATCCAGGGCGCCGACAAGAAAAAAGACCAAGCCTCGTCCTCGGACCAGCGGGAAACCGTTGCAAAGCCGATTTCGGACAAGGAAAAGAAGAAGCGCGAGGACAAGCTCCGGAAAGAGCTGGAGACTCCTTACAAGAAGTGGCTCTCGGAAGAAGTCGGCTACATTATTACAGACGAAGAGCGCCAGGCGTTCAAGCGCATGGCGACCGACGAAGAACGGCAGAATTTCGTGGAGCAGTTCTGGCTGCGCCGCGATCCGACTCCGGATACCGAAGAAAACGAGTATAAGGAAGAGCACTACCGCCGCATCGCGTACGCCAACGAGCACTACGCTTCCGGAATCCCCGGGTGGAAATCCGATCGCGGCCGTATCTACATTACGTTCGGTCCGGCAGACGAAATCGAATCGCATCCTTCGGGCGGCACCTACGAGCGGCCGTATGAAGAAGGCGGCGGCACCACGTCGACTTTCCCGTTTGAAAAGTGGCGCTATCGCTATATCGACGGAATCGGCACGGACATCAACATCGAATTCGTGGATCCGACGATGTCGGGCGAATATCGCATGACCATGGATCCGTCGGAAAAGGACGCCCTGTTGTATGTTCCGAACGCCGGCCTGACGCTGAACGAACAGATGGGCCTGTCGTCGAAGACGGATCGCTTCAGCCGCACCGACGGTACGCGCCTGGGTACGGGTAACCAACCGCTGCCGGCCAGCATGAACCAGTTCGACCGCCTGCAGCAGTTCGCGATGTTGCAGAAGGCGCCGACGATCAAGTTCAAGGATCTGGAAGCGGCGGTCAATTCGACCATCAAATTCAACCTGCTGCCGATGCGGGTTCGTTATGACGTGATTCCGCTGACGTCGTCGTCCATCCTGACCTCGGTGATGATCCAGTTCGAAGGTAAGGACCTCCAGTTCAAGGACAAAGACGGGATCTCGAAGTCGACCATCAATATCTATGCCCGCATCACGACCATGGCGCGCCGCACGGCAAACGTGTTCGAAGAAGCGGTGACCACGGAAGTTCCGACGGAACTGCTGCAGGAAGCGGCGAAGGGCCAGAAGGTGTACCAGAAGTCGATTCCGCTGGCGCCGGGCAAGTATCGCCTGAACGTGGTGGCGAAGGACGTGGTCGGCGGCACGATGAACAACTACGAAGTGGCGCTCGACATTCCGCACTTCGACGACGAAAAGCTGTCGTCGAGCTCGCTGATTCTGGCGGACATTATTGAGAAGGTCCCGACCAAGAGCATCGGCACCGGCCAGTTCGTGATTGGAAGCTCGAAGGTGCGTCCGCGCATCGACGGCGTTTTCAAGCGCGACGAGAAGCTCGGCATCTACACGCAGCTGTATAACTTCGCGTCGGACGAAAAGACGCGCAAGCCGAACGCCACCATCGATTACGAGATCGTCAAAATCGGCTCGAACGAGAAGGTCTTCGAATATCAGGAGCAGGTGGGCGAAACCGGCGGCGCTTCGGCGCAGGTCGTCGTCGAGAAACTGCTGCCCCTGAAGGACATGGCGGTCGGGAACTATACTCTAAATATGAAGGTCGTCGACAAGATCAAGAATCAGACCTTGACGCAGACGGCGAACTTCTCGCTGATCGAGCCGACGGCGGCTCCGGCGAAGGTGGCGGCAAAGTAAGGGCGCGAGCTTCGTCGGCTTGTGCATGGATGCGAAGGGATTGCTTCGCAGGTAGATGGTAGCGATGACGGACAGGCTGTCCGCCGTTCGAGGACACGGAATGCGTACTGCCTTGCTCTTGGCCACAAGCGCGGTTCTCGCGGTACCTTACGCGTGGTGTGCTCCGGCTTCGCTGATACCCGGGGGAGCGATCGCGGGCAACGTCAAAAACACACTGGGGATCGCCCAGATGGGCGCTACGGTGGTGCTGTACAGCCGGTCGGATTCGATTGTCCGGCAGGCGCTGACCAACGAGCGCGGCACGTTTGTGTTTGAAGGGCTGGTGCCCGATTTCTATTCGGTGCGCGTTTCGCTCTCTTCGTTCGTTCCGGCCATCCGGCGCAATATCGCGGTGCAGCCGGGCATGGAATCGATTCTCACGATCAACCTGGCGAGCGTGTTCAGCTCCATCGAACTGGTCTACACGGGTCCGCCGCGCGGCGGATTGATGTCGGACGAATGGAAGTGGGTCCTGCGCGGCTCGGCGGCTACGCGGCCGGTGCTGCGTTTCCGGGATCCGGGCGTGACGTCTTCCTCGCGGACCGCGATGTTCTCGGATACTCGCGGCATGGTGGCAGTCTCCGCTGGAGACTCTGCCGCTTACGGAACGGCGGGCAGCCAGCAGGATCTGGGCACGGCCTTCTCGGTGGCGACGTCGATCAACGGCACGAACCGCGTGCAGTTCTCCGGCAACGTCGGCTACAGTTCGAACTCGACGGTTCCGGCGACTTCCTTCCGCACGACCTACACTCGCGACGACGCGAGCACCCTCGCTCCCGCAGTCACGCTGACGATGCGGCAGATGTACCTGCCGAACCGGGCGGGCGTCGGGATGGTGGCGGGCTCGACCGGCGGCGCTCCGGCGTTCCGGAGCATGGCGCTCAGCCTGATCGATAAATTTCAGTTGACCGAAGGTCTGAAGCTCGAGTACGGCGCGTCGGCGGAGTCGGTGACGTTTGTCGATCGCGTCAACTTTCTGAGTCCGTTCGCGCGCGTCACCGCGGATTTGGGCCGCGCAGGCAGTTTGCAGCTGGCCTTCAGTTCAGGGGCGACCCCGGCGGAATTGACGAATCCGGCGTCTGGAAGTTCGGACCTCCAGGCGGACACGCTGCGCAACGATACCTTGCAGCAGGACCTGGCGGCGCTGGCCATGCTACCGCGCGTCTCTTTGCGTGACGGCCGAGCGAAGATCCAGCGCGACGAGAACATCGAGCTCGGTTACAAGAAGCGGATCCGCTCAACGACCATTCGCGCCAGCCTGTATCACGAGGTGATCCAAAATACGGCGCTGGCGATTTCATCGCCCACCGGATTTTTGCCCGAGACGGACCTGCTGGCGGATCCGACATCGCGGACGAATCTTTTTAACGCGGGGCGATTCCACAGTTTGGGCTACAGCGGATCGGTCGAGCAGCGCCTCGGCGATCACCTGGACCTGCTGATTGCGGCCGGACGCGCCGGAGCCTTCGGTGGTCATCAACCGCTGCTCGACGGCAGTTCCCCCGACGATCTGCGGGCCGCGCTCGAACACGTCCAGCGCACCTGGGTGACGGCGCGGGTCTCTACCCGGCTTCCTGTCACGGGGACGCGCATCGCATCGAGCTATGGCTGGACCGACTTCCGCGCGCTGATGCCGGCGCATGTGTACCTGACTGATTCTCCTTCGCGCGATACGGGCTGGAACGTGAGCGTCCGGCAGCCGCTGCCGGGAATTTTCGGTATGGGCGGCCGGATCGAGGCCTCCGCTGAATTGCGCAACGCGCTCGCGCAGGGCTACCTGTCGCTCGCGACAGCGGATGGCGGACGCGTCGTTTTGATCCAGTCCCCCCGGGCGCTGCGCGGCGGCCTCGCGTTTATCTTCTGATCCGTCCTTTTCCTTCTTCCCTCGAAATCAACGGGCCGGTCAGCCCGCCGCTGTGGTTGTGGCTGAACGTGCTGAGCCTGGATGCGCCGATCGTCGCGGTAGTCTGGCAGGATTTCGTGGCGCGCTGCTATCCATCGCCGCTGCTGCCGCAGGGCCGCTGGGTGCTGGGCTTGACGGTCTGGGCGATCTATCTCGCGGACCGGCTGGTAGACGTTCGGCATCCGGCGAGCGCGGCGGAGTCGACCCGGCACGGATTTTACAGGCGGTACAACACAGCCGCGCGGTTGCTATTGGGCGCGGTGGTTCTGACGGATGTTCTGGTGTCGCTGCTGTGGCTGCGTCCGGCGGTGTTCTCGAACGGCGTGCTGCTGGGTACCGCGGTGCTGTGCTATCTGGCGGTGTTCGCGGGTTGGCGGTTCGGCGGCGTGGCGTGGAAACAGCCAAGCGCGGCATTGCTGTTTACGGTGGGCGTTTTTCTGATTGCGTGGACGGTTACGGCAAATCCGTGGCGCGACCTGACGTTTCCGGCGGCGGCGTTCGCGGCCTTGTGCCTCGGAAATCTGCGTCTGGTCGAGGGCGAATCGGCGGGATGGATTCCCATGCTGCTGCTTGCGGCGGGTTGTCTGATAGGGGCCGCGTTCAGCGGATCGAATTGGCTGTACGCGATTGCGATGAGTGCTGTGGGCTTGTCGGCAGTGGATTTATTTTCTGACAGACTTTCGCGAGATGCGCGCGGCGTGCTGGCGGACGCGGTACTACTGGCGCCGCTGCTGTTCCGATGAAGGCCGGCCGCATCGCCCGGCTCTATCGCTGGATCGAGTATCTGGCGTACGGCAGGGTGCTCGAGCGCAGTCGATTTGTGTTTCTCGATCGACTCCGGAATGCGCGCCGGATTCTGGTGCTCGGCGAGGGCGATGGGCGTGCGCTGACTCGTCTTGTTGAGATTGCTTCATCGGCGCAGATTGACGTTGTTGAGATGAGTCCGGAGATGATCGCGCTTGCGAAGGCTCGGCTTGGTGGGCGTGGGCGGGTCCGGTTTCACGAGCAGGACGCGCGATGGGCGAATCTGCCTGGTGGTCGCTACGACGGCATCGCAACGCTGTTCTTCCTGGATTGCTTTCAGCCGGACGAGCTTCGCGACGTGGTGACGCGGCTTGCCGCGGCTCTGACGGTGGACGGCGTCTGGCTGGTCACGGACTTTGCGATTCCCCCGCACGGTTGGCGCCGCTGGCACGCCAGGATGCTCGTGTCGACGATGTACTTCTTCTTCCGCATCACGACGGGCCTTGCTGCTCGCGAACTGCCGCCGATCGCGGGCGCGTTGATTGATGCGGGCTTGCGATGTGTCGAGCGCGAGGAATCGCGCGCCGGGCTGATCCGCGCGGAAGTGTGGTCCGCGAAGAAGTCGTGACGCGTTGCGTCGGCACGCTGATACTCTCATCTTCATGAATCGTGCCATCGTCGTCGTCGGAAGCCTGAACATGGACTTCGTGGTGCGCGTCGCGCATCTTCCGGCTCCTGGAGAAACGATCCTGGGTCGCGAGTTCCAGACAATCCCCGGCGGCAAAGGAGCGAATCAGGCGTACGCCGCCGCCAAACTTGGGGCGGATGTTCGCATGATCGGGCGGGTTGGCTACGACGTCTTCGGAGATCAATTGAAGGCGAGCCTCGCTGCTGCCGGAGCGGATGTCAGCCGCGTGCATGCGGCGCGCGGCGTTTCCACCGGAGTCGCGCTGATCTGGGTCGATGATCTTGGCCAGAACTCCATCGTCGTCGCTCCGGGGGCGAATTCGAGCATTGTTCCAGCCGACGCGCAGGCGATGCGGCCCGCGTTTCGCGAGGCAGGCTTCGCCCTGTTTCAACTGGAGACTCCGCTGGCTTCCGTCACCGCGGCGATGCGCGTCGCGCGGGATTCCGGCTGCAGCACGATTCTCGATCCGGCCCCGGCACAGCCGCTTGCTCGCGAGGTTCTCGAACTGGTCGACGTGTTGACGCCGAACGAAAGCGAAGCGCGCCTCCTGCTCGGGCAGGAGATTACGCGACCGATCGATGCAGAGGCGGCTCCGGCGGTCGCGCGGGATTTGCTGGCGCTAGGTCCGCAAGCGATCATATTGAAATTGGGCGCGGGCGGCTGCTACTACGCTTCGGCGAACGAGGCGTTCCATGTAGCAGGATTTTCCGTGGCGGCCACGGATACGACGGCGGCGGGAGACACGTTTAATGCCGCCTTCGCGGTCGGCTGCTCGCAGGGAATGGAAGTCCGAGAGGCTTTGCGTTACGCGAACGCCGCCGCTGCTGTGTCGGTGACACGGCTCGGAGCGCAGGCGTCCGCGCCGACGCACGAGGAGACAATCCGGTTGTTGGGCTAGGCCAGTAGCTTCTTGACGACGTTGCCGGAGACATCAGTCAGGCGAAATTCGCGGCCCATGTATTTGTACGTCAGGCGGGTGTGATCGAAGCCCAGGCAGTGCAGCATGGTCGCTTGCAGATCGTGGACGTGGATGGGATCCTGCGTGATCTTGAAGCCGAGATCGTCAGTGGCTCCGACGACTTGCCCGCCTTTGATTCCACCGCCGGCCATCCAGAGACTGTACGCGGCGGGATGATGGTCGCGGCCCGCGTTTTCGGGGTCGCGCGTATTGCGTACCTCGACCATCGGCGTGCGTCCGAACTCGCCGCCCCAAACCACGAGCGTATTTTCGAGCAGGCCGCGCTGCTTCAAATCGCGAATCAACGCGGCGGAAGGCTGGTCGGTCACGTTGCACTGCTTTTTCAAATCGCGATTCAGGTTGGTGTGCTGATCCCAGCTTGCATGCATCAGCATGACGAAGCGGACGCCGCGCTCCACCATACGTCGGGCGAGCAGGCAGTTGGTGCCGAACTGGCGCGTCGGCTCCTGATTCACGCCGTACATCTCGAGCGTCGCCGCGGATTCCTTCGAAAAGTCGGTGAGCTCGGGTGACGCGCTTTGCATGCGGAACGCGAGCTCGTACGCGGCGATGCGCGCT
>Ga0105248_10003214_pt1 | contig 18118 bp, 16 predicted proteins | sample KBSS34metaG_FD_81524 | JGI IMG/M metagenome (GOLD analysis project Ga0105248, IMG submission 81524) | Switchgrass rhizosphere microbial communities from Kellogg Biological Station, Michigan, USA - KBS S3-4 metaG | ecosystem: Host-associated > Plants > Roots > Rhizosphere > Soil | place... | reverse complement strand
GCGCAGTACATCGTGGACACGACCGGCTTCGCGGACACGGCGTCTTTCCAGGTCCTCAATACTCCCCGTCCCGAGTTCATTCGAGCCGTGAAAGACGTTCTTCCCTACATGCGCTTCGAACCCGCGAGAATAGGAACCACCAAGGTGCGCCAACTCGTCGAGCAACAGTTCAGCTTCAAGATCACCGACGTAGACACGGCCGCCGCCGCAAAGCCTCGCAAACCATGAAGCACACGGTTCGACTCAAAGGTGTGATCGTCGGACATTCCGAGCTCGAGAACATCGAGCCGGGGACCGGGCGAGCCTGGGGCTCATTCCGACCCGGGCTCGGCTACGATCTCGTGCAGCCGGTGTTCGCGCTCTTCGCGGAAGCCGCGCCGCGGAACGGTGGGTCGCGGGACAACGCGAAGCTCGAGCGATATTACGCGGCCCGTGACGCGCTCGATCTCAGTCTCGAGGATGCGACGGGACGGCCGATTCGCACCACGACGATCCACATCGCGGACTACGACGGCCCGTCGAAAGACTCGCCCGAGCTCGACGTGCTCATCGCGGACGAGAGTTACTGGCGACGTCGTCTGGAAAGCTGAGCGACGGTCAACTGACCGCTCGAATGGACGAGCGCGCGGATTTTGCAAACCAGGCGTTCGATCCTGGAGGAAATCCGCATGAGAACCACTTCGTTGGCGGGTGTGCTCAGCCTATCGCTGAGTGCGCCACTTTTTTCGCAAACATTCAATCAGACGGCGACATACATCGCGCTAATGCGATCGTCGGTCGGCGGGCTACCGCCGGTTGCTACCAGTACGCTACAAGGCGATCTCCAGGACGGCGTCGCGCTGGCAATCCGTTACGGCTATGTGCCGAGCTCGAGCCGGATGGACCTCCCCAGCATGAACAATTTCGGTCTTACGGCGGTCCTGCCGACCGGCACGGCGTCGACCGTGTCGATCACTGGTGGGCTCTCGTCGCTGTCGCGTGGCGGATCGGATGCGTGGATCATCGGCGCCGGCGGAGACCTCCGTCTCACCGACTGGGCATTCAGTCAGGGGCGGAGCGCTCCGCATCTTCGCGTCGCGGTGAACGGACAGCTCGACTACTCGAAGCCCCGCGAGTCGGCGCTCATCGCCGGATCGGTTGGCCTCCCGCTCTCGATCATTCGGCCGAATCGGCCGAAGCAGGAGATGCAGGTCGTGCCGTTCGTGACGCCGTCGTTCGCCTTCGGCAACTTCAACCCCGACGACGATACTGGTCTATCGCACGAAAGTGGCGCGCGTTTCATGATCGGTGGTGGACTCGGCCTGTACAACCGGTCGAGCAGCGTCGCCGTGAATTTCGGATTTCAGTATGTCGCGGTGGAGAACGGCCAGGTTCAGCTCGGAGTCGTGTTGACGCTCGGCGGGCGATGACTCGGCGATAGCGCGGCTTCCAGTCGATCGATCAGCTCCGCCTGCGCGGGATTGATTTTCGCGCGGGCGGTGGAGGCGTCGAACCACGCGCAACGATCGACTTCGGGGAAGGTGAGCCACTTTCCCGATCCACGCGGCCACTCCGTGCGCATCGTATTACTGGTCACCGCTCGAGGGTCGGCGTCGCCTTCCCAGGCCCACGCGTGAACGGTCTTGCCGGCCTTCTGCTTGATCGCGCCGAGCGGGATGAACGGCGGCAGCGGCTCGATGCCGGTCTCTTCACGGAATTCGCGCCGCGCCGCGTCGTGGAGCTCTTCGCCTTCTTCCACGATGCCCTTGGGAATTGTCCACGCTCCGACGTCGCGATTCGACCAGAACGGACCGCCCGGATGCGCGAGGAAGACCTCGAGACCCTTCGAACGCCGGCGAAACAGCACCATTCCGGCGCTCACGCCGGCGCGGCTCGTCACTTGTGCCGCAACCCGAGTCCAAGCGCGAGACCGTCCGCGATTTCGTCGACGGCGTCGAGCACCCGTTCGGTCAATCGGCGAACTACACCTGGACGCCGCAGCGTACGCCTGGCGTGCGGAAATGCCGGCTGCGGTGCGGGCGTAGCAGCGGCGACGGCGGTTCCCGGAATCTTCGGCGGCGGAACGAGCGCGCCGGACGGCTGAGTCGGAGGCGTGGGTACATAGTCTTCGTTCATGTTGCTCCTACGTCCGGGCGCGAGGCTTTGTGTCCACGGGGAGCCTCACGCGATTGAGCTCCAGCACGAGCGTCTCGCCCGCCGGCAAGTCATTCCAGCGCGTGAACAGCTCGGAGCGAACCGTCCGAATTCGATCGACCTGGTCCTGATTGATTTGGAAATCCGGACGGTGTCGATGTTGTGAGAGATAGTACGTCGCGATCTTCTCGTTCACGTCGGTCGCGTCGATCAGATAGCCTGTCGCGCGCTCGAGGTCGAAGAAGCCGACAATCAACTCGGTGAGAAACGCCTCGGGAAGGTCGACGCCTTTGTGTTCCGGCTTCCCGAAATCGCTGATGTCCCAGCCGTCGGCGAGCAATCCGTAGAACGCGTGCGAAAAACCGAGCGTCGTCTCGACCGCGTAGTGTGTGAGGTCGTGCAGCGGGAAGAACAACCCGAGCTTTCCGTCCTGACGCTGCCAGGTGACCGAACCGTCGGCGCGCGTGCAGCTCAACGCCGCCGAGCCGTCGGTCTTTTTCTTGATCCGGATGACGAGATCAGGCATGGGCGGACTGCCGAAGGACTCGTTTACGACGATGGCGCATCTCCCAGACGTGACCGACGACCAAGCCGATCACGGCGCCGACAATTGCGCCAGTCAACGCGCCGACCACCGTTGCCACCTCGAAGTCGAGCAGACCTTTGGTGGCCACGCCGCGGCGCATACCGAACAATACGACACTCCACGTCGCCGCGCCCCACCAACACGCCAGCAAGACCCCGACGCCGACCATGAACCCGTTGACCAGCGCCTCGCGGCGCGGCTCGTAGAAGTTGTTGGCGATGGTGCCGAGTCGGCGCTGTTCCTCGCGCCAGCGATTATCGCGGGCCCAGCCCGAACGAAGCACGAGGGCGCCGCACAACGCGGCGCCCTCGGCCAACAGTAGAACTCGTGTCTGACTCGACGGAAGCAACGCGTGCTTCGTCCGCTGCAGCGCGACGACTGTCGTCACGACGAGCAGCGCGGCGTAGAGCGGCCACGTGCTCGCCGGCGGCAGCAGGCGTTCGCGCGTCATTTCGTCCCGTTCGTCGTCATCATCGGCGGCGTCTGTCGTTCCCAAACGAACCGATGCAGGAAGTCGCTGCTTCGGCTGAAGATGTCGATCCAGCGCTTGTGCAGGAGGGACTCGTGGACGTCGTCGGGTATCACGGTGAGGTCGTAGTACACGCCGCGCGCGCGGAGGAGATCGACGAGACCGACCATCTGCGCGAAGTCCACGTTGCGGTCGTCGTCACCCTGAACGAGGAAGACCGGCGACTTCCACGTATCGACATGCGCCGCGGCTGACGATTGGTAAGCGAGGTTCGTCGAATCGAGGTTGCTGCCGTAGAGGTGAACGCCGGCGAGGTCCACGCCCGCCACGAAAATGTCAGAGTTGCGGCTCAGGGCCTGAGCCGTGAGCAGTCCGCCGTACGACAACCCCCAGATCCCGACTTTCGTCGGATCGACGTCCGGACGGCTTTGGAGATACTTCGCGCCGGCGACGACGTCCTGATACTCCGAGTTGCCGCGCCCTTCGGTATTGGGGGCCCGGCGGAACGAGTTGCCGTAGCCGATGCCGCTGCGATAGTTGATCGACATCACGATGTAGCCCTGCGACGCCAGCCACTGGTTGTACGCATACGCCCAATGATAGAACTGCATGTAGTGGTACGCGGGCAGCATCTGGCGCGCCGGACCGCCGTGCACGAACACGATCGCCGGCCGCTTCTCGCCCTGCTTGAGATCCTTCGGCAGGAAGAGCTGATTATGGATCTCTAAACCATCCGCCGCTTTCGTGAGGATGATCTGCGGCGTGACGTGCGCGTCCTTCGGGAAATCCTTCATCATCGTCGGATAGACGATCTTCGTCGCGCCGCCGTCGGCGGGAACGATACCGATCGACGCCGGCTGGCTGGCGCCGAAGTAGAGCACGGCGATCTGCTTGCCGTTCGGAAGCGGCGTTGGCGACACTTCGACGCCATCGTCGGTCGAGATCTGCTTCGGCGTGCCGCCGGCGACCGGAACGGCCCAGATGTGCCGCTTCTCGATGTCGTTCGCGTTCGTCGCGTAGTAGAAAGTCTTGCCGTCGCGCGACACGGCATTCGTCGCGAAGGTGCGATCGGCTACGCCGTCGTTGATCAAGCCGTCGGTCGTCGTGAGGAGCGTCGGCTCGGCTTGCGGGTTGTCGATGTTGACCGAGAAGAAGCGATCCCACTCGTCGTTCGGCCGCGGCGAGGTGAAGACAACGTGTTCGCCGGCCCACGAAATGTTCGCGATGTTGGTGAAGACGCGGTCAGCCGGCTTGTTATGCCAGAACTCGTGGCCCTTTCCCGTCGCGACGTCGGCGACCATGAAGGCGAGCGTGTAGCCGCCCGGGAAGGCGGCGCGATAGAGGCCGTCGATCCGTTGCGGCGTCGTGTCGTTGCCGAATGCACCACGGCCGCCGCGCCCACCACCGCCTGGCGCGCCACGCCCGCCGGCGCGACCGGCTTGGTCAGGCGCTGCGCCGCGACCAGCCGCTGCCCCCGCGGGATTGCCGATGCCTCCGGTGCCGCCCTGCTGCTGCGCGCCGAACGGCGTGCCGGGACGACGAATGAACGCAATCCGCTTGCTGTCCGGCGACCACGTCGGGCTGTTGTCGAAATCGACGCTCGGTGAAAGGAACTCCACCCTTCGCGTCTTCATGTCCAACACGCCGATGAACGAGTGATTGTCGCGCGTGCTGACGAAGGCGAGCTTCGAGCCGTCGGGTGACCAGACCGGATTGCTCTGGCGACCCCACTCCTTGATGAACGGGACGCCCGCGGTGTCGATAGCGGCGGTGGCGCCTTTCACGACACGCGCGTGATAGATCTGGCCGTCGCGCGCGAACACGACGTGCTTGCCGTCGGGCGAGAGCTCGGGGCTGCCGCCGCCGCGGCCACCGCCCGGCGCGACTTCCGTATTCGCGATCGATGCCAAGCGCCAGGCGCCCGTCCCGTCGGTCTCCGCCGCCCACACGGCGCGATCGGCCCCACTCGGATCGTGCGACGGATTCGCGATCCAGCCGACACGATTCTGTCCGTGACCGCGAACGAAGATCGCTGTCGAGCCGTCGTCGGAGAGACGCACCGAACCGACATCCACACCGTCGTCATCGAGGAATTTGGTGATGCGCACCGGCTTGTAGTCCGGACCGGCGGCCGTGTAGACGTTCCGCATGCCCTTCTCGTACACGACATAGGCGATGCGATCGGCTTTGCGCGCCGCGCCCATCTCGAGCGGAGAGGGCGGCGACAGGAACTGATCGATGGTGAAGCCACCGGCGGCGGCCTTCGCGGGCGTCGCCTTGGAGGACGCCTGTTTGACCACGGGCTTTTCGCTCGGCGCGCGGTTCTGCGCCAGGAGTGGCGTAGCGGCGACGATCAGAAGGGAGAGTGGGGCGACAAAACGAACAGTGGGTGCGCGATGCATCTCAGGCATGAGGAGCCTCGAAACGAGGGGCGGGGTCGCAGATGGAGCGCTTTCGTCATAACACAAACGCGACAAATGCTTTCCGCGTTGTGCCCGACTCGTTTCATTCTGCCTCCCCGCCCGCCCCGCCGCCAGTTCGTACCATTTTCGCTCATTTGGGGTCAGACCCCGTTTTCCAAAATGGGGTCAGACCCCTGATTTGCCCGTCTTGAGCGCGTCCAGGTCGTACCAATTTCGCTCATTTGGGGTCAGACCCCGTTGTCGCCATCGGGGTCAGACCCCGATGTTGCCTTTGGGGTCAGACCCAATTTGGGATTAGGGGCGGACCGGGCTCTGCGTCAGGCGGAGCATGGTCAAGGCGGCCCGTTTGGTGAGCGGCGCGAGCATGCGGAGGTCGGCCGTCTCCTTCTCGGTGTGATCGTCGTGTCCTGACAGGCCGATGCCGTCGATGAGCATCGGGACCTTCCCTGCGACGAACGAGACGTCAGCCGCGCCGGCGCGCGACGGGTCGACGGCTACGACGTTTCCCAGGCCGAGCTCCCGGCTCGCCTGATCGTAGACCGCGAGGAGTCGGCGGTTGCCGGCGGTCGGCGCCATCGGCGGGTAGCCGTCGTCGAATTCGATCGTCGCGTTCGTTTTCGGAAGATGACGGGCGACGATCTGCTGCATCGTCTTCTTGGCCTTGGCGTGCTGCTCCGGCGACAGCGTGCGCAGGTCGCCGGTGACTTCCATGTGCTCGGCGACGACGTTTCGCTTGCCCGCACCCGAGCCCTCGGTGCCGGTCGTGTCGACCTTCACCTGCGTTCCGCCGATCGCCAATCCCGGATTGAAGGTGAGGTACTGCTCCTTCGACAGCGTCGTGTAGAACTCGTGGAGGATGCGCGAGGCCTCGTACACCGCGCCCGCCCCAACCTGCGGCTTGAAGATCTGGGACGAATGCGCGGGCTCGCCCGTCGTGCGCAGTGTCCATGAGCCGGCGCTGCGCCGGGAGATGACGGCCGTCTTTGGATCGGCGGCTCCGTCCTCGAAGCCCAGCGCGGCGTGGGCGCCGCTGGCCGCGTCGACGAGCGCCTTCCGTGCCGCCTCTTTCGGCGTACCCGAATCCTCTTCGTCTCCGTCGAACACAGCGGTCACGTTCATGCGATCGAGCAACCCGGCGTCCTTCAGCGCGCGCAGCGCGTAGAGGATGATGACATCGCCGCCCTTCATGTCGATGATGCCCGGCCCGCGGGCCGTCGAATCGTCGAGGCGTTCGAACTTCTGGAACGGGCTGCTCGGCTCGAACACCGTGTCGAGGTGTCCGATGAGCAGCAGCTTCGGACCGGATGCTGAATGCTCGGCGACGAGGTGGCCGGCGCGCCGGAATGCCGCGCCGTCAACCCATTGGGTCTTGAAGCCAAGCGCATCGAGGTCCGCGCGGAGGACGTCGCCAACCTTGCGTACCCCAGCGAAGTTCATCGTGCCGCTGTTTATGTTCACGAGCCGTTCGAGGAGCGCCAGCGCTTCGGCGTTGTGAGCATCGACGGCGCGCACGATCGCGCGCTCGCTCGCCGAGAGCGTCGATTGAGCCTGTACCGCGTGGGCGACGACGAGCGACGTGGCCGCGGCGACAACGAATCGGAGAGAGTTTGGACGGATACGCATGGTCGTGAATTTATCGCGCATCCTTGGCCGCGGGACCGCGGGGCTCGGCGTCGCGCTGGTGATCGCCGGCTGCGATTCCGGCGGCAGCTCGGAGCGTCGTCTCGTGTCCCGCTACTATGGCGCGACCGACTCGATGGGTACCGCGCCGACCCACGTGTCGATCACGCGCACCGCGGCGCCGATCGATCTCGTGGAGAACTCGGCCGCGGCGATGAGCATGACGCAACCCGGCATCTTCTTCTCGATCAATGACTCGGGGAATGAACCGCTCCTCTTCGCGCTCGACACCACGGGCCGCGGCCGCGGCGTATGGCGAGTAACGAACGCGAACAACGTGGACTGGGAAGCCGCGTCCATCGGCCCGTGCGCCGCCGCCGCGTCGGCGTGGTGCGTATACATCGGAGACGTCGGCGACAACGAAGCGCTTCACCGGTCGAGGAAGATTTATCGCGGGGCCGAGCCGCGGGCGATGGAGCCCGGCGACTCACACCTTGATTCGATCGCAGCCGCGCGGCTGACCTTCGAGTATCCGAACGGTCCGCAAGATGTGGAGGCGATGTATGTCGCGCGGAACGCCGACGTCTTTCTCATTGCCAAGCGTCCGCGGCTCAACCCTGCGCGCAAGCCGCTGCCCGCCCTCGTTTACCGGCTACCGGCCGGCGCGTGGAATGAGAAAGGCCGCGTCGTCGCAGAGTTGGTGGATAGTCTGCCGATCGTCCCGGGCAGTGCGCCGTTCCGCGTCATCACCGACGCAGCCTTGTCGCCGGACGCGAAACACCTCGCTGTCCGCACCTATATGCAGCTGTTCGTCTTCGACGTCGACTCGGCGACGGGCCGCGTGAATCGCGGCGTGCCGCCCGCCGTGTGCAACCTGCTTACCGTCGATGAGATCCAGGGTGAAGGCGTGACGTGGGCCGGCAGCACCGGACGATTCGTCTTCACGACCGAAGGGCAGCGAGCGCCGATCGCGCTCGCCGATTGTCCGCTTCCGCCGTGATCACATCCAAGGCTCGTCGGCCGAGGGTCCATAAATCGAAGGCACCTTTCCGCCTGCCATGCGCAGATAGACGGAAAGCTGGCCACGATGATGGATCTGGTCGCCGAGCATGAACTCGACGAAGTCGGCGAGCGGCACCTCGCCCTTCTGCTTCGGCGCGACCATGAATACGACGGAGCCGTCGAGGTCCTGATTCTCCGGTTTGCCCAGCTCGGACATGACATCGGTGCGGGCCCCTTTGAAGGCGTCGAGAATGCCTTGCCAGTTCTCCGGCGGCTTTCCATACCCGCTGCCGAACATGTCTTCGCCACGAAGCGCGCGGAGCAGCATCGCCTGCTCGACAACGAAGGTCCATCCCAGGTGCAGCGCGTTATTCGACCGCTCGTGCGGGCGGAAATCCGTCTTGTCGACGGGATACGCGTGCATCACCCGAAGCGTGGTCGCGGTCTCACGCTCGTAGTTCCGTAGAAAGCGCGCCTTGGCGGAGTTGTCGGTCTGCGGCATCTGTGTCTCTGGTGGTGGGGGCTGGTGGTGGGGCCCGAGGTCTATGGATTCCAGGCGCCGAGCAACCGGCGAACGGCGATGATCTGGCCAACGTGGTACGACGTGTGGTCGACCGCGACGAGAACCGTTCGGAGAAATGTCTGACCGGTCCCGTGCGGAATGCGCGCGGTGAGATCCCGCGGATCGTTGGCGGCGAACTCGGCGAACGCCGCGGTGTCGCGCTTGATGGAGGCGACGCTTTCGTTCCACGCCGCGTCGCTCGCCGGCGCGGGCGTGTTCGGCCAATAGTCGTCCGGCCACTTCGGTTCTTGGTACTTCGGGTTCACGCAAAACTCGAGCAGGTCGTGCTGCGTGGCGCGGATGTGGTCGACGAGCTCCCACACCGAATGCGGGAAGTCGTAAGGGCGCTTGCCACGCAAGGCCGGGTCGAGTCCGGCAATGGACTTCTGGAAATCGGCGTGCGCCTGCTCCCAATCCAACGCTGAGGCGACGATGCGTCGCCAGTCGTTCTCCGACGCCATTGGCACGGCTCCACGTTGCTGATGAGGGACCCGAACATTTGCCGCCTCGGGCTCGATGCACAAGCCGTCGCGGGGGGGGCCAACGAGCGTCAGGGCGTTTTCATCGTCCGGGAGCACGCATCCGAATCCGGCGGATCGGCGGCGCCATACTTCCCGCGCACGAAACTCGGCGGCCCGTTGGGGCGGAGCTGCAGCACGAATAGCCCGCCGTACTGCGCGTCGCAGAGTTCGGCCATACGCGGCCCGCCGAGCGCGGCGATGATCGCCGGGATCGTGTTACTATGGCCGACGACGAGCACGACGTCGCCGGGCTTATGGCTCGCGACCTCGGCGACGACGGCGTTCACGTGCGCGGCGATGTCGCTCGATACCGGCACGACGACCGGTGTGATCTTCGCGCCGTCGGCGAGGGGTTTCGCGGTCGCCTTGACCCGCTCGAGCTGCGTTACGACCACCGCGTTGACGCGCGCATCGGTCAACGCAGCGGCGAGGTCTGTCGCGCGCTGAAGGCCGCCCGGTGTCAGACCTGGATCGTTGGCCGGCGTGGTCGCCTTTTCGGCGTGACGCACGAGGATCACCGTCGAAGGCTGCGCGCCGACGCCGCTGGCGAGGGCGACGATGAGCAACCCGACGAGGCCCCGATTCTTCAAGATGAGTCGCATTGCGTAGGTTGGGTCGAAGGTGACAGCCCCTAAGGTTAGAAACGCGCCTTCCAATATCGCAATTCCGCGGGGGACCGACTTGACGGGGCGCCTACCGGCCGCGAGCGTTGCGTCGATGCCGAAGCGCCCTCTGATTCTCGCGCCGCTGCTCTGCGCGCTTGTCGTCGCGCCGGCGAGCGGACAACGCGCTCCGTCGAAAACCGCGGCGTCGATCGTCGGCTATGTCACGGCCCGTCAAACGGGTGAGCCGCTCGGATTTGCCGACGCGACGATCGGCGAGTTCGGGATCGGAACGCTCGCCCAAAGCAACGGCGCTTTTCGATTGCGCGGCGTGCCGCCGGGCGCGGTGACGCTGCGCGTTCGACGCCTCGGTTTCACTCCGGTCTCATTGCATTTGACGCTCGTCGAAGGTCGCGAAGACACGGTGCGCGTCGCGCTCGAGCCGCTGGTACTCCAATTGGCGCGCATTCGCGTGTCCGATGAAGTGTGTCCCTCGCGCGGCTCGGAGAACGGCGACACCGCAACGCTCGCCATCCTTCGACAACTCTGGGACAACGCGGAACGGAACAAGCTGCTGGCGCACGAGTCGCCGTTTGTCAGTCGCATGGAGCGTTCGATTGGCGCTCCGGAGCGCATGGTGTCACTCGGCGGCAACGAGCGGATCCACATCACCCGCATCGACACCGTGCCGGTGGCCGCCGAGCACGAGTGGCGCTATGAGCCCGGCAAGCTTGTCGTGCGAACGGAGGACGACGAAGCGGCCGAGGCGCCGGAAAAGATGATCGTGCCGCAGCTCATCGATTTCGCGGACGAGGTGTTCACCGACAATCACTGCTTCAAGTACGCGGGCGTCTCCAAGGTCGACGGCGTTCGCCGGATCCAAATCGACTTCGAGCCGATTAAGACGCTTCGCGAGCCCGACGTGCGCGGGTCGATGTTCCTCGACACGGCGTCCTATCAGCTGATACGGTCGGACTTCGTGATGGAGCGGCCGTCGTATCTTCACCCCACCGAGGAGATGTGGGTGATCCGCGTCAGCACCTGGTTCCGCGAGGTGTTGCCGGCGCTGCCCGTCGTCGATCGGATTTGCACGCGAACGACGTCTCAGTACGTCGCGCGATCTGGCGGTCCTCGCGGAGCAGCTATCGAGTCGCAGCGCCTCATCGACCTCCGATTCGAACATGAGTCGCCCGTCACCGCGGGTGCGCTTCCGGTGAAGCCAGCGCCGCCCGTCGACTGTCGCTGAACATTCGCGACGACTTAGGGTCGTCGGCGATCGCGGATCAGCGGGAGGACAACAAGGGTGTCGGTGAGCCGATACGTCTGCTCGATCGGCGGCAGCCCTTTTCGGTTGATGTGAACGAGCGCGCTGTCGCCGACGGAGAACATTCCGGAACACATCTCGAAGATGCCGTCGGTTCCCGTGACGGTGCTGCTGATGCCCGATGGGTTCACTCCGGCGGTCGCGATCTCTGCCCGCCCGCCCCTGTAAGCCGATGCGCTCGCTCCCTTGATGGGAATGTTGTCGGCACCCACCACACGCCCAATCATCCACACAGTCCCGACTCGGGGACGTGGTATGGTGCGAAACCACTTTGCGTCGTGGGTGCACCGCTCGGCGACGTAGTCATTCGCCGTCTGCACCACCAGATCCGCGCGATGAACAGAATCACGTACCGCCGTGAAACTGATCGACGTCGACAGCGACACGCCAATCGACTCGAGCTGGCTGTCGACGGTCACCAGTTTGTAGGGGCCCGGAAGCAGCCGCGTGATGGTGATCGATCCGCTCGAGTCGGCGCGTGCCGAGTAGCTGGTGTTCTCGAGCTGAACGCGCGCGCCGGCGGCGGGCGTCTTCGCCTTCGTCGTCGCCTGGAGGTGCAGTGTGCCCAGCGACGCCCTCCAGGCCGGCGACGACGGCCAACTGATCTGCGCGACTTCGCCTCCGGTCTCCTGCGCGTCCACCAAGTCGCGCGCGACGAACTCCCGCCGTCCCGTGTGATAGACGGAGTCGGTGTGGATCACGGGAAGGCGCAACGACCAACGATCGATGATCACAACGCCGTTTGGCATCTCGCGGAACGAGACCCAACCGCCCGGGCGTGCGTCGTCGAGGCGCCGGTCGAGACCGACGTAACGAAACTCGAGATTCTGCAGCCGGCGCGTGACGGTATCGACCCACAGGATGCCGTCGATGTCGATGCGGTCGCGCACGCGCTTCGGGGCGGTGAATCCGAGACCCACTTCCGCCGGGCGCGATCCATCCGCCTTCACGAGACGGAAGCAGTAGCCGGCGATGAAGGCGTCGTCGAGCAGCGCTTCGGCGTCGGGGGCAAAAAAGGTCGCGCCGCCGTTGCCATCGCTCACGAATCCCGCCTGGACGAATTCACTTGCCGAACGGACGGCCGTGAACGACGACGTAGAGCGTGGCGTGGAATCGAGTGTCACCGTCTGACTGGCGATACGGTCGCTCGTGCCGTCCATCATGCGCTGGAATCGAATGAGGACGACCGATGCGGGATTCGTCTTGCGAGCGACAACACTGTTGAGCAATCCCGCGCGTGCCTGCTCGAGGAGCCCGAGCGCTGGTCCGGCGTCGGCGCGTGCCGGGCATGCGTTCGCTCGAACGCTCACCGGGTCGAGCATCGTGGGGAGCGACGTCATTGAGACGTCGAGCGTGTCCACCGCCGCGCCGGAGCGCGGCACGTTGGCCGTGAAGGGACGAAAGCCGATGCGCACGAATCGCAGCGTTGTCGACTGCGACGGCACGACGATGCGGTAGCGTCCTCCCTGATCGGTGATGTTGCGCCCGAGTGCCGAGCCGCGCGCGTCGAGCAGGGTGATGACGGCGCCAGGGATCGGCTGGCGGCTGGCGGCGTCGCGCACGATGCCGCGAAGCTCCTGCGCCGCCAGCTCACGGCAGCAGAACAGAAGCGCGCCGACCGAAACCATTGCCCGCGCCAGTCGAATCCCAATCATGGGCGTTTGGCTTTGGGACAGTCGAACCCGACGGAGAAGCCAACGTTTTCTGCCTGCAGGAGCGTCCGACGCGGCTCGATTCGCCAACGGCCGTCGACGCGATGCAGCCGCATCACACGCTCGCCAAAGAAGAGGTTCTCCGGATCCGCTTGGCCAAACCGATCATCAGTGTGCACGACGTACGCGATCGAATCACCTGTGACAGCGATCGCCACCACCGTTCGCTTGGGTGCCGGGAAATCTGGAAGATCGGCGAGAGGACATCCCTGCTTTCGCCATGCCTCGCGCATCGTCGTCCTTCCGTCTTGCGCCTCGAGCCAGCGCGCGGCGGCCGTCGAAATCGTCAGCGCGAACAGGTCGTGTTGATTTGCGACTCCGGAAAACTCGTAGGACAAATAGAAAAAGGGGTTGGATCCGTCGCTTTTCATCCTGGCGATCTGCCACTCCGCCACCACGCGCGGCATCGTCGAGTCCTGAGCCATAAGATCCTCGACGGTCACTGGTCTTGGCGGAATCGCGCTCCGTGCGTTGCGAACGACGCCCTTGAAGAAGGCCTCGAAGCGCACGAGATCGAGCATCGTCGCCGCTGAGTCCCACCTTTCGCGCGCGGCGAAGGCGAAAAAGGAGTCCACCGTAGCGCGTGCCGAGCGTTCGACGGCTTGCTGCGCATTCGCGGGTCTCGGCGCCGAAAACACCGCCATGGCGAACAGGCTATTGAGAAGGCCGAGAGCACGGAGCGCCGAGCGTCCAATCATGGGTTGAAAGTAGGAGTCGCACGACGGCTAGCCAGGGGCAGCGCCGCCTCCAACGACTCCCCGTCCGGCGCGTATATTCGGCATCCCCACCATCGACGTTTCCCGCCGGAGAAACAATGCAATTCCACACTCCCGCCCGCTTGGCCGCGGCCGTTCTCCTCGCCGTCCCGCTTGGCGCACGCGCTCAGGTTCAACCAACCCTCGCCGGATCGCCGGCATCCGCGCCGAGCGCCGCGAAGACGGACCCTCGCGGCAAGAAAGTGCTCGGCTTGGCCGACATAGCCCGGTGGAAGCGGATCAACAACGCCGCGCTCTCCAGCGACGGGTCCTGGATGACGTTCGTCTACGCGCCCAACGAGGGCGACGACACCCTGTTCGTCAAACAGCTGTCCGCCGGGAAGACCTACACGATCCCGCTCGGTGCGGAGCCGCAGTTCTCCGACGACGCCCATTACGTCGGCTACTTCGTGAGCCCGAGTGAGGGACGCGGTGGACGTGGCGGCCGAGGCGGTGGCGGCGGTCGAGGCGCGCAAGGCGGTGCTCCGGCCGCGCCGGCGCAGGCGCGACGGTTCGAGCTGCTCGATCTCATCACGGGCGACAAGTATCAGGTGCCGAACGGCGCGTCGTTCAAATTCTCGAAAGGCTCGAAGTATGTGGCCGTCAAGGCGACGAAGGCGAACGCGGCGGCGAAGAACAATGGAACCGATCTCGTGCTGCGCGATATCGCGGCGGGCCTCTCTCAGAACATCGGCAACGTTGGCGCGTTCGACTTCGACGACAGCGGCCGACTGCTCGCGTACACGATCGACGCCGCGGAACGCATCGGCAACGGCGTCTACGTCGTCGATCTCGCGACGGGCCGTTCGCGCGTGCTGAACTCAGCGGTCGCCGACTACGACCAGCTGTCGTGGAGCGACAAGGGAACCGCCCTCGCCGCGCTGCGCGGCGACAAGAAAAAAGAGAACGTTCAGCGCGACAACGCGCTTCTCGTCTGGGCGGATGCGTCCAGTCCGAGCGCGCGCGCGGTCGAGTACGATCCCTCGAAGGACGCCGGCTTCCCGAAAACGATGGTGCTGAGCGAGCTCTCGCCGCTCCGCTGGACGCGCGACGGTTCGCGGATCTACGTCGGCCTCAAGGAACAGGAAGCCGAACGTCCGACGACCACCGAGCCGCAGGCGAACGTCGATGTCTGGCACTGGAAGGACACCGAGGTGCAATCGGTCCAGATGATCCGACTGACGCAGGAGCGTCGCGCGACACTGCCCGCCGTATTCCACGTGGCGTCGTCGAAGCTCGTGCGCGTCTCGGACGACGTGATGCGCAACGTCACCCCGACGGCCGATCCGCGTTGGGCGATCGGCCGCGTCGATACGACGTATCGCACCGAGGTGCAGTGGGGCGGATCCAAGTCCGACTATTATCGCGTCAGCACCGAGACCGGTGACCGCGCGCTCATCGACAAGGGACTCACCCGCACCATGGGGAGCTCTCCCGATGGCAAATGGTTCCTCTACCTGAAGGAAAAGAAGCTCTTTGCCTACAACACGGAGAGCGGCAAGTCGACGCAGTTGGCGGGCGGCGAGAAGATCAGCTTCATCGACGCCACCGACGATCACCCGTACGAGCTGCCCGTGTACGGCGTCGCGGGATGGTCCCGCGACGGGAAGTCCGTGATCCTCAATCACCGGTTCGACGTGTACTCGGTGCCGCTCGACGGCGGAAAGGCGACCAACCTCACGGCCGGCATCGGCGACGCGCAGCAGATCCAGTTCCGCATCGTGCGCCTGGACCGCCCCGGCGGCGGCGGACGCGGGGGGCGCGGCGGCGGTGGCTTCGGCGCTCAGAGCGAGCCCGACGAAGGCATAGACCTCTCCAAGCCGCTGCTGCTTTCGGCGTACGGCGAGTGGACGAAGAAATCGGGTTACTACACGGTCGCCCCGGGCGGAAAGCCGACGCCGCTCGTCTATGAGGATGCGTCGATCGGCCAGGTCCAGAAGGCGGAGAAAGCCGACCGTGTGATCTTCACCAAGCAGTCGTTCACGCAATTCCCCGACTACTGGACGTCGAACGCGAGCTTCGCGTCGCCGGCCAAAGTGACCGACGCCAATCCGATCATCGACGAGTACGCATGGGGCAAGCGCGTGCTGGTCGATTTCAAGAACGCTAAAGGCCAGAAACTCCAGGGCACGCTGACGTTGCCGGCGAACTACGAGCCGGGCAAGAAGTATCCGATGCTCGTGTACTTCTACGAGCTGCTGTCGAACACGCACAATCAGTTCGCGACGCCGGTCTACGACGACCGGCCGCACTTCGCCGAGTACGCCAGCGACGGCTACCTCGTGTTCGAGCCGGACATCGTGTACGAGATCGGGAAGCCGGGCAGCTCGGCGCTCGACTGCGTGACGAGCGGCGTGAAGAAGGTGATCGAGATGGGCTACGCCGATCCGAAACACATCGGCATTCAGGGGCACAGCTGGGGCGGATACGAGACGTCGTACATCCTCACGCAGACGAACATGTTCGCCGCGGTCGTGACCGGTGCGCCGCCGACCAATCTCGTGAGCTTCTACGACGAGACGTATCCGGGCACCGGCACGCTGCAGCAAGGCATCGTGGAAGTTGGCCAGGTCCGCATGGGGACGAACCCGTGGGACAACCACCAGTTGTTCGAGGACCAGTCGGCGCTGTATCACGTGCGCGACATCAAGACGCCGTTCATGATCCTGCACGGCACGGCGGACAACGCCGTCGACTGGCACCAGGGCCTCGAGTTGTACGGTGCGGCGCGGCGCTGGGGCAAGGAAGTCATTCTGCTCTCCTATCCCGGCGAACCGCACCACCTCGCGAAGAAGGAGAACCAGAAGGACTTCCAGCAGCGCATGAAACAGTTCTTCGATCACTACCTCAAGGGCACGCCGGCGCCGAAGTGGATGACCGACGGGGTCCCGCAGACGAAGAAGGGCGGCCCGATTCAGTAGCCCATTTCTTTGTAAAACCATCCCTGGCGTGAGTCCCTGGCCGGTCGACACATTCCCGTCGACATGCCAGGGACTTCTGCTGAAACACGGACCCGGCAACTCCCCGGGTCCGTTTTTGCGCTCGCGATCTTCCTCAGCAGCTCGCTGCTCTTCCTCACCGAGCCGATCGCCGGGAAGCGCATCCTGCCGCTCCTCGGCGGCTCGGCCGCCGTGTGGACCGCGTGCCTCGTCTTTTTTCAATGCGCGCTGCTTCTCGGCTATTACATCGCTCATTGGCTGGCGACGCGCGCGTCGACGCAGAGCCAGCTCCGCATTTACCTCGGGCTGCTCGCACTATCGCTCACGCAGCTCGTCGTCGCGCTGAATCCATCGCTCCACGCGAGTAACACCCGTCCGATCAGTAGCGTGCTCTGGCTGCTCACCATTCTGATCGGCCTGCCGTTCGTGACCCTCTCGGCGACGAGCCCGCTACTGCAATCCTGGTACGCGCGCGCGTCGAGTGGCGGGTCGTCGCGAGCCTATCGGCTCTTCGCGGTGTCGAATGTCGGCTCGCTCCTGGCGCTGCTGATCTACCCGTGGCTCATCGAGCCGCGCGTGAGTCTGCACGGGCAGGGAATGGTGCTCGCCATCGGATTCGCCGGTCTGGCATTGGTCTGCGGGACGATCGCGTACGCACTTCGCGACACGCGGCCAGCCGTCCAAACACAGACCGACGATGTCGCGCCCGCCCCGGAACTGCTGGTGGAAGGCGACGTTGCCAATCGGCAGGAGACGATGGCCGACCGTGTGCTCTGGGTCGCGCTGGCGGCGTGCGGATCGCTGCTGTTGTCCGCGGTGACGAACCACTTGAGCCAGAATGTCGCGACGATCCCGCTCCTCTGGATCATCCCGCTCGTCGTCTACCTGCTCAGCTTCGTGGTGGCGTTCAGCGGCAGCGGCGACGGTGTCGTACCGCGATGGCTCGGCCTCGTGTTGGCGATCGCCGGTCTGGGTGGAGCGGGCTACTACCTGTACAAGGGTGATCTCTTCGCACCGATCCTCTATGTCATCTCGACGTTCGCGGCGTCGCTCTTTGCCCTCTGTCTGTTCTGTCACGCCGAGCTCTATCGGCGACGGCCGGCGCCGGCGCGTCTCACGACGTTCTACTTCAGTGTGGCGGCCGGCGGTGCGCTCGGCGCCATCTTCGTGGGGATCGTCGCGCCGTACGCGCTCACGGGGACGTACGAGCTCGCCGGCGGGCTGGCGTTCGCCGCGGTTCTGGCGCTCGTCGTCTCGTGGCCGATGGGTCTTCCTGTGCGTGTGCTCTGGTCGGCCCTCGTGACGGCGGCCGTGCTGCTCATTGTCCGCGATGTGCGCGAGGACCGCGCGAACGCGTTCTACCGGACTCGAAACTTTTACGGCGACCTCCACATCTCGCAGAATTACTACGAGTCGTACAAGGCGACGGCGCGCACGCTGTATCACGGCGTCATCGAACACGGGCAGCAG
>Ga0105248_10003209_pt1 | contig 18126 bp, 40 predicted proteins | sample KBSS34metaG_FD_81524 | JGI IMG/M metagenome (GOLD analysis project Ga0105248, IMG submission 81524) | Switchgrass rhizosphere microbial communities from Kellogg Biological Station, Michigan, USA - KBS S3-4 metaG | ecosystem: Host-associated > Plants > Roots > Rhizosphere > Soil | place... | reverse complement strand
TCGAGTACAAGACCGACCTTCCGCTCCCGTCGCTCGCGCAGACTTCCGCAACGCGAATCAAGGCGGGCGGTATCACGGACCTTTTCACAGACATGCATGCCAACGCGCCGTTGAACGCCTACCACATCCACCCGAGCAGTCCGGCCGCTGCAAAGCAGGCGCTCAAGAGGCTCATGGAAAAGTACGGTGATGAGCGGTACGGCTTTATCATCGAACCGATTCCGGGCGAGGGGAAAAACAAGAATTTCACACGTGTTTACAAGGTCGATCCGTCGGACGAACGCGCCTACAATCCGAACGGTCGTCGGTAGTCTCGCACACACGCTCACACAAGCGCACACGGATGTGCGCATCGTGGAGTTTCTCTACATGAATCGCCACAAACGAAACGCGCTGCTATCGCTTCAAATGCTGCTAATGCATCAAATCGCAAACGACGATACAAACGCGATACACACAATGCGAGCACTACTAGAAACGCGAATCTACTTCACGCCAAATCGTGTCATTCGCTACTAGGAGCGCCATGCAAATCAATCACGCAAACGGCACAACTTGCCGCATCGTAGAATTCGAAGTTCGCACACTGGACGAATTCGCAGACTGCATCGATGTTCTACATCATGAAACCTTCGCCGCTGCATTCGAGTGTGCGCACAAAGAAATAGCATCCGGCGCAATCGCGGTCGTGATAGAAAAACACACATCATGGCACGGGTTTTCAGGGTACAAACCTGATAGGTACGAAACAAAACTCAGACTCGGCAATCCTGACGTGTTGCGAGCGTGGGAATACGAAGAAAACTAAACACACAAGCGGATAAGCGACCGCGAAACGCAATGGAATGCGTCACATGGTTAATCCATGTCTGATGAGTGTGATTTGCACACTGACAAACACGCGATTTATCCAATTGCACTAGCTATGTAATTGGCCGTGTCAGCATGGGTAGACCGGATGTAAGTGCGTGAGACAAGGGAAACAAAAAATGCACGTGCTTGACGGTACGATGCATAACAAAGATTCCTGCTGCGTCAACAGCCGATCGCATGCAAACTACTGTAGTAAGCGCATGGGGCTACGCACGAAACATCTCACAGGCTTTGGTAGCGGGACTGAAACGCCACACGGGGCGCAAACTTGTGTGGATACTGGCGAGATTCTCTCCTCTCGTACGATACCGCTACCTTTCTACACCACAGGAGAACACGCTATGCCAACCAAAAATGCGTGTCTAAAAACACGCAGGGTGAATGAGCCATACGAGATATGGCACATTCCAAACACACCGTGGGAATGGCGAATCCTCAAGAAATACAAGACCAACGAAAGCAGTAATAAAGATCCATACGCACGTTGGTTTTGCGCAGTACAAGGTAGTGGCACTCAGGGCGGATACGATCTCGGCGACACATACGTAAACGACATCACATCACGAGCAATCAAGATGTCGGCCGAGCAAATGCAAACACATCTAGCAAATCATCGCTGGTAATAACGCACAAAGCCCGTCAACATGAGGGCTTTTCGTGTTTAATGCATTTCACAAATCACAGACTCACATCATGTGATTGTAAGGAGCATCAAGTGCTCATCCCACCTCTAACAAAGCGAATTCGACGTGCGTTAGGTCGTTTCGGTCGCACACAAGACGAGCGTGACTGGCGTCGCTTCCTGTACTACTGGCGCACAGCCCTGACACGAGCGAATAACCATGTAAAGCTAGTCGAGGGTGAGCGAATTCGCGCAGTATTACCCAAAGTAAAGGACTACTGACATGGAACACAGGGTAATCACAACAGAATTCGTACTAGAGTTTTTCTACGACATCATCCGCGAATCATTCTCACAAATCAAATCAGGTAATGTCACACGAGAAGAAGGTATCCAAATAGCGGATGAAACAGTTCAGTCACTAAGAGCATTTGGTGAGAAAGTTAAGACAAAGTTCCCCGATTTCAATGTCGAAGAATATGTTCATTCGATCCTAGACTATTACGACGAGAGTCTACTATGATCTTGACACTAGCAGAGGAATTGCAACTCAAATCAGGCTTAGACAAATTCATCTCATGGTATGAAACAAACATAGATGAAGATGACTTTCCAATCAAGCCTGATCCATTCTGCCTCGAATGCACACACGGTGTTACGCCTAGCGTGTACAACACAGGCCCGTGCATGTATCATCTCGCAAAGAAATACTCAAAGCTACTAGGAGGCTAGATGAAACAAATTAGTAGAGACACATACGAAGAAAAAGGTATTACAGTACCTGGGACGTGGACGTATCGAATCGCAGTATGGCATGGCGAGCATGGGTCACACTTCTATATCGTTCGTAGCCATTCGAACGATCCCGACGATTGGGAAATTGAGATGAGTTTCGATACACGAGAACAGGTAGAACGATATCTCACTGGAACACTTGGAGAACTTGCAGACAATGGGTAAGCCATTCGACGCAATCCCCGCAGACAGACGAGTCAATCAGTGGTGTACGTTCTTAAAGCTACTGCTAATCAGACACCCAACACTCCGCATCGGCCAGCTAGTCTCAAACATCGTCGATCAAGACGAGCTAGCGTACATCGAAGACAAGGACTTGATGGCACGTACAATAACATACATGAAGCAAACAGACACACGTGCGATCCCAAACATATCAAATCTCACAAACGCTGACCGAGAAAGGATACGCAAGAAATGAAGGAACGAAGCATCCACAGTTTCTTCGTCATACCCGCCACACATACGTCACGCAATGGCATCATGATTCTACCCGATAGAATCTACGCACTCGCAAGTGACGGCACATTCTGGTTCAAAACTGGAATGGATGAGTGGCTTCTGATCCGTGACCTTCCACAAACACCATACGCAAAGCTTCATGACCACTACCCAAATGAAGTGAAGATCCAGCTTGAGCAAGCTAAGAGTCAACTTTGAGGGTTACACACGCACAGTCTATGTGCAGTATCAAACAGAGAATCTAATCTCAGGTTTTATTCTCTCCCATCCTGACCGCAAGCGCATTCACGGTATCATCGTCACACGAAATGCAGAGCAGCATTTCTTACCCTATGGCCAATTCGTCTTGGTCAGAAAGAGCAAGAGGCATGAAACTCTCACGCACTCTAGCACAGTTGCACAAACAGATGCACAAGGATCTTGATACAGTCATCGAAGAAGTCGCAGATGCAATCAGCGAGGATGACGAATATCGTAACTGTCTCAACTGCACGAAGCGTTTCAAAGTCACTCATCACAACCAGTTATACTGTCCTGAGTCAACCTGTCCTCGTCAAGCACATTACATCTCATTCAACGTCCACGCAACGCGCCGCAACTCACTCAAAAAGCGAAAGACCGCATAAATGCCACCAGTCGGATTCAAGATGACAGCCGAATCACGCCGCAAGATCAGCCTTGGCATCAAGCGGGCGAATAAGCTCAAGCGGCAGAGAAAGGAATCTCACAAGACACCACGGACGGGACCATCGGCACAGACAATCAAGCTTGCACAATTGCTCGAATCACTCATCGAAGCAAAGGTGCAAAGCAGCCTCATCAACGCATTCCTCAAGAGGTAAACACGATGGGAGTTGACTACAGCACTCCCAAGCATCGTTGGACGTTCAGTGTAGTTGGTGATTACATGGATCTATTCCTCCGAACGACAGACCGCAAAGAGGCACTGAAACGCGCACACGAAGTTTGGGGAGAACTAGGCATTCCAGCATCAGACATCACAATAGTCTCATTCGATCACGAACCGTGCCCGCAATACCCCCCGGAGTGTTGCCAATCATGCGGAGCGCCATTCAACAACGCCGATACGCCACCCGACGGCTTGTGCGCATCATGTCGGGCTTAGACATGAGAGTATGGGCGATCCCACTAGCAGAACGTGGTTTCTTTCCAATCTCAGAAAACAACAGGGTCTTCTGGTATCTTGAAGACTTCGACACGAACGAAATAGTTGCAGGCCCATTCAAAACCAAATACATCGCCGAACACTGGGGTTCACAACACTGGGAAGTAGTAAAAGGGGACACAGAACATGACCGCAGTTGAACTGGTTCTGGAAGCAAAGAAACTCAATGAAGACGAACGCAAGAACATCATCAGCGCACTCGTTCGCACCCTGCCCGAGTGCGATCCCGATAACCCGGCCGACGCGGACATCATCGATGCATGCGAAAAATGGAATGACTTCTGGGCTGAGTAGCGATGACAGATTCAAACGCTTCCAACTCACACGAGCAAAGACATATCTAGCACATGCAACAGGCTGCATCAGGCTCGCAACACGACTAGAAACAAACGCATCAGTCCAGCTCCGCGAGATTCAAGAGCATCTAGAAGCACTCATTAACGAGATTCGCAGTATCCTTTAAACATACAGGATAGACATACTATTGTTTTTGAGGGGCAATAGTATGGAACGTGTAGGGGGGAAACTGTGACGTGAAATCCCTGTGTGTTACACCACAAGAGGAGAATCACAATGGGTCTGAAACTCGAACAACTCGAACTCGAACTCATTCGCTGTGCCGAACGCGAACCAGAACGAATCGGAAATCAAGACAATTTTTTCTACATGCGCTTCGGCACACACGGAAACAAACAAGATGCATGTATTCTCGGTCAAGTCGCCCTCAACCTTGGTATCGAATTCGGTGATGTTGTCGGAGCATCAAAATTGTTCTATGTTGGCTCAGAAGACTCCATTCACGATCTCGCATCGCGAGCAGCAGAGTTGAATAACAACGGTGTCAAATGGGGCGAGATTCCCAAGCGTCTCGGAATCGTCCCCGGCGAATCACCAATCCCCGAAATTGAAAAACTCGACGAGGCCACAGTCTAGCATGGAATACATCATCATTGAGCCAAACGGCACACGCAAGCAATTCAAACCAGCAGGCAGTAAGATCACGTTAGAAGAAATGCAATCAATCGTTGGCGGTTATGTGGAGAAAGTAAAAACACCCCATGGTGACATGCTCGTCAACGAAGATGGCAGGATGCAAAAACTCCAACCCAACTACGTCGCAGCAACAATCGCACATACCCTCGTAGTAGGCACAGTCCTCTTGTGCATGCGTGAAGGTAGCAAACTCCCATTCTATGAAACAAAGGAACAAGTCTAATGGACATGAAGCTATTCGAAGAAATGGAAGAAGACTACAGCGCGTTGCACAATCTGATCCACCGCTGCAAGCAATTCCACTATCCATTCAACCTAACCAAAGACAAAAACATTCTCCAAGCGATCAAAGAGCGTCGCGAGATGCTCGACACAGTAATCAACCTCGCGAAACACCAGCAACCAAAGGGCGTCAAATAAGCCGGAGAGCCTGCGCACACGGACGTGCGCATTCTGTTGTAATCACTCGGGCGAGGGCTTGACTTGCTCACCAACATATGGTAGGTTCCGCATGTCGCTAAAGACCGAAGATGTGATGCGAGCGATCCACACCGCCACAGTCCTTTCGTTCGTCTATCATGAGAAGCTCCGATTCGCAGTCCCGTTCAACGTCACACTTGACGTACACGGCGACGTGACACACATCCGAGCGGTAGAAAAGAACAATGACTCAGGCGATGCAATCAAAACATATCTAGTTGAGAAGATGCACAACTTGGTAATCACCAACGTCTCATCCCCACACCAATCACAACTTCTCGACTATTTCGAACGCATCACACCGACAGACGACATGACACAAATCCTAACAGAAGAACAAGCCCTCAACAACATGATGCTCATGCGCAAAGAAGACACATGTGAAACACTCCTAGGTGGAACAGCAATCCTCAAGCGAGAACACACATACATCATTTGCGACATACGAGCAATCTACAAGGACAAAAAGTAATTGGCAAGACAACTCATAACACGGATGTTATGGTTCATCGTAGCATTGGCCGGTGTTGCATTCATGTGGACGGTAAAGTGAAAATCTATTTAACAGGCGGTACAGTACGCGACAAGCTCCTCGGCTTGCCACAAAGTAAAGACATAGATTTCTGTGTCGAAGCACCAAGCTTTGAAGCGATGAAACACGAACTAATCAATCACGGTTTCAAGATGTACCAAGAGCGACCAGAGTACGTCACACTGCGTGGTCGAATTCCACACGCAGCATTAGGTGACTTCGATGGATATATTAACAAGCCACCACCCCATGATACCACACGCGCCCATATCGACGCAGACTTTGTACTCTGCCGACGCGATGGTAACTATAGCGATTCACGTCATCCCGACACAGTGTATGCTGGAACGCTATACGATGATCTCAAACGCCGTGACTTCACAATGAACGCAATCGCCATCGCACAATCCGGCGCAATCTACGATCCATTCTGTGGCATGCTAGATATAAAGAACAAAATGATTATGTGCGTCGGCGATGCACGAGATAGATTTGCAGAAGATTCACTACGCATCTTACGTGCACTTCGTTTTTCAGTCACAAAAAACATGTCGATCAGTAAGAATATCGAAGAACCACTGTTCTATCACGATGTAACCAAACAACTGGAGAAACTACCTATCGAACGAATCCGCGAAGAACTACACAAGATGTTTTCATTTGATACGTACAAATCGATCAAGATTCTAAATCATTACACACAAGTTCTCAACTCAATTTTCACCAAACAAGATCTTTGGCTCAAGCCAACAACAGAAAGTTACTAACATGAACATGGATGTTTCAACCATCAAGACTCTCACCATCAATCTCCCCCGAGTGCTCACATCTGCACTTGAGATTCCCGATGCAATCGACAGGGCAGCATTCCTAGCAGTACTATGCCACTCGGGGCAGGTTGACAAGGCTAACAAGCCATATATCAGTCACGTCGCACGCGTGGCAATGGGTTCACTAGGCGATAAGCATCAGATCGTAGGCTGGCTACACGATGTCGTCGAAGACACACCAATCACAGTCAAGGATATCAACTTCCTTTTCGGTGAAGATATCGCTCTCGCAGTCGATGCAATCTCACGCCGTCAAGGTGAGTCCAACACAGCATACGGAAAGCGTTGCAACCAGAATCGCATCGCCCGCCGAGTGAAGATCGTAGACATTCTAGACAATCTTCGCCCCGACCGACTGGCTAACACAACGATCAACATCAAAGCACATCGTGCACAGCTATTCAAGCTTCTCGAAATCTTGAATGCGAACATCACCGGCTACTAGTGGATCAGATTCGTTTGCCCTTACCCGGCAACGAACCAGACGGTACACACATCACCGTACATCGTGACAAATTTGGGCGTCACTATGCAAAACTCTGGGACTCGTCAGTCATGGTAGACAGACTTGGCCCAGAGGATACACTGGCAGAGTTGCTTGCTTACGTAGCACTTCAATATCCACAAACATCCTACAGGGAGCAGTATGAGCGCAACAGATCAAAGGGACGCGCTAGTCGAGGCAGCAAACAACCTGACAGCAGAGGTTCGTAAACTTTTAACCGAAGCAAACAAAATCGCAGCTATCCTACAGTCAGAAGCAGATGGGCTAATGCTCGAAGCAGCAGACGAGAAGACATCCCATCCCACAACACGTCGTATAACGTACAAGGATGCCCCACAATCGACTCTAACCCCAAACGTGAGTCAGAGTCCAGTCCCAGATGGAAAACGCAAATGCGGGCATTGTGGAGCGTCTGGACACGATAAGCGTAATTGTCCCACACTTCGCAAGACCTATCGAAAGGCAAAATAGCCAAAATGCGTGCAATTCTAGCATTGGCGCTCACTAGCGTAACAGTCTTGGTCCTAGCGTTCGCAGGCACACAGATCACTACGCTAGCCATTTCCATGTTTAGAACGCATCCAGCAATCACACCCCCGCCCGACGGCTCGCCTACAAAAATATACATACCACACATTCACTCGGGGCGAGGCAGAGCGACACATGACATAAACATCACCATCGAAAAAGACACCACGTACAAAATAAGGGGGTAGGGGGATCTATTTAGAATTTATACCACCCCTTTTTAAAAAGGGGGGGTGGTATATATAACGTAGTGAGTTGCAAACGAACGAAGTGTATTTATATTTATGTAACTACATGCGTTGAATTTTGTTCCTAGCCAAATCATAGGTTAGGACATGGTTCGTGTTCCGAGACACGTATATTTGATTTCGTTGTCTTTCAACAACTTAGCTTCACAGTTAAAACTCACTCTGCACTTAACAATTAAATGCAGTAGCCCTAGCAAGGCTCGTGCCTATCCACTTATCCACACTCCGATTGTGGATAACTTTCCCGGCTTGTAAAATTTTCCTCTTGACACGGGGTCCGGCACGTGATACTGTCCTCCCCATGACGCAAACGAAACTAGTAACGAACGACATGCTTAACGCGATTATCCTACGGATAAAGAAAGCGAAGGGAATCGGTACTGTCAAGATTCGAAACATGTTCCAAGTGCACATACCCTCGTGGACTGGTAAGGATACCAGAGAATTCCTAGCAACGCTAAGGAAAAGAAAAGTACTTGACTACGTGCGCGGACGATGGTACTATATCCCTCGTGAAAAGCGCCGATTCTTCATGACGGAAGTACGCAAGATAGTCCTAGACGCAATCCCATGGTATCCAGAGTACACAATCAGAACAAAGTTACTACGATGCGTTTCAGGATTAACGAAAGAAGAATTAGCATCACACGTAGCAGCGTTACACAGAAAAGGTTACATAGACACAGAACACAAGATACACAGACTAGCATCAAGTGGTAAGATGGTAAGATATAGAGTTTTCTTTCGCATCAGAAAAGCAAAGATATAAACAGTACCTGCCCTCTACTGGCACGCATACCAAGGGTATGCCTGCAAAACTTGGCAGCGTTCAGTCGCGCATCGAACGCAGCGCGACACGACATTGACAAAGATTTCCGTAGCGTATGAATTGGGTTACTTCGAATGTGGATCGATTAGTCTAGGTTCGAATCCTAGCGTCCCGACAATCGGGACGTAGTGTAATGGAAGCACAATAAAACACCTGATTCGCCTGTTCTCGGAATACAACAATTGTGGTAGCGAAGATACGAGTTACTTCTACCTATTAACGAAAACACTCGTATCGTCTGTTCTCCACAATATTCATAAGAACGGATTCATCCCGAGGAAACACATGATGTGTATTCCACGGATGGAACTAGCCAACATCGGCTAGGAGGGTCGCGATGAAGAAACACATCATCGCAATGGCGCTAATGGCGTCATTGGCAACAGGTGCAATGGCAGCAGATATCTTCAAAGACTGCCATACAGTCGAAGTGCAGCACTGCACACGTTTCACGCTAACGGTCGGGCCTCTGACGATCACATATGATGTTTGCGACACACCGCAAACGTTGTATATCTCGCCGATGCGTTGACATCATGAAAACAGCCCTTCAAGCTATTTTCGTGGCAACAATCATCAGCGTAGTATGCGCAATAGGTTACTTGGGCGCGATGCTGATCGAAGTGCACAACAATCACCAGACAATCAAGAACGTGCACGTTTCGTTCACACCGCCATCCAAGTAAAACCACACTGGCTAACGTTGCAAATGGATTGCGACACAACTAGGTGGTGGTTGTAAAAGTCTCCACGAATCAGACTGTCACACAACGGAATGTTGTGACAGTCTTTTTCGTTACCCGTGAATCACAAATAACCAAGAGGTTGTCAAGGTGATCTTTGTATTTGGGTCAAATCTCGCAGGCCATCACGGCGCAGGCGCAGCACGAGAAGCAGCAGACAATTGGGGAGCAATCGACGGTGTTGGCGAGGGTCACACAGGACAGAGTTACGCGATCCCAACCAAAGACGAACAGATTAAGACACTTCCAATCGCACGCATCAAAACATTCGTAGACAGATTCATCAAGTATGCAGTGGCAAATCCCTCACTATACTTTGTAATCACTCGGGTGGGGTGCGGACTGGCTGGCTACAAGGATAAGGATATCGCACCACTGTTTCACGCAGTGCCAGAGAATTGTCACATTCCAGCAACATGGGCGAGGTTCATTAGAAAGTAGGTAAGATGGCGACGTATACGAATACGAAAGTCTACAGTATTCATGTTTCAAAGAAAGATGGTAGCGATTCATTCAACTACAAAACGCTTTATGTTCGTGCAGATAGCTACGGCGAAGCAGAACACAAGTTCGTAACCAAGTATCCTGATGCAAACGAGTGGACGATCACAAGCATCAACAATGATGACGAACACTGGCTGGACTACTAAGAAAGGCTAACAAACACAGTGGCTAAGAAGAAGAAGCTGAATCACTATGGTCCAGTTGGTAAGCAGTTCATTGCATATAAGAAGATCGATGCACAGATACTGAATAAAGATGGAACACTTACGCATGCAGGGTACGGAATCGCCAAACTTCTAGTTCCTGCAAATGCAATGCTGCGTAGTGGTCAGAACGAATACGTTAAGATCCGCGTTAGCATGGCGTATGTAATGTCGATCACTCCTACGTGTGGGGGTGTTGATAAGGGATACGATCCGAAAATTAAGGATCTCACATTTAGGTCCATGCACGATTGGGATTTTGTATACAAGGTAGGTGAGTTCGTATTCGGAGGACATACGTCACGACGTTACGTCGGTGCCGTGCTCAAGATTAGTTATCGTCGCGCATTCTCTCCGAAGCGCAATGACTGTGGATATGGAATCCACTGTTACTATTTTAAGAATAGTGCAGAGAATCACTAGCACAAGGAAGTGGAAAGGAACGTCATGAAGACGAATGTTGTTTCCCGTATACCTGTCACCACACATGAAGGTGGCAAGGCAGTAAAGCAGACTCCGATGGATGAGTTGCGCAGAACGGTGACGAATTGTCTGCTATTCGAAGATACATTCTACGAATCAGGTTCGGATATCGCGGACAGAATCAAGACCCTTATCCCCCAATGCAATCCCTACGACGTAGGCAATCTTGCTATCACGACACGCAATGATCTTGGCCTGCGTCACGTCGCACTCTACGTTGCGGCATGTCTTGCCGCCACTGCCCGAGTGAACCTTAACCAGATGGTAGAGGATGAGCACACACGTTGGGGTGTACGGAATGGACTGGTAAGCTTTGTCATCTATAACGTAATCAAGCGTGCAGATGAGCTACCAGAATTCTTGTCCCTCTACTGGAAGATCAACGGTAAGCGTTGTCCTCTTTCTGGTCAGGTGAAGAAGGGTCTTGCTTGTGCATTCGTCAAGTTCGATGAATATCAACTTGGCAAATACAATCGCGATACGCCAGTCAAGCTTCGTGACGTTCTATTCCTGTGTCACGCACGACCAAAGGATAGCGCACAAGAGAAGCTTTGGCAGAAACTGATCGACGGCAAGCTGGCAGTCCCTGACACATGGGAAGTTCAGCTATCAGCCGGAGCAGACAAGAAACAGACTTTCACCAGACTCATTGCAGAGAATAAGCTAGGTGGTCTAGCGTTGCTGAGAAATCTGCGCAACATGACACAGGCAGGAGTTGATCGCGGAGTGATTCGCGAAGCACTTCACAACGCGAACGTTTGGGGTATCCTTCCATATCAGTTTGTAGCAGCAGCAAAAGAATGTCCAGAACACATGGCAAATATCGAAGCCGCAATGCTTCGTGCAGCAGAGTCACTTGATAAGCTCCCCGGCCTGACGGCATTCGTGGTAGATAACAGTGGTTCGATGTACGGTGCAATGTCAGGCAAGTCGAAGATGGAACGTGTGCACGCAGCAGGTGCACTAGCAATCCAGTTGCGCGAGCAGTGTGAGGATGCACAGATCTTCGTATTCGCAGACTCATGTGCACAGATTCCCGCTCATCGTGGTTTTGCACTAATGGACGCTATCCGCAGAGGTCCGTCGGGTGGAACACACATCGCTAGTGCAATCACGACGACGAACAAGGCATGCAAGTATGATCGCATTGTCTTGCTGACTGACGAACAAGCACACGATGGAATCGCAAAGCCACATGCTGGCTCTAACGCATATCTAGTCAACATCGCACCATATGCACCGGGCCTTTCAACTAGTGGCGGATGGGAACGTATCAATGGTTTCTCAACTCGCTTGGTTGACTGGATCATGGCAGTAGAGGGAATCAATGAGTGACGAATACAAGGAGGAAAAACAAGGCATGAAGATCGCAGGTGGAGTTATTGTACTCGCGATGGCGGCACAGCTAATCTTCTGGCTCGCACTAGCTGGTGGCGTATTCTGGCTAGTCAAGCATTTCTTCCTGTGATCTACGCAATCATAGGCTCACGAGATTTCACAGCAAAGTGGAAGGTGGCGAATTGGATCAAAAACAATTTGTCACCTTCCGATACAGTAATCAGTGGTGGTGCACGAGGACCGGATAAGATTGCTGCACATTACGCCCGCCTACATGGCGCGACCGTGATAGAAATCCTTCCTGACTACCCCGCACACGGACCACAACGCGCCCCCCTTGTTCGCAACATCAAAATAGTCAAGCAAGTAGACAAGGTGATTGCATTTTGGGATGGTGTATCGACAGGTACATTGCACGCAATCACATACGCGGTACAGTACGGTAAAGAGGTTCTTATAATCCCATGATCGAATGTATAATAGGATACCTCCTACTTGGTGTTGTATCGATGGTGGCACATACCATAGATACAGGGGAACCATTTCGCTTAAGATACATATTTATGTGGTTAGTGTATTTCATTAAGTTTCTATCTCAGGTAATCCGCTGGTGAAGCAAGAAGAAATCCTATCCTACGAACCATTCAAGATAGTATCAACAAGCAGTATGTTCAAAGTACCACTGCCCGAGATGCTAGTCGATGATATATTACCACGCAAAACAGTAACAGGCATTACAGCTATGCCGGGCACAGGTAAGACTTGGCTCACACTTGAGCTAGCGAGATCAATCTCAACAGGAACAAAGTTCCTCGGTCGTTTTCAAGCTAAACCCGGCAATGTAGTTTACGTAGGTCAAGATTCAAGTATCCACGATTATGCACAGCAGCTTCGAAAGCTAATCCGGGCTGAGTATCAAGAGTATCAGGCAGACGTGGAAAAAGGGCTGCGTCATGTCAATCCATTCGATGATAGACTACGGTTTATCATCCAGCCCGGATTGCTTCTCGAAGACAAGAAATCAGTAATGAGACTAGCGTCAACAGTCTTATCACTCAAGCACAGTGAATACGATTACATCGAGCATCGCAACTCATTCTCAACAGGAGAGCGAATCGGTGTCAAACAAGTTGAGTATAAAACTGGTGCGGATCTTATTGTACTCGATACGCTTTCTAGTATGTTGCGGGTGGATCAGTTGGATAATACTAGTATGGAAATCCCCATCCGCAATTGTAGATGGTTGGCTGCTGCCACTGGTGCTTGTGTCGTTATCATCCATCACAATAGCTACCCGTCTGAGAACAACGACGGTGAGCGATGGCGAGGCGCAGGATCACAAGTCGCAGCACTAGACAACTGGTTTCACATAGCGCACACCCCCCGAGGGCCAAAGGGTCGCTTGCTGTTGAAGTGCAAAAGATTTAGAGGTCTGACGCCGCCAGACTTCACGTATGAAATGTCAGTAGATGATAACAAAGCTACGCTGCTGTCTATAGATGATGAAAGTCCCATTGCTACAATATCTGTTGCGGGCATATCAATCGATGATGTCTTACCCCTTCTGACCCAAGAGTGGCAACCTAAGTCCACGGTCCTAGATCGGGCGGAACAGAAAATGGGCAACCTATATACAGCAGCACAAATTAGACGAGCCGTATCAACCATGTTGGATTCTGACTCAATAGTAGAGAAGGGTCCGGGCAGAGTAGGGTATAGGCTGCGCATGATAAACAATGGAGAAGTGAATGCGGATACCTAGCCGCGTGCTATCAAAGCTCTATGAAGAAATCGAAAGAGCAGAGTCACTACACCCTAACTGGCCTGAGAATCCTTTCATTCAACTCGCCATTATTCAAGAAGAAGTTGGAGAAGTCACAAAGGCGTTGCTTGATCTTAACCACTCGGCAGCGGCCCAAGCTACTAATGTACAGAACCCCACACAAATGGGATTTGTGGAGCAGAGTAAAGCTGTGGCTGAGGCAGAGTTGAATAAGAAAGAAATGCACCTAGAGAATGAACTAATCCAAACGGCGGCGATGTGCATTCGAATGCTCTCATGGATGAACGATGAAGAAACAGGAAATCAGAACACTAGTCAAGCATAATGACATCGACGATCTTGATGACCTGATTGACACAGTAGATCAGGAAGAAAGACGTATCAGCCGCTCAACAAAAAACGAGCGACGTGAGAAGTCAAAGAAGCTAGACAAGGAACGTCAAGCACAGCGCCGACTGAAACAGGAGCAGTATGACAACGAGTTTTCCGACGACACTTAATCCATGGTTCGTCTTATGTGACTTCGATCCAGTCCTAGCAGTCACTAGATACTACACAAATGTAGAAGATGAGAAGGATGGCTTTACAACTGACGCCAAGAAAGCAGCTATCTTCACGCATCTAGGTAGCGCAGCACGGATCGCCAAGGATGATGATTGGCTAGTGGTTGTTCTCCACAGTAAAGAACAACTCAAGGACTATGGACGAGATTAAATTTTGGAGTACGTGCAGCCCGTGTAATGGAACAGGTGTGAGAGAACTTCGCATCCCTGACCACATTAGGCACATGATCCATGAAGGACAGATAGCGTGCCACTTCTGTGGCGGAATAGGAAAGATCAGGCCACCAATCGAAGCATTGTGGCAGATCGTGGAGTTTATATATGAGAGTAATGGGACCAAGAATACTGGTCAAGAGAGTGACGGCAGCAAAACCGTCGAGCCAAATCATAGATGTTGTTGAGTTAGAACCAGAGCCATCCCAAGAGGGCATCGTCCGTTACACAGGCGAACTCAAGACCCAAAAGGGTATCAAGGTTGACATGGACGTAAAGCCGGGCGATCACATCCTTCTAAAGAAATACAGCGGAACACCAGTCACTATCAATGACGAAGAACTCTATTTCATAGACTATGCTGACGCACTGGCGGTACTAGAAAAGTAATGCAGACTAAGGTGACAAGCATGTTTTGCCAAGTCGCAAAGGCAGCCACAAATTTCAGTCGTCTACGCACACTTGCAGACGCGGTGCCTAACTTGCGATGGGCGATTCATGCGACGGATAGCCCAATAGATACAGTGTTACAGTTTTACGTAACAACAGAGAAGGAACGTGTTTCCTTGCGCACCGCATTAGAACTCGGTCTACCTGACGAGGAGGGTGACGCATACGAAACACACAGACTCAGTGGGATGAGTCTTTCAATCATAGAGGATGTAAATGACGTTAGATCCAGCGAAGGTGAAGGAACTCAAGGAGAAAATTAGCAGTCCAGAAATTAATCTTGACCCTTCTGTCCCAAAGCATCTATATGCACGAGCAAAGATGGAGGAACACGAAGGTAATCTAGTGCCCATCTTCACTCGGTGCAGAACAAAGACGTTCGAAATTGCAGTCGAGCAGCTAGACACACTAGTAGACAACATGTGCAATGGCTCAGAAGACACATGGGTCCTACGTGAAGTATTCCAAGTGCAGCGCCGCCCCGGAAAAGACACAAGACTAATTGCGATCTTCGTCTGTGTAGACGAGGTTGTCTTGCCGACACTACCAGATGAGGAAGTTGATATCGCGCCACCGCCCGAGGGCGATGACATCGAGCAACTAGCAGAAGCTTGGAAAGCAACTACAGAGTAAACATCAGTAGCGTCAATGACTACATGGAATGTCGCTATAGGTGGGTGTGCAAATGGGTACTGAATCGTGTTCCACGAAACACAGCACGGGCATTATCCTTCGGGAAGTTACTGCATCTTGTATTCGAAGACCATGCATTGTCTGGTGATGGGATGGATGTTGTCATCACTAGACAGAAGGCTAAATACATGGCGTCGGCAGATGTGGTGAAGATGGATGTGTTAGAGGTCCAATCAGCCGTGACGGCAATTGAGGATCTCACATCATACACCGAAGTGCTCTGTCAGTGGCGCGATCAGTACCCATTTGATATACCAGTCCTAGAAGCGGAGACACCATTTGTCACCACATCGCCATACGACAAGACAATCGAATTCATTGGGCGACCTGATAGAGTTGGTGTCATCTTTGGACGTTTGTTTCATGTCCAAAACAGGGGTCTTGCACAAGGTACAAACTTTGATTTGTATTTACGTCTGGCCAAACGGCATTTACACGAGTTGGTTTACGGCTATGCCTTATCCGAAAAATATCGGACCAGTCCCAACGGCGGGTACGCTTACGGCGGTACACTATTCAACCTGCTGAGGAAGATTCAATACAGAGGCAAGCCAACAAAGGCAAATCCCGAAGGAAAAATCTTGCGTCCACTCGGGGAGTGTCTTTGGCAAGGCATGGTAAACTTCTCAGAACAAGAATTAATGTCAGGCATGCAGCGTGCAACGCAATGGGCGCAAAGCATGAGACAGACAGAGCAACAGTTCAGAATAGATGGCAGGTTCCCACTACCAAATGAACGACTCAATGCAGGTGCATACGGAAATGTACTTGATCCATATTTCGAAGTTCTACAGGGAGACATCAAGCTAGATGACGACCGTTACTTTAAAGACAGAGAAGACACCTATCGAAATTGATTGGAACAAGACTGCACTGGTAGTGGTTGACATTCAGAATGACTTCTGCTCAGGTGGTGCACTCGCAGTACCAGACGGTGACGCGGTATTGCCAGAAGTAAACAAGTTCGTCAAAGATGCACGAGATAACAAGGCGAACATTATCTATACAGCAGATATGCACCCACCGTTCTCTGAGCATTTCAAGAAGTGGCCAGTGCATTGTCTGTGGGGTTCAGTTGGTGCTATGTTCCATCCTGAGCTAGATATGAGCGATGGATATGACAAGGCGTACAATCTCACCAAAGGTAATAGCATCTACGATGACGGATACTCTGCATTTGATGGTATCCTACACGTGATCGATGAAGAAGGTGAAGTTGAGTGGACGTTCGCTTCATTCCTTCGTAATCGTGGCATCGAGAACCTCGTCATTGTCGGTCTAGCAACAGATTATTGTGTCAAGCTGACCGCACTGGATGGCATCACATGGGGGCAAGAGGTCATTGTTCATCTTCCTGCCTGTCGCGCGGTAGATAAGAAGACAGAGCAAGAGGCACTAGAAGAAATGGAGCGATTCGGTGTCGCAATCACAACCGATAATCCAGAGCCTGCTTGACACAGATCTATACAAGTATACAATGGCAGGCTGGATTAAGAAATACTATCCAGATGCTCAGGCTGAATATACACTCATTAATCGTGGACATAAAAAGATCGATGTAGATATTCGTGAGCTACAAGAACAACTGCAATCACTATATGAACTCGATCTGACGCAGGATGAGCGGCAGTATCTAGCAGCACAGGGTATTCCATATCCACACGGACAACATGCGATATCATTTGATGTGTCAAAAGTGAAGGATGATATCCACGTCAAGGTATTCGGATCGTGGCATGCGGCTACAATGATGGAGACGTTTGTCATGTCCATCATCAACGAACTAATGAATCGTGACATCCAGCCGACACTGCATGGTCGTGCGGCATTGAAGGGTAAGCTAGCAGTTCTATCTGCAATCCCTGAGATCACAGTCTCTGACTTTGGCACACGTCGTAGATTCAGCCGTGATTGGCATGAGCATGTGATTCAACAAGCACACGATGTTATTAAGAGCACATCGAATTTGTGGTTGGCGAAGCAGTACGGGTTGAAACCAGTCGGCACAATGGCACATGAGATTTTCATGGGCGTAGCTGCACTGTATGACCACTCGCAAGTCTCCCTCCGAGGGACACAACAGGTAGTATTGCAACAGTGGTTTGAGCATTACGGAGATAAGTATGCCACAGCACTCACAGACACATTCGGAAGCAAGGCATTCTTCTGTGACTGGACAGCAGAGCAAGCAGTACAGTGGAATGGCTACAGACAAGACAGCGGTGATCCGATCCAATTTGCTGATCTTGTGGTGTATTGGCATCGCAATA
>Ga0105248_10003206_pt1 | contig 18143 bp, 15 predicted proteins | sample KBSS34metaG_FD_81524 | JGI IMG/M metagenome (GOLD analysis project Ga0105248, IMG submission 81524) | Switchgrass rhizosphere microbial communities from Kellogg Biological Station, Michigan, USA - KBS S3-4 metaG | ecosystem: Host-associated > Plants > Roots > Rhizosphere > Soil | place... | reverse complement strand
AGTCGGGTGGTGAGTGACGAGGATACTGGGTATTAATGTATTAATGGCGAAATAAGCAACTTGGGCAACTTTGGCAAATTTGGCGAAATTGGCGGATTTTAGGTAGGTAATTTAAATATGAGAGTTCTCATCATCGACGATGAAGAAGACACGCGCGCGATTGCCAGCATGAGTCTGAGCATCCTGGGTGGTCTCGAGGTAATAGAGGCTGATAATGGCCAGGACGGCATCAATAAGGCGGCTGCCGAGCAGCCCGATGTCATACTGCTGGACATGATGATGCCCTTGATGGACGGCCCGAGCACACTCGAGCGTCTGCGTAGTCATGAGCGTACACGCGGTATCCCGGTGATTTTCCTTACTGCTAAAGTAATGACCACCGAGATGGATAGATTGAAGCGCATGGGTGCCAAGGGCATCTTGACCAAACCCTTCGATCCTACCGTCCTGGCAAACCAGATGAAAGCCATTCTGGAGGGATAGTATTAATGGCCTCGTGGCAGGAAACCTTTTCAGAACTTAAGAGCCAGTATGTGCAGCGTTCAACTGATCGCCTGACACAAATTATCGAGCTTGTCACCAAGCTCATTTCCAATCCGATGAATAAAGATCTGGCCGTGCAATTGAGCCGGCATTTTCACTGGTTGGCTGGATCGGGTTCTATGTATGGTTTTCAGCGAGTTTCCGCCCTGGGAGTTGAGGGCGAAAAGTTGTGCGAGGTCATAACCAAGCATCAGGGACCAGCTCAACCAGCTGATCTTGAGCGTTTGAAGGCACTTTTGCAGGAGCTTTCCGGTCAGTTCACCGGCGGTGATGACCCGCCTGAGACGACCAATCTAGGCCGGGTTCGGCCGATGGCTACGTCCGGTCGCCAGGAAATCCTGGTTATAGACGAGGACCAGAAGGACCTGCTTTCGCTGCGCAAAATGGTTGAGGAAAACGGCTACGGATTCAGGAGTGCGCGTTCAGTTGCCACCACCCTGACCGAGCTTGAAAAGCGCATGCCTGAGGGGCTTATTCTCGAAATACCGCTGGCCGACGGCGATGCTTACGAACTTGTGGAAAAAGTCAGAGCCATGCCCGGTGGGGATGAAATGGCTATAGTCATTGTTTCCAAACAAACTGGATTTTTGGATAAAGTACGCTCGATTCACTGCGGTGCCGATGCCCACTTCGAAAAGCCCGTCGATACCAAGGCCATGTTTCGCCGCTTGCGCTACCTGCTCGACAAGCGTTACCAGGAAACCCCACGTATTCTCTCGGTTGAGGACGATCCGGACCAGGCGGCGTTTATCCGCGCCTTCTTAGAATCGGCCGGCTATCAGGTGCGCACCTGCACTGACCCCAAAAATTTTGAATCGTACATGTCGGCTTTCCAGCCCGATCTTGTCTTGCTCGATGTGATGCTGCCGGGCATGACAGGCTATGAGCTGGCTCGCTATGTACGCCAGGACGAACGCCACGCCACTTTGCCGATCCTGTTTCTCACCACCCAGGGCCAGATAGACGCCCGCATCGAGAGCGCTCGCGCTGGAGGGGACGACCATCTGGTCAAGCCCGTACCGCCGGCTTTGCTCTTGAGCTCGGTCTCTTCACGCCTGGAGCGGGCGCGCTTTTTGCGCACGCTCTTGCACAGGGATGGTCTGACCAATTGTCTCAATCACACATCATTTATGGAACAGGCCCAGACTGTCATCGCCCAGCGCAAGCGCCATTCGGGCTTCACTGTGTTGATTCTGCTGGACATCGATTATTTCCGCTCTATAAATGAACGTCACGGCTACCCCGGTGGGGACAAAGTTCTGGTGGCGCTTTCCATGTTGCTTTCGCGCAGACTGCGTCAGTCGGATATCATCGGCCGCTATTCGGGCGACGAGTTTGGCATCATCGGCGAAGGACTGGACGAAGCGGAAGCACTCTTGCTGGCATCGAGACTGATAGCCGATTTTGCCGCTATACAACACTCGACACTTTCCCACGCCGGCTTCTATGCCACATGTTCAGCCGGTATAGCTGTGCTCGACGCGCAGACGATGAATCTCGAAGCCTGGCTCTCCGCCGCCGGTAAAGCCCTGGCCCAGGCCAAAGCAGCCGGTCGCAACTGTGCCCTTTGTTATACCGATGATATGTCGGTGCAGTCGCGATAATGGCAGTCAAAATAGCCGTTTTAGGGGCAGGCGCCTGGGGTCTCACTCTGGCGGGACTGTGGGTGCGATCCTCCAATCGCAAGGACGTGAGCCTTTATTGTCGCGACCGGGTCAAGGCTGAAAGACTGAACACCACGCGGGTGATGGACAAGCCAAGGGGCTATGCCATCCAGCCCGAAGTTGTTATAGAGAGCGACCTTGCTGCTTGTGTCTCTGGAGCCAGTGTCATTGTTTTTGCCTGTACTTCGCAGAGTATGCGGGTCCTGGCGCAGGAAGTGGGCGCAGTTTTGGCCACCTCTAAGTCTGGAGCCGACAAAAATGCTCCGCCTCTGATTTCCATCGGTCACGGCATGGACGATAAGCTGCCTGTGCTGGTCAGTGCCGTCAAGGGGTTGGAATTGGGCAGTCTTATGCGCATGTCCGAAGTGCTGAGCGAAGTCCTTCCCGGGCGGCCAGTTTCAGCTCTGACCGGGCCCAATTTGTCCGAGGAAATCTTGAACGGCATGCCGGCGGCGTCCGTAATAGCCTCGGGTGATCCGGAGTTGGCGCGGGCTTTGCAGGAAGTGCTGAGCGTTTCCAAATTTCGTGTCTACGCCAACGACGACATGATTGGCTGTGAGCTTGGCGGCACTTTGAAAAATATTATCGCCATCGCCGCCGGTAGCTGCGACGGCCTGGGTCTGGGCGTCAACGCCAAAGCCGCACTTTTAACCAGGGGATTAGCCGAAATGAGTCGTCTAGCGGTTAGACTTGGTGCCAAGCCCACGACGTTATCGGGTCTGGCCGGTATGGGAGACCTCTTTGCGACGTGTGCTTCGCCTCTCTCGAGGAATTATCGAGTCGGGTTTGAGCTGGTTCGGGGCAAATCGTTGGATCAGATCCTCACCGGTCTGGGCGCGGTTGCCGAGGGCGTGACAACAACGGCGGCCGTTTGTGAACTTTCTAAAAGAGTGGGGCTGGAGTTGCCCATAGCGGAGCAAGTGGAGTCCACACTTAAGGGAAATTCAACGCCCGCAGGCGCTATCATGGCGCTTCTGAGCAGACCGCTTGCGAGCGAATAGGAGGCCAATTGGCAATGAGAGTCTTGATGCTGTCCTGGGAGTACCCGCCGCGCATTATCGGCGGCCTGGCGCGGGTCGTTTGGGCTCTGTCTCAGGAGCTGGTCAAGATGGGGCTGGAGGTGCATGTCGTCACCGCTGACCATCCGGGCGAGCCTGAGCATTCTATTGATGCCGGCGGCGTGCACGTGCACCGAGTCAAAACCCAGACTGATACCACTCCGGATTTCGTTACCTGGGTGAACAGACTCAATTTTGGTCTTTTGCAATATGCCATTCAAATCCACAGGCAGACACCTTTTGATATCATCCACGCCCATGATTGGATGGTGACGGACGCCGCCTGGGTGATGAAGAGTGGTTTCGGTGTGCCTTTTGTAGCCACCATGCACGCCACTGAATCGGGTCGCATGCACGGCACTCACAATGACTTGCAGCGCTACATCCACCAGATGGAATGGCGCCTGACTTTTGAAGCCTGGGAAGTAATAGTCAATTCGCATGCCATGCACAGCGAATTGCAGCATCTCTTTAAGATGCCCGCCGACAAGATTGTGATCGTGCCGAACGGTACTGATCCCAGTGTCTTTGATTTTGAATTTGATCCGCGCACGATGCGCAACAGCTATGCCTGGGAGCATGAGCAGATTGTTCTTTATGTCGGCCGCATGGTACGCGAAAAAGGCGTACAAGTCCTGCTCGATGCTGCCCCGCGTGTGCTCTCCGAGCGGCCCGGGACGCAGTTTCTGCTCGTCGGTACCGGCTATTACCTGGAAGACTTGAAGCGTCAGGCCGCTGCTTTAGGCATCAGTGAAAACGTACATTTCCTTGGTTATGTCGGCGACGATGAGCTCAAGCGTTTGTACAAGTGCGCCAATGCCGTTTGCATTCCCAGCCTTTATGAGCCTTTTGGTATCGTTGCCCTGGAAGGCATGGCGGCCCAGGTGCCCGTCGTGACGACCGATGTGGGTGGCTTAAAAGACTTTGTCGAGCACATGGTTACCGGCGTCACCACCTATGCCGGAGACCCGGCGTCATTGGCCTGGGGCCTCTTGCAGGTGCTGCGCAATCCTGAGCTGGCCAATCGGTTGAAAGAAACTGGTTATGACAAAGTACAGCATATATACAACTGGAGAGTAATCGCCAGACGTACCTATGAAGTGTACGAGAAAGTGTTGCGGGAAGCCAGTTCCATTGGCGCTGACGTGGTGGCCTCGCATCCGGAGACGCCCGAAAAAGTGGCGGCACCGGCGGTGGCACCAGGCAAGCGCCCGACCACTAAGAAGTAAAACAAGATGAGAAGCGGAAAGTAAACAGAGAGTTGGCGTCGATTACTTGATCTGAGGGAGGTTAAGAGCATGAAAGCGGTAATCATGGCCGGTGGGTCCGGCACAAGGCTAAGACCGCTTACCTGTAATTTGCCCAAGCCGATGGTGCCGGTGGCCAATAAGCCGATTGCCGAGCACATCGTCAACCTGCTCAAGAAGCACGACTTCCGCGATATTGTTTTTACTCTCTTTTACCTGCCTGACGCCATTCGTGATTATTTCGGCGACGGATCCGACTTCGGCTGCAATATCAAATATTCTGTGGAAGAAGGCAAAGCCCTGGGCACGGCCGGCTGTGTCAAAGCGATTCAGGACCAGCTCGATTCTACTTTTGTTGTGATCTCGGGCGACAGTTTGACCGACATCGATTTGAGCAAAGCGGTCAAGTTTCACAAAGAGAAAAAATCTAAGGCCACCCTTATCCTCAAACGTGTGGAAAACCCGCTCGATTACGGCGTCGTCATCACCGACAACGACGGTAAGATCCAGCGCTTTGTAGAAAAGCCCGGCGCCTCCGAAATCTTTTCGGACACGGTAAACACCGGCACATACATCTTAGAGCCGGAAGTTTTGCTCTATATCATCATGGGTCGCGAGCAAGATTTCTCCAACGATCTCTTCCCGCTCCTGCTCTTGCGCAATGAGCCTATGTACGGCTACGTGGCCGACGGCTACTGGTGCGATATAGGCAACTTGGCCGTCTATCGTCAGGCACATTCTGATGTGCTGGACGGCAAAGTAGATATGAAAATAGACCTGCCTCAAATAGAGCCCGGAGTATGGGTGGGCCAGGGCACACAGATCGACTCTTCTGTCACATTGCAAGCCCCGGTAATGATCGGCGAAAACTGTCGCATCGGTCGGGAAACGGTAATCTCAAGCTACACCACGATTGGTGGCAATGTCGTTGTTCAGGAAAAGGCTTCGCTCAAGCAACCTGTTATCTGGTCCAATGTCTACATCGGTCACAAAGCCGAGTTGCGTGCTTGTGTCGTCTGCAATAATTCTACTGTGCATGATTCGGCCGAACTATTGGAAGGCGCCATTATCGGCGACAATTCTTCCATCGGTCAGGAAGCTACTATTAACCCCGATGTGCGCATCTGGCCCGACAAGAGTGTCGACAGCGGCGCCAAAGTCCTGACTTCGCTTATCTGGGGCACGCGCGCTCCTCGCACTCTATTTGGTGCGCACGGCGTGCGTGGTCTGGCTAACGTAGAAATCACCCCCGAGTTTGCCGTTAATCTGGCGGCGGCTTACGGTGCCACACTAAAATCCGGTCCAGTACTGGTTAGTCGCGATTACTGGAAAGTTTCGCAGATGATCAGTCGGGCTATGGTCTCCGGTCTGGTGTCGGTCGGTTGCGAGGTGCAAAACCTTGAATCTATGCCGCTGCCAATTTCTCGCTACTATGTCAAAACTCAGAGAGCGACCGGTCTTGTGCATGTGCGAGTATCGCAGCGCGAGATAGACAAAATCACCGTTGAATTTTTTGACAGTCAGGGCGTGGCCATCACCAAGGCCATGGAACGCAAAATTGAAGCCACATTTTTCAAGGAAGACTTCCCCCGCTGTTCACCGTCGGACGTCGGTACCATCGGCTTCCCCAGCCGTGTCAAAGAATATTATGTGGACGAATTTTTGCAGCACGTCAAAGGGCAGGTCTTTGAAGAAGACAAAGTGCCATTTTGTATCGTGCCCGGTTCAAATTACACTCGTGTGACCAAGGCCGGCAACATTTCCACCCACGCGCCCAAGGTCGTGATCGACTATGCGATGGCTGAAACGGGTGTGCTGCTGCCCGATCTGCTCGGTCAGCTGGGTATAGAAACAGTCGTGCTCAACTCATCGATCAAGAACATTCCGCCGCGTCAGGAAGAGCGCATCACTATGCGCAAACAACTGGCCGACGTCGTCAAAGCTCTGAACGCAGACTTTGGTGTGCAGATAGGTAGAAACGGCGAACAAATGACGCTCGTAGACGAGAGTGGTCAGATTATCCGGGGCGAGCTTTTGTTGGCTACGGTTGCAGATATTATTTTGCGCGACAAAACCGGCCGTTCAATAGTCGTACCGGTCAACGCCAGTTCCATCATCGAACGCATTGCTTCTCGCTATGACTGCAAAGTCATACGCTGTAAGGCTTCCGAGACCGAGATCGGCAGTACGACGGCCAAGCTCGATCACGCCGTTTTGGGTGGCAGCGCTAACGGATGCTTCATTTTCCCCGAGTTTCAAAATGGATATGACGCCATGTTTGCCGTGGGACAAGTGCTTGAGCATCTCACCTATCAGGGCCGCACATTGCATCAAGCGGTTGCCGACTTGCCGCCGCTCTATTATCAGGTCGACTCGGTGCATTGCCCCTGGGAACGCAAGGGCCGCGTCATGAGACTGCTGGTCGAAAAGCACCACGACCGACCGATGGAGTTGCTTGACGGTGTGAAAATCCAGACGAGACCGGATCACTGGATATTAATTTTGCCCGACGCCGTTGAGCCGCTTGTGCACGTTTATGCTGACGGAGCCGACCTGCAGCAGACTTCCGCCGACCTGAATGAGTACACCCAGATGGTGCGGTACCTGCAAAGGGCCTGATAAAGGCTCGGTTCTCAAAATTTTTAATCAAATCACGTTACAGAATTACCGGGTTTGGCGGGTTTTGGGCAGATTTGCACAGATTCAAAGGGATTTAAATTGTGGCTGTATGGGCATACTCTTGTTGGATGGTGTTGGTTGGCATGGTTAGCTACTGCTCAGGGGACTAATTAGATGTTTGGGAAAAACGATCCTAGAAATCAAAAGCCGGATAACAGGAAAGACTCAAGAAAGTTTCTTGATTCCAATCCTAGTCAGCCGACTCCCCCCAACGCTCCCGGCCGTGCAGTTGACCGTTCCATGTTTGCTAACGGCGCCATTGGCGGCGCTGCGTCCCAAGATTGGTCCATGGCCAATTCCGAGCAGATCCTCGTATATCATGAGTCGGAGCCGGTGGCTCACGGCACTGACTGGATGTCGCAACTCAAGCAAGAGTCGCTGCAATTCCTCGCCGACCAGAGAGGCGTGCACCTGCAAGAGGTGTATCGCGAATCGATATATAAATCCGGTATCGCCATCCTTGTAGACAAAATCTATGGCCTGCTGCAGCGCTACATGTTTGAATTCAACCAGGTCGCTAATGGCACCGAGTTGCACGTTTCGGGCTCCATCTCCGGAGACGTGACCGAGGTCACCCGCTATAACCGTTTCCGCGAGGCGGAAGAAACCAAGACATATTTCCGTGCGCGCTTTTCCACCAAACTTTGCTCACTGGTAGTCCGCGGATGCGACGACAAAGTCGAGTGTTTCCTTGTGCCCACGAGTAAAGTCATGGCTTTGAGCCGCACCGAAAATGACTACAAGGCCATTGCCGTCCTTCAGGTGAAAATTACCGAGAATGGAATGATGTGGCGCATGCAGGACAGCAATCCGCCCGTTGAAACGCTGGATCAGCTCTGTATGTGGCTGTTTTCGGCCATGGTGCAGGAAACCAAAAACTATGCCAGCCAGGCCGGCGGAGAAGAAGCTGCAGTTTAGTTTTACTGGGCTGATTTGCCGATTTCGCTTTCAAATCAGTGCCTGATAATTATTTGACACCGCCGTCGGTGGTCATCTCAGCGCGGGATTTCTACTTGGATCCTGCTGTCTTTCACTGGGAAGTGTCTGATAGTAAGCTCTGTGGCCTCGGAAGTGGTTAAATTGTCTTACAAGTGGTAGAAATCTTGTAGTAAGATGCGCGCGCGCACTTGTCGTCAAGGGAGCAGACAAATTCTATGGTAGCTATCAACCTCGAGATGTTGCGCGAGCTTCTAAACGAGTTTACCGAAAAGGAAACGGTTCTTCGTGAAGAGAAGGACATCATCGAGCAGCAAATTCTTGAGCTTGATGCACGTATTGCTTCCAATCAAAAAAAACTTGATAGTCTCAACGGCGATCGCAGTAAAGTCGATGCCATGCGCGAGCGCTATCTGAGCGGCAATTGGAAAGTTGAAGTCAGTGCCGAAGCAGCAGCAGCTGCCGCCGCCACAGCTTCGGTGAGCGAACCGCCAGCTCCAGCGGCAGCGGAAGAAGCTGAAGCTGAGGAAGTAGAAACACCGAGCGTAAAAGAATCTAAAAAATCAAAGGCTAAAGAAGCCAAAGAAGCTAAAGAGGCGAAGGAAGCCGCTGCCGTTCCAGCGGCCGCTGAAAGTCCTGTCGCCGCCGCACCGGCAACTCCGGTCGCCCCGGCAGTTGAGACACCAGCAGCTCCAGCAGCTCCGGCAGCTCCGGCAACCCCATCAATCTCGCCGGTCGCCGCGCCTCCTGCTCCTGCTTCAGAGCCTGCGCCGACACCAGCACCGGCTGCTGAAACCCCTTCTACTGTTGCACCTATTATTTCCTCTCCCACTGGTGCAGTGATGCAACCCTGGGGCGCTCCTGCTGCTCCTGCGTCTGCTCCAGCTCCAGAGCCAACACCTGTTCCTGTTGCTGAAGCTCCTCCTGCTCCGGTTGCCGAAATTCCGGCTCCAGCACCACTGCCGCCTCCTCTTCCCGCACCAGCTCCCGAACCTGTTGTTGAACCAGTCGCTGCCGCTACCGCGCCTGCCGAGCCGACCTCCGGTGCCGGCTTTGCATCGGGGCCATCTCGTACTTCGCAATCACTTCCGGCCGTTCCTCCGCCGGCTGTTATCGCCACCGCCACCAGCCCTGTTTCGGCCTTTGCCTCGGCTCCTGCCGGCGCTGACGATCCAATTTTGAGTTCGCTCAATAACGCTCCGCCAGTCAGTTCTCCTGATGTTGTGATACCGAACATTTCTGCCGTGAGCAGTCAGCATGCCACCGAAGGTGGTGCTGCTCCCTTCCCCAGTTTCGAACAAGCACAGGGACAAAATGCATTTGGTTATGGTGCCCAGACACCGGCCCAGGCTCCAGCCGATCCCTGGGGGCAGGCCTTCACCAACCCGGTGCCGCCACCGCCTGCTGTCGATAGCCCTCCTGCTGCAACCCCCGCCCCCGGACAACCTGGCGCCGCCTGGGGGGATTTTGGCGAGGATTGGATAGACCCAAAAACTCAGCCAGCTGCCCAACAGCAACCACAGTTTCCTGATTCTGGTGCTACCTCTGACCACATTCCCGCATTACCGCCGACTACTTCCGGCGCAGTCGCCGGTTCCTGGGGTGATTGGGGTGAAGATCCAAACGCGCCCAGTGCCGGTGTGCCGATTCCCGCACCGACACCTTTTGTACCGACGCCTGGACCCGCACCTGCTCCTGCACCTCAGCCCAGCTCTTCACCCTCTCAGGTCGACCTGCAAAATATGAACTGGGGTATGCCCGACTCTCCGGCTGCCGCGCCTGTCGCCCCTATAAATGAATCGCCCTGGGGCCCGGCCCCGACGCCCGAGCCCGGCAATGCTCCTATTAATGATCCTTGGGGCCAACCCAGCGCGCCTTCTAATGCACCCATGAATGCACCCATGAATGCACCCATGAATGATCCTTGGGGCCAACCCCAGCAACAGCCTCAATTTCCTGCTCAAAATCAACCGTCATTTTTGCCGCCGCAAACATCTGTGCCGGCCGCGCAGCAGCAGCCGGTTTTCCCTTCGGCTCAACAGGCTGCACCGGCAAATAATCCATGGGGCGAGCCTCAGCAAGCGGCTGCCCCGGCTGGTGGTAATCCCTGGGGTGATCCAGTTGGAAACGCCTCCCCCGCCCCAGGCGCAGAGCCTGAACCCCCTTCGGAAGAGAAGAGATCAAGTCTGGCCGGTGCGGCTGGTGGCGCACTGCTGGCCAACCCCCGTAACCGTAGACGGCGCGAAGCACCGCAACCAGCCTTTGACTGGGGCGGCGGCGACCCCTCCCAGCAGGGCGAATCTGCTCAAGGCGGCGGCGGCGGCGGCGAAGGTGCTGGAGAACAGTCCGGCGAGGAGCTGGACGAGGGTGCCAAGAAGATCAACGACGCTTTGCGCGGCCTTTTCAAAAAATAGACTGCTTGATAAGCCGCCCGTAATGCAGCGCTATAAGGCGTTTGCTACCATCTCGCAATATTCTACTTATAGGAAAGAGTATTGCCATGAAGAAGATCGTCTCCATGATGGCCGGAGTAGTCGTCGAAGTCCTCGTAAAAAAGGACGACGCCGTTACCGAAGGCATGGACGTAGCCATTTTAGAATCAATGAAAATGCAACTGCCCGTCGCTTCTGAAGTGGCTGGTACAGTGGCGGAAGTGAAAGTCGCCGTGAGCGATTTCGTCAACGAAGGCGACGTACTTTTCGAGCTCAATTAGTTAAAAACGAGGAGTTGGCAAAGCTGTGTTTGAGCGGCTCCCTGCAAGCATTCAGGTGGTAGAGGTCGGTCCGCGCGACGGACTGCAAAACGAAGCCGCCACAATTTCAACTGCCGATAAGCTTCGCCTTATCGAGGCACTGGCTCAGGCCGGCCTCTCTCAGATAGAAATAACCTCCTTTGTCTCCCCCAAGTGGATACCGCAGCTTGCCGACGGACCGGAGCTAGCCAAACAAGTGATGCAAGATCCCGCTCTAGCCGGGGTCAATACCAGTGCGCTGGTGCCTAATCTCAAAGGCTACGAAGGCGCCAAGACCGCCGGTCTGAAACAGATCAATCTCTTCATGTCGGCCTCCGAGAGCCACAGTAAGAGAAATATCAATAAGTCTATTAGTGAAGCTCTGGCCACGATGGCGGAAGTGGCGGCTGTGGCAAAAGCTGACGGCAAGCGTGTGCGCTGCTATGTTTCCACTGTTTTTGCCTGTCCTTATGAGGGCAAGATTGAGCCGCAGGCCAGCGTTGATATCTGCAAGAAGCTTTTGGCAATGGGTGTTGACGAGATCTCTCTCGGTGACACGATCGGAGCCGCCACGCCCAATCAAGTGACTACTTTGATCGCCATGCTGTCTAAAGAAATGTCGCTCAGCAAGCTCGCCCTGCACTTCCACGACACTCGCGGTACGGCTCTGGCTAATGTTGTAGCTGGTATTGAATCCGGTATCACTATTTTTGACGCCTCCGTCGGCGGACTGGGCGGCTGCCCCTACGCACCTGGTGCCTCGGGCAACCTGGCCACCGAAGATCTGATCTACATGCTCGACGGCATGGGTATAAAGACCGGCGTCGATCTGGAAAAATTGACCAATGCCGGAGTGCTGGCCCAGGAAATTTTAGGCCGCACTTTACCGGGAAGATATTTGAAAGCTCGGCTGGCTGAGCGCGCCCAGACTTGCAAACAATAGGAGAGAGGAAGTTGAGTACCACTGTCGATTCAGTGCTGGTTGTTGAAAAAGAAGCCACGGTTGCCTGGCTCAAAATCAATCGCCCCAAAGTGGCGAATTGTCTCAATCGCGAATTGCTCCACGCCATACTCGCGGCCCTCGAAGACATTGCTAAAGACATGCATGTACGCGTTGTGTGCATCATCGGCTCGGGACTGAAGGCCTTTTGCGCCGGAGCAGACCTGGCCGAGCGCAAGACTATGTCGCAGGAAGAGGTGCTCGACTATATCGCCCTGATCCAGCGCACCATGCGCACGATAGAAACCATGCCCCAACCTGTTATCGCCTGTATTAACGGTTCGGCCTTCGGTGGCGGCTTTGAAATGGCACTGGCCTGCGACCTGCGCATCATGGTCAACACGGCGGAGTTGAGGTTGACCGAAGTGCGTCTGGGCATTATCCCCGGCGCCGGCGGCACCCAACGTTTGCCCCGTCTGATTGGTAAGTCACGCGCTAAAGAATTCATCCTCGGCGCCGTTCCTATGACTTCAACGGTGGCTCATCATATTGGACTTGTGCATAAAGTGATCGAACTTGACCATACCTTCGTTTATTCAGAAGAAGGCAAACGCGCTTCCGAAGGGGCCTTCCTTTTGCCGCTGATAGAAGAAGCTCGCCGCTGGGCCCAGGAGATAGCCAAGGCTGCTCCCCTCAGTCTGAAGCAGGCGAAAATTGCCATAGATGATGGTTATGACCTTGATATGGAAGCCGCTCTGGCGGTCGAAACTAAAGCTTATATGCAACTGCTCAATACCAAGGACCGTCTGGAGGGACTAGCTGCCTTTGCCGAGAAGCGCGCGCCTGTATTTACCGGCGAGTAGGATGCTTAAGAGTAAAAGACCGAAGGAAACATTAGGAATCCACTTGTAAGGGTACTTATAGATGGCGGGCCGGCGAATGTCAGAGATACCTGACTCAAAGAAGACAAGTATGGTCATTGAGACGGATACTAGAGAAACGCTGCCATTGCCCGTAACGGCACTGGTATTGTGCGGCGGCAGATCCAAACGTATGGGGCGGCCTAAAGCTTTCCTGCCCTACAACGGCACGACAATGATCAATCATATAGTCAGTACGGTGGCGGATCTTTTTTCCGAAACCTTCATCGTTGCCAACGAACCGGAGTCTTACGAAGACCTGGATGTGGATGTAGTCAAAGATATTTTGCCTTACCGCGGACCGCTGGGCGGCATACTCTCCGGTCTGCTGGTCTCGCAGTTTCCCCACGCTTTTGTCATTGCCTGCGACATGCCGCTCGTCGACGCCAAACTGGTGCGTGATCTTGTCTGCCGCCGCCACGATCACGACGTTGTTATCGCCGCGCACGAAGACGGTATCGAGCCGCTTCTCGGGGTCTACTCCAAAAATTGCATCAAGCCTCTAGAAGAGTCTCTATTTAACGGCGATCTTTCGCTCAAGGATTTTCTCACGGGTTTGAACAGTTCCACCTATCTCATTGACGAAGGGTCTGAACTTACTGTGGAGGCCAATTTGCCTTCGTACTTTAACGTCAACACGCCCCAGGATTATTCCCGCCTGATCACACGCGGGAGTGCCGGCGCTCAGGTCAGCCAGATAAACGTAAGAAAGCACAGCAGCTGATCCTTTGAAAAGTAATAACAGCGCTTTTTCCACCTTTGCGATTATTTTTCTGAAGGAGCTAAAGCACGTATTCCGGGACAAGGATGTAGTGATCTACACCCTGATTGTGCCGGCCGTTATTTATCCGATGCTGCTTATTTTTGCCATGGAACTGTTCATCATGAAGTCCGAATCGGACTCCAATCACCATGTAAAATACGCCGTCAGCGCCAGGGCTCAAACCGGCTCTCCCCGGGTAAGGGTCGTAGATGACGCTCTGTCGAAGGAAAAGCACTACACCAAAGTAAGCAGCGCCGATCAGCATAAAGATTTGATGGAAGGGCGTATTGATTTTATCTTGGATGAGGAACCTGTAAAGGGTCAAAGCGGTCAGGTTGTAGCAATCATGCCGCGCAGTATGTTAGCCGATCATTTGGTGGCAAGCATAAACAGTGATATGGAAAGCGGCTACAAAAAGGCGCTCAATCAGGCTTTTGAGCAGAAGGGCCTGGGTGAATCGGCCATCCAAGTCAATAAAATCGAACAAAAAAACCTCAATGTGAAAAAGACAGAATTGTTTTCCATGGCGCTGGCTCTTTTGTTTTTTAGTCTGTTGACCGTTGCGTTGGGCGCTGCTTATCCGGCCATTGCCGCCACTTCAGAAGAGTTTGAGCGCAATACGATTGAAGCCTGCATCGTCCTTCCCGTGAACCGTTGGTTCTTCACCTTTGCCAAATTGATGGCCGTTGTCAGTCTGGCTACCCTGGCCGGTGCGCTCAATCTTTTCAGCATGGGTGCCGACAGCAGTCTGGTGTTGTTGGGTGCGGGCACAGTTAAAGGCACAGAGATGTTGCAGTTGGACTTTAAGTTATCGCCCGATCAAGTCCCGATTGTAGTCCTGGCATATCTGTCTGTTTGTTTTATTTATTCGGCTCTCTTGCTGCTTTGCGGCGCTTTTTGCCGTACGGTAAGATCTTCGCAGCAGTGGATCTCCTTGCCGCTCACCGCTTTTATGCTGGTGCCGGTCATAGCCGTGTTGCCCAATATTTCTTTGACTAAGACTACTGCCTGGATTCCCATCCTCAATAATCTGCTGGTCCTGCGCAGTTTGTTTAACGGAGAGGCCTTCGGCTGGCTGCATCTAATTTCTTTTGTCGAAGCTATCATCATTATTGCAATTACAACAAAAGTCGTTTCGGTTCTAGTATATGAGGGGTTCGAAGACAAGTGGCGCTTCTAGTAGACTCAGTAGGCAAGCGGTTTTACGAAAAAGCCAGGGGCGAGTTTATGGCTTGTCGGGATATCTCTTTTACCGTGCAAGACGGAGAGATATTTGGCCTGCTTGGTCCTAATGGTGCCGGCAAAACTACTACCCTGCGCATCATCGCCACGATTTTGCGTGCTACTACCGGTAATGCCAAACTGGACGACATTGATATTTTTTCGGAGCCCGATAAGGCGCGCTCTTTGATGGGTTTTTTATCCTCCAACACCGGTCTCTATGACCGTTTGACTCCGGCGGAAATATTGCATTATTTTGGTCGCCTCTGCGGCATGAGCGAAGCCGAGGTCAAGGCCAGATCTTTGCAGTTGGCGCAGTCCCTTGATTTTGAAAAATACTTGCACGCACGCTGCGCCGGATTGTCTCAGGGGACACGCCAGAAAGTATCAATCGCCAGAGCGATTGTCCACAACCCACGTCTGATGATTCTGGACGAACCCTCGACCGGGCTGGATGTTTTGGCCACACAGTCTATGCATGATTTTATTTTGCAAGCCAAAGCGCAGGGGAAGGCAATTTTATTATCCACCCACAGCATGGACGAGGCGGAAAAACTCTGCGACAGAATCGGCGTGATCAATGACGGCAAACTTCTAGCCGTCGGCACCATTGACGAGCTCAAGGCCACCACAGGAAAGGCCAGTCTGGAAGCGGCTTTTGTCAATCTTGTGAGGAATTAGATTGCAATTAGAGCGCATACGGCTTATCTATGTGAAGGAATTGGTTGAGGCGATACGAGACTATCGCACCGTCATTCCTATGGTCTTTTTGTCCATTGTTCTGGGCCCCCTTTTGACCCTCAGCTGGCCCAACTTAGCCGCCACTCAGGCGGAGAAAATTGTGCGTGACACATACTGTGTGGCCTTGATCGGCGATTCTCCTCTTATGGATAAGCTCCTGCGCCGCCAGCCTGAACTCAAGATTGTCGATATCGGCACGGATGTTCCACAAAAAGATGTGGACAAAGGTGTTATTGACGCCGCAATTGTACTCCCGCCTGCTATTGAATCATTACTGGAAAGTGACTTAAAGAGTGCCCAGAAAATTGATATCTTGTACGACGGCGCTAAACTAAAAAGTACTATTGCTAGACTACGACTAGCTTCCATAGTCGAAGAGTTCAATCGACAAATACTCAAAAGACGCATGGCTAAGCTGGATATTCACATTCAAAAACCGCCTTACATTGAAGGACGCGAGGCCGAGGTCAACTCCCCCTTTGGCGTAGCAAGCCAATTTCTGCAATTTATGCTCACCGGTATCCTGATGATGATGGCTCTGATGGGCATCATTTATCCAGCTCTGGACGCCATAACGGGAGAGCGCGAGCGGCACACCCTTGAGCCTTTGCTCATGACTCAGGCCGGGCGCAATGAGTTATTTACGGCCAAGCTTCTGGTTGTTTCGACAACATCGTACGTCTCTGTCATTCTCACAATGATCGGTTTTTTCGCTTCGCAATTTTTGCAAAGAGGGATAATGCCGGCGGCCGCTATGGGCATGGCCGTTAACTTCCCCTGGCCCTGCTTCTTGCTTGCCACACTCTGCATGCTGCCTCTCTGTATCACCATTGCCGCGTCGGCTCTGATGCTGGCCTCCTTCGCCAAGACCATACAACAGGGGCAGGGCTATTTCCTGCCTCTGATGATGCTTGGTTTGATGCCTCTACCCGTGGCCATGCTGGGCGACATCCACCTGGGTCCGGCCATTGCCGCCGTGCCCTTTTTGAATTCGGTGGTGGCCTTCAACGACATACTTTGTGGATACGTCAATTTTGCCTGGCTGGCGGTGGCATTTATTTCGTCAATTGTATTTTGTCTGATGCTGGTTAAATTGGCTTCGCCATTGATGGCCCGAGAGGATCTGCTCTTTGACGTCCAGGAGTCGCCCGAGCGCAGGTTTGCGGCCAATGATTACCGGCGAGAATTGTTCTTCCTTTGCACTACAGTTTTCCTGCTCATGTTTTATGGCTCGCAGGTCCTGGTTCTGAATTACCGCATATTGGGTCTGGCCCTGACACAAATATTGGTTGTGCTTATGCCGGCCCTGCTGTTTGTTCATTACTGGTTGAGGCTGCCACTGGACTCTGTCTTGAAATTTGGCAGGCCCAGGGGCGGCATGGCGTCCATTGTCTCGGCGGCATTGATGGCTCCGGCGACAATTGCTCTGGCTTCGCTCTTTGTCTTTTTGCAATCAAAAATAATGCCCGGCGCAGAAACGATAGGCAAGCTCATGGCAAAGGCCCTGGAGCTCGGCAATGCCCCTCTCCTGGTCCTTATACTTGTGATCGGAGTGCTGCCGGGCCTCTGCGAAGAGGTTCTTTTTCGCGGGGTGATACTTTCGCTTTTGCCGAGGCGATACAGTCAGACAAAAGTAATAGTTGTTGTCGGCACCCTATTTGGTGCGTTTCACATGAGTCTGGCGCGTTTCTTGCCCACCGGCCTCCTGGGGGCACTGCTGGCGTTTCTCCGCCTGCGTTCGGGCTCGCTCTGGCCCTGTATGGTGCTGCATTGCCTTCATAATAGCTTTTCTGTTGTGCTCGCCACCTATGTACCTGGTGATCCGCCCTTGTGGATGTACGTGGCTGGATTGGCCAGTGGGGTAGTGGGGATACTTGGGTTTTTGAAGGCCACTGAGACTGCTGAGACCTAGTTAAGTGTTAAAAATTATGCATGTATAGAACATTTGATCGGTTCAAATCGGTTTTGATCACAAGTTGATCATCTTGATCGAATAAAACTTGTTCTGAGGTGGCACATTTAGCGGATCTAAAAAACGGCGACGAAGTCTCGGTGGCCGCCGGTGCCGATGGACAGCCCATCAGTCTGACTGTCAGCCGCAAAAATCTGCTCGTGTCATTCTGGGAAAATTGCCGCTCCATGCGCAAGGTCGATTCGGCTACCGCTGCCGCCATTGTTTAGAGGTACTTTCGATGCAGATATTCCAAAGACCGGAAACACCGATTGAAAGGCCTACTCCGTCTAAGAAAGAGCCGTCCATGTTTATGGACAAAACGGTTCTGACTTGTTCATTTCTCGCCTGCGCCACCGCTATCGGTCTGGCGGTGAAGCCGCGCCCAACAGAGAAGCTTGGCCTCGACCAACTGCGCCATGGCAATTTCAGTCAGGCTGCTAGCACTCTTGAGCGGGCTATTAAGGACAATGGCCCTACATTCGATTCTTATATTGGTCTTGCTCGTGCTTACAATCATATGATGCAATATCCTCAAGGTCTGGCCGCCGCTGATAGGGCTCTGCAATTTCATCAAGTGGAAGCGACAGCCTGGGCTGAGCATGCCACGGCCAATCTCGGTTTGGGCAATTATCGTGCCGCTCTTGCTGACGCCGAGCAAGCGTTGAGTATAGACTCGGCCAACTCTCGTGCTTCTGACGTGAAAGAGAAGGCCACGACCATGCTTGCCAACGCCAAATAAATTGACT
>Ga0105248_10003204_pt1 | contig 18149 bp, 16 predicted proteins | sample KBSS34metaG_FD_81524 | JGI IMG/M metagenome (GOLD analysis project Ga0105248, IMG submission 81524) | Switchgrass rhizosphere microbial communities from Kellogg Biological Station, Michigan, USA - KBS S3-4 metaG | ecosystem: Host-associated > Plants > Roots > Rhizosphere > Soil | place... | reverse complement strand
CGATGAGGTTGAGGATCTCAAGGATGATTGCCCCATCGACCCCCATCCAACTGATCGACCTTTTGGCCTCGCGTCTAACCCTTTAGGAGAAGATTCGCCATGTCGCATCATTTCGATACGCCTACCGCAAAAGAAGACCCCCGCATCAACGTCTGCGACTTCTACTTGTTTCGCGGCCGCCCGGGCACAACGGTGATGGCTTTGACCGTGAATCCAAACGCCGGCGTCGGCGCGCCCGACACCTTCCGCGACGAAGGTCTCTACGCCTTTCGTTTCGACACGAATCGCGATCTTCGCGAAGACGTCGCCTTCAAGGTCCAGTTCGGCGCGCCCACCCACGCCGATGGCGGCGAGCACCGGCACGTTCAGACCTTCGAGGTCCGGCGCGCCACCGGAGCGGACGCGCTGAAAGGCGCCGCGGGCGAACTCATCATTTCCGGGAATACGGGACGCGTGGTGAAAGCGGATCAAGGCTGCCTGGCATACGCAGGCCTCGCGCCCGATCTGTTCGCCTCCGATGGCGCCGGTTTTGGCGCCTTCAGAAAAGCTCTGTGGTCCGAAAACCGGTTTGCCCCGGAGGCGTTCCAGAATCGCCAGAACTTCTTCGGCGGCAAGAATGTCACCGCCATCGTCCTCGAGGTCCCCAGCAACCTGATCGGCCGAGGTGTGGTGCACGCCTGGGCCACCGCATCGCTCTACGGGCACGCGCCGGAGGTACAGGTATCGCGTTGGGGCCTGCCGATGATCACCCACATCCTGCTCTCCGATCCTTCGCTGCACGATGCACCGGAAAACTACAACCGCGCCGTCCCGGCGGACGAAGTGGCGCTGTTCTCCAAACCGATCCGCGACTTCGTGGAAAAAGTCACCGCGCTCGCCAACTCAGCGGCCGACCCATCCGCCTACGCTACGCAACTGCTCGCGCGCCTCTGCCCAGGCGTCCTTCCATACGAATTGGATACGCCCGCCGCATTCACCTTTGCCGCCTTCAACGGCCGCAGCCTCTGCGACGACGTGATGGACGTGATTCTCACGCTGGCCACGAACACGGCCCTCGGCGATGGGGTGGCGCCCGATAAGCGGCTGATGCGCCCGGATTTTCCCTATTTCGGCGAGCCGCACGCCACTGCGGCAAACTCCGCGAAGCAGTGAGGGCCAAGGAGTGAGCGCACGGACGACACAGCGGCGATCTGCAATTGGATGGATTTGCTCGCCGGGCGCGAAGGCTTCGCGCCCATCTCGCTATAGGAGCGCATCTGCGGTAGTGGAGTCTCAGGCTGGTGCGGCTCGATTCCGTAATAGGGCAGCTCGCAGTATCTTGATCCGGCTGCATCTACTTAACCTGAGCGCCCATCGCTCGCTGGCACTCGATCTGCTTTTCAATTTGCCAGCTTTCGAGTGGTGCGCTATCGGCTGCATACCTTCCGCGTCAACTACCGTTTCGCGCCTGACTAATGCAACTGCGGTGATGATCGAGCATCTCGCAACGCATTCGGCACCAGCGCCATTGGCCTGAGCGCAATCCTAGGAACCTGCCGTTCCGGTTCCTGGCGATTCCACCGAACTCCGTGGCGTGAGGCCTTGGGCAATGGATCGAGAATTTCCCCGCGAGCTGTGGAATTTGAGCGGAAAACTGACAGGCATATACTTCCAACTGAGGATTTCGCTCTGTTTTGTTGCGCGTTATGACCGAACCAACGATTCACCTTCCGCTGACTGCTTCGCGGGCTGATCAGGTATTCCCGACGCTGACGTCGGCGCAAATCGGCCGAATCGCAAGTCACGGTCACGCTCGTTCAGCCAAAGCGGGAGATGTCTTGCTCGAGCAAGGCGACAAGAACATACCGATTTTCGTCGTAATTTCCGGCGAACTGGAGACGGTGCGCCCTTCTAGTGCTCATGAAACATTGATCGCACGTGTACCGCCGGGGCAATTCACCGGCGAAGTAAACACGCTTTCCGGACGGCGTGCTCTGAACCGCATCCGGGCCCGTGTAGCCAGTGAGGTCATCGAAGTCAGCCGCGAAAATGTGTTGGCACTAGTGCAGACCGATGGAGAGTTGAGCCAGATCCTGATGCGTGCCTTCATTCTTCGCCGGGCAGAATTGTTCGCGCAGGGCCTAGGCGACGTCACCGTTGTGGGGTCCAGCCACTCAGCTGACACGCTCCGCATTAAGGAATTCCTGGCGCGCAATGGCCACCCTTGTGCCTACATCGATCTCGATCGCGATGCTGACGTACAGAGCCTGCTCGATCACTTCCACGTTTCTGCGTCCGACATCCCAGTGGTGATATGCCGAGGCGAAACTGTGTTGCGTAAGCCCACCAACCAGGAGGTTGCCGACTGTCTCGGTTTTAACCAGGCTGTGGACCAATCCGAGGTGCGTGATCTGGTTATAGTGGGCGCAGGACCAGCGGGCCTGGCTGCCGCGGTTTACGGTGCGTCTGAAGGCCTCAATGTCCTGCTGCTGGAAACGTACTCGCCGGGAGGCCAAGCTGGCTCCAGTTCGCGAATCGAGAACTATCTTGGCTTTCCTTCAGGTATTTCGGGAAATAGTCTGGCGTCCCGAGCCTACGCACAGGCACAGAAGTTCGGCGCGCAAATGCTCCTCGCGAAAGGGACGCGGCTCATCTGCGACCATAAGCCTTATGTCGTCGAATTAGCAGATGGCGCTCGAGTCCCGGCGCGCGCCGTCGTGATCGCTACCGGTGCGAAATACCGAAAACTGGCCGTCGAGAATCTTTCACGGTTTGAAGGTGTTGGAGTCTATTACGGTGCAACGTTTATCGAGGCTCAGCTATGCAAGGACGAGGAGGTCATCGTCGTTGGCGGTGGAAATTCGGCCGGTCAAGCGGCAGTGTTTTTGGCTGAAAGCGCAAAACATGTTTTCGTGGTGGTCAGATCAGACGGGTTGGCAGACACTATGTCGCGCTATCTGATTCGGCGGATCGAGGAAACTCCGAACATCACGGTCCTTCCACATACTGAAATTGTCGCGCTCGATGGCACCGAACACCTTGGGGGTGTGAGTTGGCGGAACGGGCAGAGCGGCAAGACCATCGAGAAGAGCATTGCTCATCTATTCGTAATGACGGGAGCTATTCCGAACACCACGTGGCTTGAGGGCTGTGTCGTGCTGGATGCAAAAGGATTCATCAAGACCGGTTTTGATCTTTCCGCGGATGAGCTGCGTGCCGCGAACTGGCCACTCGCGCGCCGGCCGTACCTGCTCGAAACCAGTCTGCCGGGTGTGTTCGCCGCCGGTGATGTGCGCGGCGGGAACGTCAAGCGTGTTGCCTCGGCAGTAGGCGAAGGTTCAATCGCGATTCCCTTGGTCCATCAACTTCTTCGCGAATAACCTGTGCCCAGGTTGAGCAGGGCTGGCGATCAAATCACGCAGCGTCGGGCAGGCTCGGGTCAAGCACCAACGTCGATGTCGGCCATATTTTCATCGGGCGGCAAGACGAAGAGCGAGTCGTCGGGAACGCCGAAGAGTCCGCGCTTACGCATTGAAATCGCCACACCGGACTTGGAACAACTTCGGAACATTTAGGGGAGAAGATTGGCGTCCCAGAGGAACCCTAAGCGACGGCTGGACAGCAACTTGTGATTTTGAACTTCAAGGCTGTTAACCGAAATGTTGGAGGTTCGAATCCTCCCCGGGGAGCCAACTCCCTTTTCATGCAGTGAGTTGCGAACATTTTTCAGGAAACTCTGTCCTCTCGCGATGAAATGTCAGGTGCACGAATCGCGATTAATCTCGATCAATGAAGACGAAGGAAAATCAACTAGGGCAGGTGTTTCTGAGGTCGATCAGATCAATCGCGGTCAACCGCGGTCAATCGCGCTCAAACCAAGTATTCGGCTCGAAACCGAATGCTCGCCAATTAGCAGGTGGGTAGGGGGAAGCGCCTGCCTCTCAAGCAGGGGCTTTGCAGAAGATCGGCGTCATAGAAACGTAATAACGTTCATGCGCTCGTAAGTTTCTGCCGCTTTTTCGAGCGGATACGTTAGACCTGCGGGCTATCAGCCGCCGAGTTGAGAAAAGGCCCCAGCTCCGCCGTCGATGGCGAAGTCTGCCCTATTGAAACCGATGTAAAGCACTGACGAATGCTGGGGAACGCTACGACCAACAGCGAACTGTCGATTCACGATCCGATTCGTTAGGAAGGTGGGATGCCATGCGAGGCGCATCGTGCCACACTGTTCGTTGGTGAGCCCGTGAAGCACGAGTTAATTCCCAGGTTTCCTGGGCGGGCTGGCAGAAACCGAATTTCAAAAGAGATCCGAGATTTGATTTTCCGGATGGTCGCCGAAAATCCGACGTGGGGAGCACCTCGGATTCATGGTGAACTTATCATGCCCGGCTTCGACGCTTCCGAGCGAACCATCTCTCGTTGGATCCGCAAAGCGCCGCGAGATCCCGAGCCTTCGAAACGCTGGCTTGCGTTCTTGCGCAACCATCGAGAAGCCATTGCGGCGATGGACTTCTTCACCGTGCCAACAATCACCTTCGGTGTGCTCTGCTGCTTTTTTGTCATCGGCCACGACCGTCGGCGCATTCTGCATTTCAACGTCACGCGGCACCCGACGAGCCTGTGGGTTGTTCAGCAGCGTCCTTGGCAGAATGGCGTTGCCGAGCGCTGGGTTCAGAGTTGCCGCCGCGACTTGCTAGACCACGTGATTCCTTTGAACGAGAGGCACCTCATGCGGCTGCTTTCCGATTATGTCCGCTATTATCATGAGGATCGCACGCATCTTGGACTCGGGAAGGAAACGCCGTTCGGCAGACCTCACTCCCATGGTTCAGGCCTTGTTCTTTCTCGTGCGCGACCTGGGGGCTGCATCATCGTTACGATCGAGTTGCTTAATCCGCACCGATGTAGCGTCGTCCAAAGAACGAGGTTCCTCCATCCTGTATATATGTATATGTATATATGTATATGTGCGCAGCTCGTGCGGGCGTTCCCCGCAGGAGAGAATTTCGCGCCCTGAGGGTCCCATCCAAGTCTTCTCTTCAGCTGTCGTGCTAGCCAATCGCCCGATTTCCGGTGCGAATAGAGTTTTGGCGAGGCACACCGGCTTCGGGTCAGCTCGTTGTAGACTCAAGACATGGCTGAAGCCGGTGTCTTGGAACGCAAGACCGTCGTGCTCCGTGGACGAAGGCTCGAATATTTCACCATCGCCTGGAATGCTTTGGAAGGCCTGGTGGCGGTCGTCGCAGGCGCAATCGCCGGAAGCATTTCGCTCGTAGGTTTTGGAATCGACAGCTTCATCGAAGTGACGTCCGGGTCCGCCTTGCTGTGGAGGATGTCTGTTGACGCAGAAGTACACCGCCGAGAACTAAACGAAAAGCGGGCCCTGAGGATTGTAGGCACATGTTTTCTTCTACTGGCGGCCTACATTGCCTATGAATCTGCGATCGACTTGTGGTCTCGTCATGCTCCCGAACACAGCATCCCAGGAATAATTCTGGCGTGTGTCTCCTTGATCGTCATGCCGTTGCTCTCGCGAGCTAAGCGAAAGGTGGGGAGCGCTCTTGGCAGCGCCGCGATGCACGCGGACGCCAAACAAACAGAGTTTTGCACGTACTTGTCTGCCATCCTACTGGCCGGGTTGTTGCTCAACGCGCTTTTCGGTCTGTGGTGGGCCGACCCTGTCGCGGGACTCATCATGGTCCCGATCATTGCGAAAGAAGGGATCGAAGGATTGCAGGGCAGGGCCTGCGACGAATGCTCCGCATAGTGACGTAAGTTATTTCGCCGGAAGGACGGATTCCACCGTCAGGGTTTCGCCTTTCAACGCGCCCTTCACGGTGACTTTTTGCGCGGCGTATTTGTCGAGCTCCGTTTCCTGGCCTTCAAGGGTGTACACAGACTTGCCCGCTAGGAGCGCGTACTTGGTTCCCTGCTTAACGCAGTAACGCAAGCATTCCGCTGTGGGCTTGTCCTTCATCATGTGCGTCGAGCCGCACATCGCATCGCTTACGACACCCGTCACCGTTTTCTGTTCGCCGGACGCTTGCGCAAGACTGGTGAGCGGGACGAGCGCTGCCGCTGCCAGTATGGGAATCACCTTCACCGAGAACATCGTTTTCATCGTACTTTCTCCTGGGGACGGTCCGAAATCACTTCAAGAGTCTTAGCCTTCCGCCTGCGGTTCTTTTGGCTGCAAGGTGCCGTGACGCAGCGCGCGTTCCTTCATCAGCGCGAAAAACACCGGCACCAGAATCAGGACATGAATCGTGGATGTGATCATGCCGCCCACAATCGGCGCTGCGATCGGCTTCATCACGTCGGAGCCGACTCCGGTTTCCCACAGGATGGGAATGAGGCTCGCGAGCACGACAGACACGGTCATCAGCTTCGGGCGCAAGCGATGCACTGCACCTTCGATGGCTGCTTCTTCGATGTCCTCGTGCTTCAGCGGCTTCCCTGATGCGAGTCTTCGGTCCAGCGCCTCATGCAGATAGACAACCATCACCACGCCTGTCTCGACGGCGATTCCGAATAACGCGATGTAGCCGATCCACACGGCCACGCTGAAGTTGTAACCGAGCACCTTCTGCAGGATCAGTCCACCTGTGAGCGCGTAAATCGTAGGAAAGATGAGCACCGCGGATTCCGCGACGGAGTGAAAGACCATGTAGAGGAGCACGAAGATGACGAAGAACACGACGGGAAGAATAATCTTGAGCCGCTCTTTGGCCCGTTGTTCGAATTCGTATTCTCCAGCCCACTTGTACGTGTGCCCTGGCTGCAAGTGAAGTTTTTGGCGGAAGAGGTCGTTCGCCGCTTTCACGAATCCGCCGTAGTCTTTGGAATTGAGGTCAATATAGACGTAACCAGTCAACGCTCCGTCTTCGTCGCGGATCATCGCCGGGCCGCGGGAGAACGAAATGCGCGCGACTTGTTCGATGGGAATCTGCGCGCCGGCGGGTGTGGCAATCAGAACCCGGCGCAGCTCCTCAGCGTTATCGCGGAAATCGCGGTTGTAGCGGACGTTAACGGGATATCGTTCGCGGCCTTCGATGTTTTCGGAGACCATTTCCCCGCCGATGCCCGAACTGACCGCTTGCTGTACATCGGCGATCGTCAGACCGTAGCGGGCGGCTTCGAGCCGATTGACCTCGATGTTGATGTAGAAACCTTGCGACACGCGTTCCGCAAAGATGGAGCGAACCTGCGGAAGTGAGGAGAGTACCTGCTGGATTTGCGCGCCGGTCTGTTGAATGCCTTCCAGCGTCGGCCCCTGAATCTTCAATCCAAGCGGCGTCTTGATTCCTGTCAGCTCCATGTCGAGGCGATTCTCAACGGGCATGGTCCAGGTGTTCGAGAGACCCGGAAACTGGAGTTTGGTGTCCATCTCCTGAATGAGCTTTTCGTAGGTCATCCCCGGACGCCACTGCTCTCGCGGCTTGAGCATGATGGTCGTGTCGTACATGTCGAGCGGCGCATTATCCGTGGCGCTGTCGGAGCGTCCGATGGTACCGAAGACCGTCTCGACTTCTGGAAAGGTTCGAATGATGCGGTCCTGCTCTTGGAGCAACTGCGAGGCTTGCGTTATGGCAATGCCGGGAAGCGCCGTCGGCATGTAGAGCGAGGAGCCTTCAAACAGTGGCGGCATGAATTGGCTGCCGATTTTCAGAGCGAGCGGTAGAGTCACGAGCAAGAACAGCAAGTTAAGCAGCAAGGTGGTCTTGCGGTAGCGCAGACAGAGCCGCAACACGGGCAAATAGATGGCCTGCGTGACGCGGGACATGGGGTTCTTCGATTCCGGCCGGAGCTTCCCGCGAATGAAGAGAATCATCAGCACCGGGACCAGGCTGACAGCCAAAACGGAAGAAAAGCCCACGGCCAGCGTTTTCGTCCAGGCGAGCGGGTGGAACATTCTTCCTTCCTGCGCTTCGAGCAAGAACACGGGTAGGAAGGAAACGACAATGATGATCAGTGAAAAAAAGATGGCGGGGCCCACTTGTTTGGCAGAACTGAGAAGGATGCGCCGACGTTCCTGCGCAGACACACCTTCGGTTTCAGCGGATGGATGTTCGGAAAGCTGCCGATAACCGTTTTCGACCATGACGATGGCCGCGTCTACGAGGACTCCGATGGCTAGCGCCAGTCCACCGAGAGACATGATGTTCGAGCTGACGTGGAGGTAGTGCATCGGGATGAACGACGCAACGACGGCGATTGGCAATGTGAGGATCGGAATCAGCGCGGAACGAAAATGAAACAGAAAGAGGATAATGACGACGCTGACGATGATCGCTTCTTCGAGCAAATCGCGTTGCAAGGTTTCAATGGAGGCATGAATCAAACCGGAGCGGTCGTAACCGGAGAGGACTTCGACTCCGAGGGGCAGCGAGGATTTGGTTTCGGCTAGTTTTTTCTTTACGCCATCAATGACGGTCAGGGCATTCATGCCGTCGCGCATGACAACGATGCCTGCAACGGTTTCCCCTTCGCCCTGCCACTCTGCGACGCCTTCGCGGATGTCCGGTCCGAAGCTGACCGTGCCGAGATCGCGGACGAGGACAGGCGTTCCGTTCTTCGTGGCGACGGGAACAGCCTCCAAATCGTTCAGCGAACGCAGGTAGCCGAGGCCGCGGATCATGTACTGCGCGCCGCCCATTTCGAGCAAACGTCCGCCGACTTCGTTTGTGCTGGCTCGCACCTTCTCAATCACAGTTGCGAGCGGGATGTTGTAGGCGCGCAGCTTGTTCGGATCGAGATTGACCTGGTACTGCTTGACGAACCCGCCGATGGTCGCGACTTCCGCGACACCGGGAACGGTTTCGAGCTGATACCGCAAGTACCAGTCTTGGATGCTGCGCAATTCGGCGAGACTGCGCTGGTGGCTGCGATCCACAACCACGTACTCGTATACCCACCCTGCTCCCGTTGCGTCCGGTCCAATGACGGGATGAACTCCGGCAGGAAGACGCCCCGTGATTTGCTGCATGTATTCGAGGACGCGCGAGCGCGCCCAATAGAGATCGGTTCCGTCTTCGAAGACGACGAAAACGTAAGAGTCACCGAACATCGTTTGCGCCCGCACCGCCTTGACGTGAGGCGCCGCGAGAAGCTTGGTGACCATCGGATAGGTAACCTGATCTTCGATGAGGCTGGGAGGCTGCCCCGCCCATGGCGTGTGCACGATGACTTGGACGTCGGAGATGTCCGGCAAGGCATCAAGCGGGATGCGCCGCAAAGACCAAATTCCAGCGAGCACCAGCAGCAGCGTTCCCGTGAACACCAGAAAACGGTTTTGCGCGCACCAATCAATCCAACGAGAGATCACGTTACATTCCTCCCGTGGCGTTCACGCTGAGTTGTTTGCTGGCGACGACTTGGCCCTTCTTCTTTGCAAGAATTGTAACTTGCCAGGTTCCTCCGCTGTCTAGTTGCCCCATACCCTCATAGAGTCCGTTGCCTTTTTCGGCGAGAGAAACCTGCGTGCGCATCGCGGCCATGCCCATTGCCGGCATGGCGGGCATGGAAAAGGTCACGGAAACTTCCGCACCAGAGAGCGGTGCACCGGTTGCATCGGTGAGCTTCACACGAAAGGTATTGCTGCCCTTTCGGGGAGGATCGGGTTCGGTTGTGAGTTCCGGTTTTGCCTGTGGAGCGTTCATCGCTCCTGCCGCTCCAGCGCCGGGCGGCGGAGGAACAAAGGTCCCGAGTGCCGCCTGGAGTTGGCTTTCCGAGTCGATCAGGAAGTTGGCGGACGTGACGATCTCCTCGCCCGCTTTCACTCCTTTTAAAACGATGAAGTCATCTCCTGCTCGCGAGCCGAGCTGCACCTCGCGTGGTTCGATGTAGCCGTCCTCTCGGCTGACGAAAACAATCTGTCGCGTTCCCGATTGCAAAACACCGGTAGCAGGAATAACCAACTGCTTTCCCATAGCGACCTTCAATGCAACGTTGACGAACATCCCCGGAGTCAATTTCAAACCAGGATTGGAAAATACAAGCCTGGCTCGCGCGGTGCGCGTCATCATGTCCACCTGCGGGTAGATGAAGTTCACTCGACCTTCAAAGACGCGGCCCGGATAAGAATCGACCGTGAGTGAGGCGCGGTCGCCGACTTTGATTCTTCCCAAATCGTTTTGAAACACTTCGGCCAAGACCCACACCGTAGAAAGATCGGCGACGGAATAAAGCCGCGTCTCTGGCTGGACGGTGAGATTCGGAAGGGCGTTGCGTTCGGTGATGTAGCCAGAAACCGGAGAATCGACCTGGAGTTCCTGCTGGACTTCACCCGTGGATTCGAGGCGCGCGATTTCGCGCTGTGGGACACCCCATTGTTTCAGCCGTTCACTTGCGGCGGCTAGGAGCGAAGCAGCCCCGTCGGTCACACCGGACACGGTGCTTTGCGCTACGCGCTGCTGATTTCGCTTCGCCACCAGGTACTCACGCTCGGTAGCGACGAGATCCGGGCTGTAGATGGTGAAAAGCGGCTGGCCTTTGCGAAGGTATTGATAGGTGGCGTCCGCGAAGACTTTCTGGATGTAGCCGGAGTAGCGCACCTGTACGGTGGAGAGGCGTGTTTCATCAATCGCGACGTTACCGGTGACGTGGATCTCGTCTTCGACAATTCTGCTTTCCACCCGGCCGGTTCTGACGCCGATGCTCTGTAGACGTTCCGGCGAAAGCTGCACGGGGACGAGCGCTGCTTCGCGCGGTGCCATCGCGGGACCGTCCCATCCGTTGGGAGAACTCTGGGCCGATTCGGTCGAAGCCGGTGGCATCGCAGCCTCCGTCTTTGGGTGCTGCTTTTCGCGCCACCACAATCCGCCAAGAACAGCGAGGAGAGCGAGATTGCCCACCAGGGCCAATAGAAACGCGTTTCGATAATTTCGCATGTTCATTTTCCTTTTCTAGCGAAGCGACAATCCCGTTATCTGTTCGAGCCGCGCAATTGAGGTCTCGTATTCGGCGACGTTCTGCCAATACTCTTCGTCGAGGCGGAGCACGTCGAGAAACGCAGCAAGCAAAGCCTGAAAATCCTGTTTGTTCGATTGGTACGTGGCCAAGGCAGATTGAAATTCCGACCGCGACTGAGGCGAGAGTCCCTCACGGTGAATCTTGAGAAGTTGGGAGGTCTGTTGCGCTAGCACGTACTGCGCGCGCAATTCCGCAGCGATTTGCTGCGACTGCGCCTGAAGTTCGCTTCCTGCGCGAAGCTTCTCCGCTTCCGCTTGCGCGAGTTCGGGACGTTGTTTGCGTCCTTTATAGATCGGCACGCGCACCCCGACACTCAGCATGTAGTAGGCGCGAAACTGCGTTGGGTCGGTGCGTTGCCACATATATTGCACGTTGAAGTCGGGGTAGAAATCCTTGCGCGCCAGGTGGACTTGAAGGGACTGCCTTTCGATCATCTTCTTTGCGCTCGCGATTTTTGGATTCTGGACTTCGGCCGCAGCCAGAAGTTCGGCGTAGGTCTGCACGAGAGGCGTTTCGACGAGATCGGTGGGTTGGACGTCTGGCGAATCCTGCGGGCGGTTGACGAGCTGTTTGATTTGGGCTTCGAGCTTGCCCACTTCCAGGTAGTGCATCGCGATCTCACGAAGCAGTTTCGTCTGTTGCAGTTGGGCTTGTAGCAAGTCTTGCTGTGAACCCATGCCCGACCGGTAGCGGGCGTCTGCGGCTTCTTGCACCTGCTTGAGCAGTTCGCCGTCCTGTTCGAGGATCGCAAGCGTCTTGGAGAGGTACGCCAGTTGGAAATACGCCGCCTTGAGTTCCGCGAGAACACAGCGGCGCACGGACTCGATCTGCTGCTGCGAAACGTCTGCGTCGCGCTTCGCAATCTCACCTTTCAAGCGCAACTTGCCGGGATACGGAATGTCTTGTGAGACTCCCAAGCCGATGTACGCAAATTCACTGTTTGTGTAGCCAGCAAACGGACGCGGGCTGCCGACGCTGAAGTGCTGCAGACTGAATTGCGGGTCGGGAAGCGTCGAGACCTGTGTCGGCACTTGCTTTGCTGCTTCCCAGCCATGCCGCGCGGCTTCGATCTGCGGATTGTTCTTTTCCGCTTCCGCGAGCAAGTCGGAAAGCGGAGTTGCTGCTCCCGCGTGCGAGTATGTCGGCTCTTGGGCAAAAGCATGTCCACCCAACGCACCAATTAACAAAAGCACAGAAATACTTCGACTTAGAGCTGCGCGCGACAAACGCACAGCGAAGTTCCTTCGCGCTATCGAAAACATCTTTCTCTCCCGAACGTGGACAACGAAACCGTGGATTGTCGGCGAGTCACCCGTGAAGGTTCAGCCGAAACAAATCGACGGGTTAAAGGAACAGTAGAGACGCAACAAGAGACAGGACGGTGCGCTACCGCACCGCGGAGCAGAGGATCAGATCAAGAGGGAAGAATGAAGCGTGTACAGCTCCGGAGGAGAATGCTGCGAAGCCTCGAAGTCCAAGCGAGAAACTTCAGCGTAAGGCGTCGCCTGCGGCGAAGCAAGAACATCGGTCACAACCATCACCGGCGCATGGAGCGTTCCATGAGCAACTGGCAATATGCTTGGCGATTGAGAGGAAACCATGCCCTTGCAGCAATCGTGACTCTGGTTCGACGGATCGCAGGGCATGGAACCGCAGCACTGCATACTCTGCTCATCCTGCGCCATCGCGGACGCGCAGTCCGCAAATTGCAGGCCCAACAAGGCGACCAACGCCACAACGATGAACAGTCTATTGCGCATTGCCCTATTTCGACTCTAGGCAGATTAGACGCGCGAGTCAACGAAAGGATACGGTGTGCCGACTACCCACCCGGGACCCAATCTACCGTCCTTCTCCCCAAAATGGGTTATGGCACGCCGCTTCAGGGGCGGCCGTCGTAACCTCCGTATCCCAGAGGCGATTCGCTGCGTATGTATAGATATGGATCATTCACACGATATCGAAGCCCATGGTCCCTTCGATGCACGCTATCAGGCATACCTTGAAACTATCACTCAACTCCGACCGCGGCTGCACCGGTACTGCTCGCGCATGACAGGATCGGTGATGGACGGCGAAGATGTCGTTCAAGATGCATTATTCGAGGCTTATCGGAAGCTGGACCAGTACGATGACAGCCGTCCTCTTGGTCCGTGGCTGTTCGGGATTGCGCACAATCGCTGCATCGATTTCCTGCGGAGGCGAGGTGTCCGCGTTGAGGCCGAAACGACCGCTATGGGTCCCGATTCCGTTATGCCGGCCACTCCTCCAGTCCTCGGTGTCGGTCGAGCAGTGGAACAACTAGTGATGAGTCTACCTCCCAAGGAACGCGCATGCATTCTGCTCAAGGATGTTTTTGATTACACCCTCGAAGAAATCGCGGAACTCGTCGGCTCCACGATGGGCGGCGTCAAGGCTGCGCTCAACCGGGGCCGATCGAAATTGGCTGCCTCGCCTGAGCCGGTCAAGTCACGCCGCGAAGTGAACGCAGAGCTATCGCGGCTTTTGCATCTCTACGTCGATCGATTTAATAAACGTGATTGGGACGGACTCCGCGAACTGATTAGCGCTGACGCTCAACTGCACGTTGTAGATCACTTTGCCGGGCCCGTCGAGAAAGCGCCATATTTCAAGAACTATGAACGCCAGACAGTGCCGTGGCGGCTGGCGGTGGCAGAAGTGGACGGCGAGTTGGTGATCGTTGCGCTGCATGAACACTGCGACGAGTGGAGGCCTGCTTCGGTCGCTCGTCTCGAAGTGATCGATCAGCACATCGTGCGTATCGTGGATTACGCGCATTGTCCGTGGGTTCTTTCAGCAGCCAGCTCCGTTGTCATGGCCCGTCCTTCCTGAGCATTTTGCCAATCGACATATCCTCCACCACTCGAGAGCCGTAATACAGAATGAGAGTGCAATTCCAGGAGAAATGAAAATGAACACGAAAGACGCTATTAAGTTCGCGCTGACCGTTTCGGATCGAGCGGTGCTTAGCGTGGTCGACGAGATGAGCGACGCTGCAACGACGTTTCCGACACCGAATGGCGGGTGTCACCCGCTCTGGGTCCTCGGTCACCTCACACTGGTTGAGGGGATGATCCCGGCGATACTCTTTGGAGAGAAGAATCCCGCGGCAGAATGGCAGCAGTTTTTCGGTGAGAACTCGAAACCAGTCGCCGAAGCCAGCGCGTATCCGCCTTTCACCGAGGTTAGAGAGAAGTATCTGCAATTGCGCGAGCACAATCTGAAGCTTCTTGAGTCTCTGAGCGAAGTGGACCTCGACCAGCCGACGAAAGCGCCACCCAAGGGGCGGGAGTGGGAGTTCGCCACTTACGGGCAGAGCTTCCTCGTGCTGGCCCTGCACCAAACGATGCATCGCAGCAACGTGACCGATGCGCGACGTGCGGCTGGGCGTGCGCTGGCGACATCGGCCCCGAGCTAAGGCTCTGCTAATCCGGAGCTGCTGACGAGCTTAGGCCATGACCTAAGCTCGTCCTTCGTTCTGTTCGAATCACCCGTCGTTACAATTTTGATTGCGTATGTGAATGCCGGTCATCTTTACATGACACCGCGCGAATTGCGTCGCGCCGAGCGCAAGTCAACATGGCCGACGTATCCTCCTCCTCCGATGGATCGTAATAGAGATAGAGAGCGCGGTTGTAACTGCAAGTGACCCAAGAGAGAGGATGAACGTGAAAAACAAAAGATATCAGTATCCTTCGTTGGCACTGCTGATCTGTCTAGCTGTGATCAGCGCGAAGGCTCAGCAAGCCAAATACCCTCCACTTAGCGAGTACATGATGTCGCAAGCCGACGAAGTTGCTTTGGCAAAGAGTGCAGCCCCACAATCTGTCTCGGAACACGCAACGATCAGGGTTTTTACCGCATCGGGTTACCAGACCGTGCATGAGGGGGACAACGGCTTTGTGTGCATGGTCATGCGCGGGTTTACCGGCGCGCCGACTCTCACTCCAATCCAACTCCGTGGTCTTGTCTACGATGCTAAAACCAGGGCACCGATTTGTTTCAATCCTCAGGCAGCGAAAACCGTACTGCCGCACTACGAACTGAGAACCAAGCTTGGAATCGAAGGCAAGACGCCCGACCAAATGGCCGAGGCGATTCAGGCCGCCTATGCAAAAGGCGAAATCCCGAAGCGCGAGGCCGTAAGCTTTGCCTACATGTGGTCGGCGGACCAGGTCCTCGGACAGGTGGGCCACTGGCATCCTCATATGATGGTCTTTGTGCCCTATTACAAGAACGCGATGCTCGGCGACAATGCCGCGGGGAGCCCTCTTCCGGTCGTGTTCGAAGATGTGGGGACTCCCTTTGCAGTCGCGGCAATACCGGTCGATGACAACCTGGCGATCAAGGCGCGTCCATAAGAGAAGCGCAATCTACGCCGAGGAGACGTCGAACTATGGATGATCGCGAACGGCTACAAAAAGACCCGGCCTGCCACCCGGGTCTTTGTGCCATTGATGGAAACTGCGGCGGCGAAGATTTCTGGCGACATCAGTTGAACCGCATCAAAGATAAAGCGGAAGAGCAAGAGGCCAGAGACAACGCGTGAGCTTCGGCTGTTGTCCCTAAACGAGACAGTCATTTTGCAAATGGGCCTCCGAATCGTAATAGGCATTGCAGCTGAAAAGTCGAGTAACTCCAGATATCTCTTGGAAGAACGCTCGCTATTCTCAAAAAGTGGTATCGCGAATTCCATAAAAACGTGGCTCGGCAAGCTGCGATCGATGGCAGACGCGAGCTCAGGCGGACCCTAAGGATCACGGTTTATGAAGAAGGCGCTGAATCCGGCTCGGAATGTCAGAAGAATGTTTCTTTCAAGCTTGCTCGTTGGGTGCTTACTTTCAACAAGCGCATTCACCCAAGCGTTCTCAGCAGCGCCTGAGGGGCCATCGTCCAGCGAGTTGCGGGACGGGCAGGACGATTTCGATTTCAACATAGGGACATGGAAGACACATATCCGCCGCCTCCAGCATCGACTTACGGGCTCCAACGACTGGGTGGATCTGAATGGAACGGTGCGCGTCCGGAAGGTTTGGAGTGGCCGCGCGCAGTTGGAGGAGATCGAGGCCGATGGTTCGAGCGGACATTTCGAAGGCCTCACATTGTTTCTTTACAATCCGCAGGCGCATCAGTAGGGTCAGTACTTTGTCGACAGCGCGGTGGGTGTGGTGAATCAACCTCAGATCGGCGATTCAAGAACGGCCGTGGCGAACTCTTCGACCAGGAATCGTTCAACGGGCGGACTATCTTTGTGCGATTCGTCTGGTCGGACATAACTCCAGATTTCCACCACGTTGAACAATCGTTTTCCGATGACGGCGGCAGAACCTGGGAACCAATTTTTGTCGCGACATTGACGCGCGATGAAGAAACATCGACCGGCGACGAGATGTCCTTACCTCCTGCCTCAAGCGCACGCGATGGCGCGCCCGATTTCGACTTTAATTTCGGCGTGTGGAAGACGCATATCCGGCGCCTGCAAAAGCCACTCACCGGTTCACGCACCTGGCCCAACCACAATGGCACTTCTGTAGTCAGCAAAGTCTGGGGAGGACGCGCGAGCCTTCTCGAACTCGAAGCTAGCGGCCCGGCGGGGCACATCGAAGGCGTTGGATTGCGGCTCTTCAATCCACAATCCCATCAATGGAGCCGGAACTGGGCAAACAGCACAGACCCCGTCATGACAACTCCCATGGTTGACAGATTTGTCCACGGACAGGGGCAGTTCTACGACCAGGACGAATTCCAGGGAAGAATCATCATGGCTCGCAAGGGCTTTTCCGCCATTACCCCAAACTTGAGCCACTTTGAACAGGCGTTCTCCGACGACGCTGGCAAGACGTGGGAGACAAACTGGATTATGACTTTCACCCGATAGGTCTTACTTCTTCTTCAACCTAATGCTCACGATACGCGACGTCATCTCGGCGGATGCTGGGGGCTCAAGTAGCACAAGACACAAAACAACCATGTTGAAGTGAATGTCTCCCTGAAATGGAAACGTATCAGGGGACCCGCTCCAGCTTTCCAACAATAATTCGGAGATAGTGCCTCACGGCGCTGCAAGCGACCGTAGTCTGCTCTGTAGATAGAGCCGTGTCATGTCCCGAAACTCATCCGCGGCGCTCGACGCGGAGTGGTCGAAAAACGCCTTGTGCGTTGCCACAGCCTTCGCATTGAGCATAACGACGAGAGCGATATCTACAGCCGACTTCTTCGACAGCTTCGGGGTATGGATCATGAGCGTCTTGGCGACGCGCTGTTGCAGCGCGCTGCGGAATTCTTCCCGTTTCACCGACCAATCTTGCCCGGCATCGAGAAGTTTCATAAAAGCAGGTCTACTAAATAGCTCGAAGATCAAGCCCATGAGATCGTCCGCGAGAGCGCGAATCGATAGTCCATTAGCGCGGGCATCAAATCGGTCGAACACATTGTCGATGTTCTCGCGAGCACCTATGAGTATCGTGTCTGCAACGCTTTCCTTGTTCGGAAAGAAGCGGTAAAGCGAGCCGATCTTTGTGCCGGAGCGAGCAGCGATTTCGGCCATCGTCGCGCTTTCGTACCCTTTCTCACCAATGACGGCCGCCGCAGCTTCCAATATTGCGGCCACACGCAACTTGCCATTGGCGCGTTGCGGCATCTGGACAGGGCGGGCTTTTTTAAAACTTGACGTATGCGAGGGTATACTCAAATAATGTTCCTATGCGAGCCTGCCCTCAACTATTAGATGGGTAGGTCGCCCATGTCAATACCTAGGAGCAATATCTATGCAAAACAAACGCATCGCCCTGATCACTGGGGCCAATCAAGGAGTCGGACTTCAGGTGGCAAAGGAACTCGTAGCGAATGGAGTCACTGCGCTGGTCGGATCGCGCGATTTCGAGCGCGGGCAAGCCGCAGCCAAGGAGATTGGGCCCGGCGCCATCGCGATCCAGCTCGACGTGACGGATAAGGCTTCGATCTCCGCCGCGGCGGAGCGCGTCCGCAAGGAGTTTGGCCGGCTGGACCTGCTGGTCAACAACGCGGCTATTTCGAATACGACCAAGCTGCCCGGCATGTCCATCGCGGAGTACGCCAAGTTGACCCGACCGAGCAACGTGTCGCTCGACGAAGTGCGCGCGGTGTGGGAGACCAATGTGTTCGGCGTCCTAGCCGTTTACCAGGCGATGCTGCCATTG
>Ga0105248_10003203_pt1 | contig 18150 bp, 17 predicted proteins | sample KBSS34metaG_FD_81524 | JGI IMG/M metagenome (GOLD analysis project Ga0105248, IMG submission 81524) | Switchgrass rhizosphere microbial communities from Kellogg Biological Station, Michigan, USA - KBS S3-4 metaG | ecosystem: Host-associated > Plants > Roots > Rhizosphere > Soil | place... | reverse complement strand
TGTTGGAGCGGATCGCCTTGTCCTCGGCCAAGAAGTCGACCCAGGGCACCTTGGCCGCCCAGGCTTCCAGCACCGCCAGGTTGGCGTCGGCCCGGCGCTTCAGCTCCGCCAGGCCGCCGATCCCGGCCGCCCACTTCAGCGCGTCGAGATAGTCCTCCACGCAGAGCATGGAGGGCGTGTTGATGGTCGAGCCCTCGAAGATCTCGGCGTTGAGCTTGCCGCCCTTGGTCATGCGGAAGAGCTTGGGCATGGGCCAGGGCGGGCTGTAGCTCTCCAGCCGAGCCACCGCGCGGGGCGAAAGGATCAGCACGCCGTGGGCCGCCTCGCCGCCCAGCGCCTTTTGCCAGGAGAAGGTGACGACATCGAGCTTGGGCCAGTCCAGCGTCTGGGCGAAGGCCGCGCTGGTGGCGTCGCAGATGGTCACGCCCTCGCGGTCGGCGGCGATGAAGTCGGCGTTGGGCACGCGCACGCCGGAGGTGGTGCCGTTCCAGGTGAAGACCAGGTCGGCATCCTTGCGGACCTTCGAAAGGTCGGGAAGCTGGCCGTAGGGGGCGTCCAGCACCTCGGCCTCGATCTTCAGCTGCTTGGTGACATCGGTCACCCAGTCCTTGCCGAAGGATTCGAAGGCCAGGAGCTGCACCGGACGGCCGCCCAGCAACGACCACATGGCCATCTCCATCGCCCCGGTGTCGGAGCCTGGGACGATGCCGATCAGATAGTCCTCGGGGACCTCCAGCACTTCGCGCGTGCGGTCGATCGCTTCCTTGAGGCGCGCCTTGCCGAGCTTGGAGCGGTGGGACCGCCCGAGCACTGCGTTTGAGAGGTTCTGAGGGGTCCATCCGGGGCGCTTGGCGCAAGGGCCGGATGAAAATTCAGGGCGAGCCGGCCGCATGGCCGGGGTGGCGGTGGTCATAGCGATGTCTCCCATCCTTGCAGATGGGCAGCGTCCCGTTGGGAGGACGTGGCCCGGAGCGCAAAAGCCTGCGTTCGCGGCCCGATGCAAGGCCAAAGTTTGAGCCGAAGGCGCGGCGCCGGGAAACTTTCGTCGATTAACCAAAGACTTGCCGCAAACGCCGCAGCCCGGAAGCGAAGCGTTAGGATTATCGCGCTAAAGGCGAGGTCAGGATTACCGCGTGACGAACGATATGTCCGACACCGAGACCCCGACCCGAGGCGGCTCCGTCTCATCGTTCCACGCCCGCGTCGCGGGCGTCGGCCTCGTCACGACCGTCGTTGTGCTGATCGCCGCCTGCCTGGTGTTTCTGATGCAGCACTGGGCGGTGACCCGCACCCAGGCCCATCGCGACCACCTCTCCCAGGCCGCCATCGCCGCCTTCGTCGCCGGCCCCTCCATCGCCGAACGCGACCCGGGGGAAACGACCCACGCGCTGGCGGCGCTGGCCCACACGCCGGCGGTGGTCTCGGCCGAGGTCCGCGGCGAGGACGGCCGCCTGGTCGCCGCCTACCGCCGCGCCGGCCCGGACCCGGAAGCCGGCTCGACCGAGGTGGTGCGCACGCCCATCGAGGCTGGCGGCCGGCGCCTGGGCGAACTGATCCTGACGGCGGACCAGCCGCGCCTGGCGCCCCTGCTGCCGAAGTTCGTCGCGCTCAGCTTCGTCCTGCTGTTCGGCGGCGTGGGCGTGGCGCTGTTCCTGTCGCGGAGCCTGGCGCACCGGGTGATCGCGCCGGTGCAGAAACTGTCCCGGGCCATGAACCACGTGGCCGAGGGAGGGGCCTTCGAACCCGTCGAGGTGGCCGCCCAGGACGAGCTGCTCCGCAGCCTGAACCACAGCTTCAACCACCTGCTCGGCAAGCTCGCCGAACGGGAAGAGGACCTGCGGGCGGCCATGCGCGCGCTGGAGGAGGCGCGCGACGCGGCCAACGCCGCGAACGTGTTGAAGACCCAGTTCCTGGCCAACATGAGCCACGAGATCCGCACGCCGCTGAACGGCGTCCTGGCCATGGCCGAGGTGATGGCCATGGGCGACCTCGCCGAGGTCCAGCGCGATCGGCTGCAGATCATCCGCCAGTCCGGCGGCCTGTTGCTGGCGGTGCTGAACGACGTGCTCGACCTGTCGAAGATCGAGGCCGGCAAGATGGCCATGATCAACGAGCCCTTCGAGCTGCAGCCGATCCTCGATCCGGTGATCGAGAGCTTCGCGGTGATGGCGCGCGGCAAGAACCTGGACTTCGACGTCGAAGTCGATCCGGCGGCCGCCGGCTGGTGGGAAGGCGACGGCGACCGCATCCGCCAGGTAGTGGGCAACCTGCTGTCCAACGCGGTGAAGTTCACCCCGCACGGCTCGGTGCACGCGCGGATCGAGACCGGCCCGCAAAGCGGCGGCCTGCGCATCGCCGTCACCGACACCGGCATCGGCATCGCGCCTGAAAAGCTGCCGACCCTGTTCGAAAAGTTCACCCAGGCCGACAACTCGGCCACCCGCCGGTTCGGCGGCACCGGCCTTGGCCTGGCGATCTGCCGCGAGCTGGTGCAGATGATGGGCGGCTCGATCAACGTGGAAAGCCGCGAGAGCCACGGCTCGACCTTCGTGGTCGAGCTTCCGCTGCGGCGCTGCACGAGCCCCGAGGCCCAGCCGGCGGCCGCGCCGCGCGAAGAACAGAACAACCTTCGCCTGCTGGCCGCCGAGGACAACGCCACCAACCAGCAGGTTCTGGCCGCGGTGATGGATTCCCTTGGCATCGACATCGACATCGTGGCCGACGGCAAGCTGGCGGTGGAGGCCTGGGAAGCCAGCCCCTACGACCTGATCCTGATGGACATCCAGATGCCGGTGATGGACGGCATCTGCGCCGCCGCCGAAATCCGCCGGCGCGAGCAGGACAGCGGTCGCCAGCGCACCCCGATCGTGGCGCTGACCGCCAACGCCATGAGCCACCAGGTCGAGGAATACCTGGCCGTGGGCATGGACGGCCACGTCGCCAAGCCGATCGAGATCGCCAAGCTCTACGAAGCGATCGGCGCGGCCCTGAACGCCGCCGCCACCGGCGGCGAGACCCACGCTATCGAGGCCGCCTGAGGCGCCGCTCGTTCCTGCGGCCAGCTTTGGAGCCGCCACCCGCCTGAACCGTGCTTAAGCTAGCTGAACCGTGGCCAACCGACGGGCTCAGGCGGCCTTCAGCCGCCGTGTGGCCTCCTGCCGCCCATGAGACGGCGCTTCGCCGTCGATCGGACAAGGAACTCGCCATGAAGAAGATGCTTCTTGCGCTCGCGGCCGCCGGCGCGCTCGCCGCCGCCGCGGCGCCCGCCGCAGCCCAACCCTGGCGCGGCGACCACGGAGGGCGCCAGGATTTCGGCGGCGCCCCCTATCGCCTGAGCACGCCCTATGTCGACAGCCTGGACTGGAAGATCACCAACGCCGCCCAGGAAGGCCGCATCTCCTGGGGCGAGGCGCGCAGCCTGCGTCGCGAATATCTTCGGGTGAAACCCATCGCCTGGCGCGTGCAGGCCGGCGAGGCGAGCGGCTGGGAGGTCCAGCGGCTGGATCGGGTGGTCAGCCGCATCGAGGAGGCGGTGAATGGTTCGCGCTACGCCTACGGACGCGGCGGCCGCTACGGCGGCAGGGAGTGGTGATTTCCAGGCCACGCCCAAGCACACCTCAGGAACTTACGCACCATTAGGGAGTTTCTTTTGCCGCTCGGACAAAACCGAAGCAGAGGGACCTCCACCAGAGAGGAGCTGACCATGAATAATCTGAAGAAAATAATGGCGGCAGGCGCGGCTGCGCTGACCCTGGGCGTCGGCGTTGCTTCCACCGCTCAAGCTCAGGCCCTGACGACTCCTTATGTCGATAGCCTGGACTGGAAGATCACCAACGCCGCCCAGCAGGGCCGCATTTCCTGGAGCGAGGCGCGCGACTTGCGTCGCGAGCTGCGCAGCGTGCACGACCTGGCGTGGCGCAACCAGACCGGCCAGATCAACCGCTGGCAGTACCGGCGTCTGGAAAGCACGGTCCGCCACGTCGAGTCGCGGGTTTCGCGCTACGCGAACAACCGAGGCTACGACCGCTACGGCGAGGGCTACGGCGCCTGGCGCCGCTAGCCCGGAATACGCTGTCCCACAGCAGGGCCCCCGGAGCGATCCGGGGGCCTTCGCATGTCATAGGCGGCCCCGAAGCGGCCAGCCGTGATCCAGGGGGCCGTGGCCGGCGCCCAGGCCAGGGGCGTGGGCCAGCGCCTCCTGCACATAGGCCCAGGCCCGCCCCACCGCCTCGGTCAGGCCAAGCCCCTGGGCTAGCCCCGCGGCGCAGGCCGAGGCGAGCGTGCAGCCGGTGCCATGGGTGTGGCGGGTGTCGATGCGCTCGGCTTCGAAGGTCGTCTCTCCCTCCGGCGTGACCAGCAGGTCGATGACCCGCGGTCCGGCCACATGGCCGCCCTTGGCCAGGACCGCGCCAGCGCCCGCCTTCAGCAGGGCCTCGGCCGCGCGGCGCAGGTCGTCGGTGGTCTCGCAGGGGAGGCCGGTCAAGGCGGCGGCTTCCGGCGCGTTGGGCGTCAGCAGGGCCGCCTGCGGCGCGAGCGCCGCGCGCACGACCGACAGCGCATCGGGCGGCAATAGCGGCGCGCCGCCCTTGGCGATCATCACCGGGTCCACCACCGCCGGGACCCTCGCGCCCGCCAGCACCTCGGCGACCGCCTCCACCAGGGCCCGGTCGCCCAGCATGCCGGTCTTGATCGCGTCTGCGCCGATGTCGTCCAGCACCGCCCGCGCCTGGGCGGTCATCAGCGCGGCCGGCAGCGGATGCACCGCCTGTACGCCCAGCGTGTTCTGCACGGTGATGGCGGTGATGGCGGTGGCGGCATAGCCGCCCAACGCCGTGACGGTCTTGATGTCCGCCTGCACGCCGGCCCCGCCGCCGGAGTCGGATCCGGCGATGATCAGGACTCGGCCGAGAGGCTGCATGGGAAGGGCTTACGCGGCTGGCGTCCGCCTGTCATCCCGAGCCCGAGCGCGCCGCCTCGATCGCCGCCCAGACCCGCAACGCCTGGACGGTGGGCGCGACGTCGTGGACCCGCACCGCCGCCACGCCGGCGGCGGCGCCCGCCAGGGCGGCGGCGAGCGAGCCGCCGAGCCGATCGCCCGCGTCGGCCGGCCCCGCCACGGCGCTGACGAACTGCTTGCGGCTTGCGCCCAGCAGCACCGGGAAGCCGAGGCCGACGATCCGGTCCAGATTGGCCAGCAGGGGCAAGTTATGGCGCACCGGATGCTTGCCGAAGCCGAGGCCGGGATCGAGCCAGATGCGCTCGCGGCGGACGCCCGCGGCGATGGCCGTCTCCGCGCGTTCGGCCAGGAAGTCCGTCACCTCGGCGGCGACGTCGTCGTAGCGGGGCGCCTGCTGCATGGTCGCCGGCGTCCCCTGCATGTGCATCAGCACCACCTCGCAGCCGAGCTCGGCGGCGGCCTCGAGGCTGTCCGGCGAATGCCGCAAGGCCGAGACGTCGTTCCACATGTCGGCGCCGGCGGCCATGCAGGCCTGCGCCACCTGCGGCTTCATGGTGTCCACCGAGATCGGCGAGGGGCTTTCGGCGCGAATGGCCCGAATCAGCGGCAGCAGGCGCGCCATCTCCGCCTCCGCCGAGACCGGCTGGGCGCCCGGGCGCGTGGATTCGGCGCCGATGTCCAGGATGTCGGCGCCCTCCGAGATCAGGCGGCGCGCCTGGTCCAAGGCCGCGGGCATGTCCAGGAACCGCCCGCCGTCGGAGAAGCTGTCGGGCGTGAGGTTGATCACGCCCATGACCCGCATCGGCGCGTCCGCGCTCAACTGTCCAAGCCCCCGCCCGAACCGATCGGTCAGGCGGGCTCGGGGTCCGGCCGGGGCGACAGGGGCACCGAGACCGTGGGGCTGGCCGGCTTCTTGGCTTCCGGCTCTTCGCGCACGGGAGGCACCCCCTTCAGCACGTTGACGATCTCGTCGCCCGAGAGGGTCTCGTACTCGAGCAGCGACCGGGCCAGCGTATGCAGGCCTTCCATCTTCTCAGTGAGGATGCGGTGCGCCTCGTCGAAGCCTTCCTGCACCAGGCGCTTGACCTCGATGTCGATGAGCTTCGCCGTCTCCTCCGAGACGTTCTGGGTGCGTTGCACCGAGTGGCCCAGGAACACCTCGTCCTGGTTCTCGCCGTAGGCCACCACGCCCAGCTTGTCCGAATAGCCCCACTTGGTGACCATGGCCCGCGCCAGCTTGGTCGCCTGGTCGATGTCGGACGAGGCGCCCGAGGTGACCTTCTCCTTGCCGAAGATCAGCTCCTCGGCGACCCGGCCGCCCATGAGGATGGCCAGGCGCGAGGTCATCTGCTCGTAGGTCATGGAGAACTTGTCCCGCTCGGGCAGCTGCATGACCATGCCCAGCGCCCGTCCGCGCGGGATGATGGTGGCCTTGTGGACCGGGTCGGTGGCCGGCACGCTCAGCGCCACCAGGGCGTGGCCGCCCTCGTGGTAGGCGGTGAGCTTCTTCTCTTCCTCGGTCATGACCATGGACTTGCGCTCGGCGCCCATCATGACCTTGTCCTTGGCGTCCTCGAAGTCGCGCTGGGTGACCATGCGGCGGTTCTTGCGGGCGGCCATCAGGGCGGCCTCGTTGACGAGGTTGGCCAGGTCGGCCCCGGAGAAGCCGGGCGTGCCGCGGGCGATCACCTTGACGTCCACGTCGGCGGCCAGCGGCACGTTCTTCATGTGCACGCGGATGATGCGCTCGCGCCCGTTGATGTCCGGATTGGGCACCACGACCTGGCGGTCGAAGCGGCCCGGGCGCAGCAGCGCCGGGTCCAGCACGTCGGGACGGTTGGTGGAGGCGATGACGATGATCGCCTCGTTCGGGTCGAAGCCGTCCATCTCCACCAGCAGCTGGTTCAGCGTCTGCTCACGCTCGTCGTTGCCGCCGCCCAGGCCAGCGCCGCGATGGCGGCCGACCGCATCGATCTCGTCGATGAAGATGATGCAGGGCGCGTTCTTCTTGGCCTGTTCGAACATGTCGCGCACGCGGCTGGCGCCGACGCCGACGAACATCTCCACGAAGTCCGAGCCCGAGATATAGAAGAAGGGCACGCCCGCCTCGCCGGCCACGGCGCGGCCCAGCAAGGTCTTGCCGGTGCCGGGGGGGCCGACCATCAGGGCGCCCTTGGGGATCTTGCCGCCGAGGCGCTGGAACTTCTGCGGGTCCTTCAGGAAGTCGACGATCTCGGTCAGCTCTTCCTTGGCTTCGTCCACGCCGGCGACGTCGTCGAAGGTGACGCGGTTCTTGTTCTCGGTCAGCAGCCGGGCCTTAGACTTGCCGAAGCCCATGGCGCCCCGGGCGCCGCCCTGCATCTGGCGCATGAAGAAGATCCACACTCCGATCAGCAGCAGGATCGGCAGGCTGTTCAGCAGGAAACCGATGAGGGTGAAGCCGCCGGCCTGCTTCACAGAGATGTCCGTGCCCTGACTCTCCAGCCGCTTGACCAGATCGTCCTGGTTGTTGGGCGTCACGGCGCGATAGGTGCGATTGGAGGAATCCTTCACCTCCACCGTCGAGCCGGTGATCTGCGCCTGCTTGACCTCGCCGGCGGTCACCTTCTGCAGCAGCTGCGAATAGGTGATGTCGTTGGAGCCGGCGGCGCGGCCGCCTCCGGTCATCATGCTGTAGAGACCGATGAGGACGACGACGATGACGCCCCAGATCACGAGATTTCGCAGGTTCATCGGTCTATACCGCCTGAGGTTCGCGACCGTGCGACGGGCCGCCTGAAGCCAGAAGATAGGACGCCGATCGGCGTTCCACCAGAAACCACGCCTTTCACGCGACGGAAGACCGCGCCTTGGCCATAGGCCGCAAACGCGAAAGGCCGCGCCCTCGCAGGCGCGGCCTTCAAGATAGGTCGTGAATTTCGCTGAGCCAGCGTGGCCTTAACGCGCCGGCTTCTTCGGCGCGGCGATCAAGCCTTCGCGCTGCGCCCGCTTGCGCGCAAGCTTGCGCGCCCGGCGCACGGCCTCCGCCTTTTGGCGAGCGCGCTTCTCGGACGGCTTCTCGTAGTGGACGTGGCGCTTCATCTCGCGGAACGAGCCTTCGCGCTGCATCTTCTTCTTCAGCGCCTTCAGGGCTTGATCGACGTTGTTGTCGCGGACGAAAATCTGAACCAGGGGTCTCTCTCCTTGCGCGCTTCCCGCCCGGCCCCCTTCGTCCCGAATGCGGGGCGGCGGCGAGCGAACAGTGACTCTGACAATAACTGTGGGTCCCGGAGGCCTGAAGCCTTCGGGTCGAGCGCGTGCCCTATCAGATCAGTCCTTTGATGTCCACGCCGCGACGGCGCGGTTCCGATGTTCTAGGATGAGGCGGTGACAGACCCCTCAGACTGGATGCGACACGCCGAGGACGCCCTGCTCGACCAGGCGATCCGGCTTGTCCCCACGGAAGGCTGGACCTGGCGGACCGCGCGCCTGGCCGGGGCCGCAGCCGGCTTCTACGAGGGCGAGACCGAACTCCTGTTGCCGCGCGGGCCGGAGGACCTGGCCGTCCTGCTCTCGCGCCGCCATGACGCGCGCGCTCTGGCGGCGCTGGCCGGCGTGGAGCCTGAGCGGCTGCCGATCCGCGAACGCATCGCCCGTGCAGTCGAGGCGCGGCTCGACGCCGCCGCCGCCGACGAGGGCGCCGTCCGACGGCTGGCGGGCTTCCTGGCCCTGCCGACGCGCCTGCCGCTCGGCGCGCGGCTCACCTGGGAAAGCGCCGACGTGCTTTGGCGCTGGGCGGGCGATGCCGCCACCGACGAGAACCACTATTCCAAGCGCGCTATCCTGGCCGGAATCCTCGCCGGCGCCCTGGCGATCCGGTTGCGATCCGGCCGGGGGGCGGCTCTGCGCTTCGTGGCGCGCCGCATCGACGAGGTCATGCGCTTCGAGAGATGGAAAGCTTCCACCGGTCTTCGTCCTTCCAGCGTCCTGCATGGCGTCGCGGAGGGGTTTGGGCGGGCGCGCTACGGCGCGCGGGACAGCTAGGTCACCGGCGCTCGAGCGCCTCCAGCATCCGCTCCAGGGCGTCCAGTTCGTCGGCCTCGCCGGGCGGCTTGTCCCAACGGATGCGGCTGATGCGCGGGAAGCGCATGGCGACGCCGGACCGATGGCGCGTCGACCGCTGCAGGCCCTCGAACGCCACCTCCAGCACCAGGCCGGCATGAGGTTCCGCACGAACCGCGCGCACCGGGCCGAAGCGCTCCACCGTGTGGTCGCGGACGTATTTGTCGAGCTGCTTCAGCTCCTCGTCGGTGAAGCCGAAATAGGCCTTGCCCACGGGCGTCAGCACACGCGCGCCGGCCTCGTCCGTGGTCCAGACGCCGAAGGTGTAGTCCGAATAGAAGCTCGACCGCTTGCCGTGGCCGCGTTGGGCGTACATCAGCACCGCGTCCACCAGGAACGGGTCGCGCTTCCACTTGAACCAGGGCCCCTTGGGGCGGCCGGCCTCGTAGATCGAATCCCAGCGCTTCAGCATCAACCCTTCGGCGACCTGCGGATCGCCCGGCGGCGGCTCGGCGCGCAGGGCGGCGAGATCGGCCCAGGTCGCGAACGGCTGCAGGGGCGACAGGTCGATGCGGGTGGAGCCCTGGCGGGCAACGAAGGCTTCGAGCCGACGGCGGCGCTCGGCGAAGGCCAGGGTGCGGGTATCCTCACGCCCCTCTGCCAGCAGGTCGTAGGCGCGGATCGCGGCCGGGTGGGCGGCGGTCAGCCGGGCGTCCACGGTCTTGCGGTTCAGCCTCTGCTGGAGGTCGGCGAAGCTCGCCACCTTGCCGTCGCGGATCACCAGCAGTTCGCCGTCGATCACCCCTTCGTCCGACAGTGCGTCCAGCACGTCGGGGAAGCTGCGCGAGATGTCGTCGCCGGTGCGGGTGTAGAGCCGTCTCTGGCCGGCTTCGTTCACCGCCTGCACCCGGATGCCGTCCCATTTCCATTCGGCTGCGTAGTCGGCGGGGTCGAGCCTGGCGAAGTCCACGGCCTCGTCGATCGCCTGGGCCAGCATGGCCGGCCGGAACCTGCCGGGGTTCTCCGAAGAGGGTTTCTGCGAGCGGCCTTCCAGCCAGGCGAACAGGTCCTCGTAGGGCGGGTGAAGGGCGTGCCACAGCTCCTCCACCTCGGCGACCGCGACGCCGCCCAGGTCGGCCGCCGCCTGCTTGGCCAGCCTCGCCGACAGACCGACCCGCAGCTCGCGCGTCATCAGCTTGAGCAGGGCCCAGCGTTCGCGGGGGTCGGGAAGGGCGTCCAGCCAGCCTTCGATCCGCCGCTGGACCTCGGCGCGGGGGGCGGTGCGCAAGCCTTCCACCACCTCGGAAAGCTCCGGCTCGCGATTGGCGCCGGGCCGGCCGGGCCAGACCAGGGCCACGGTCTCGGCGAGATCGCCGACGTAGTCGTAGGACCACCAGAAGAGCTGCGGATCCATCCGCGCCTCCACCGCCTTGCGGATGAAGGCCGGCTTGGCCGCGTCGAAGGTCAGCTCGCCGGTCAGCGCCGCCAGCGCCCAGCCGCGGTCGGGGTCCGGCGTATCGCGCAGGTGATCCCTCACCAAGGTGAGCTTGGCGTTGCGCGAGGCCGTGAGGCTCAGCCGGTCGAGCAGTTCGGCGAAGGCGCGCACGTCAGGCGCGCCCGCGCGTCAGGCCGGAGCGCGGCGTCTCGCCCCGGCGTCGGCCTTCCCTACCGGTAGACGATGCCGAGCTTGTTGCCGTCCGGATCGCGGAGGTAGGCAAGATACAGCTTGATGTCGCCCATCTGGCGGTATCCCGGCGGGTCCTCGCAGGTGGCGCCGCCGCTGGAGACGCCCGCTGCGTGCCAAGCGTCGACGACTTCGGGGCTCGGCGCCGAGAACGCAACGGTCGCGCCGTTGGAGACGGTGGCGGGGGCGCCGTTGATCGGTCGGGTGGCCATGAACATGCCGGCTGGCGAGAAATAGACGACGCGGTCTTCCACAACCATGCCCTCGCCCACCCCAAGCGTCGCGAGGAGCGTGTCGTAGAACTTCTTGGACCGGTCGAGATCGTTCGTGCCGACGACGACGTGCGATAGCATGTCGGATCCTCCCAATGACTGACGTGCGCCAGCCATACCGAAGGGGCGGACCGCGTCAACCGACCTGGTTTGGTCGCGTTCAATCCTCGCCTTCCTCATCGTAGCCGACCAGGGCGAGCGCTCGGGCGGCGACTCCGTGCAGTTCCGCCCAGCGGGCCAGCGCCTCCTCGCGGCCATGGGTGATCCAAAGCTCGCCGGGCCGCAGCTCGTCCACCGTGGTCGTCAGCTCATCCCAATCGGCGTGGTCGGAGATGACCAGCGGCAGTTCGACGCCTCGCTGGCGGGCGCGGGCGCGTACCTGCATCCAGCCGGACGCGAAGGCGGCCACGGGATCGGGGAAACGCCGGCTCCACCGGTCCTGCAAGGCCGAGGGCGGGGCGATGACGATCTCGCCCTGGAAATCCTTCTTGGCGCTGGTGGCGGGCTTCAACGGCCCAAGGTCCAGGCCATGCCGCTCGTACAGAGCGCAAAGCCGTTCAAGCGCGCCGTGGATGTAGATCGGCCGCTCCCAGCCGGCTTCGCGCAGCAGGCGGATGATCCGCTGCGCCTTGCCGAGCGCATAGGCCCCAATCAGGTGCGACCGCTCCGGAAACTGGGCCACCGATCGCAGGAGGCGCCCGATCTCGTCGGCGTCCGGCGGATGGCGGAAGACCGGCAGGCCGAAGGTGGCCTCGGAGATGAAGACGTCGCAGGGGACGGGGCTGAAGGCCGCGCAGGTCGGGTCGCGCCGGCGCTTGTAGTCGCCCGACACCACCATGGTCAGGCCCTTCCACCGCACCACCGCCTGGGCCGAGCCCAGGACATGGCCGGCGGGGACCAGGGCCACCTCGACGGAATTCCGCGGCACGGCCTCGCCGTAGGCGGCAGCCTGAGCGGCGTCGGCGAACCCCGGCCCGTAGCGCTCGGTCATGATGTCCAGGGTGGCCCGGGTGGCCAGCACAGCTCCGTGCCCGGCGCGGGCATGGTCGGAGTGGCCATGGGTGATGACCGCGCGCGCCACCGGCCTGACCGGGTCGATGTAGAAATCCCCCGGCGCACAATAGAGCCCCTCGGGCTTGGGGCAGAGCAAATCCTGTGGCCGGACCATTCGGAGGATTTGGGGACGGCGGCGCAACGCGCAAGCCGTACGGCCGCCCAGGACGCCGCGTCGAAACAGCTTGTCCCTGCGGCGCTCGGGGGTTACCGCCTGCCGCCATGCTGCAAGGTCTGTCCCACCGCGCCCGCGAGGCGAAGAGCTGGCCGTTCGAGCAGGCCCGCCTGCTGCTGGGCCGGGTGCTGCGCCAGCGCCTGACCGACGCCGAGCGCGACCTGGCGGCGAGCTTGATGCTGGAAGGCAAGGCGGCAGAGGCCGCGGCGACCTTCGAGCCCTTGCGCCAGCCGGTGGTCTTCCAGTGCGGCTACGGGGCGTCCGGCCTGCCGCACATGGGTACCTTCGGCGAGGCGGCCCGGCCGACCATGGTGCGCACGGCCTTCCGCGCGCTCACCGACGACGCCCTGCCGACGCGGCTGATCGTCTTCTCCGACGACATGGACGGCCTGCGGAAGATCCCCGACAACGTGCCCAACCGGCATCTGCTGGAGGAAGACCGGGACAAGCCCGTCACCTCGGTCCGCGACCCCTTCGGCGAGCACGAGAGCTTCGGAGCGCACAACAACGCCCGCCTGCTGGCCTTCCTGGACGGCTTCGGCTTCGACTACGACTTCCTGTCGGCCACCGACTGTTACCGGTCAGGCCGCTTCGACGAGGTGCTGCTCAGGGTCCTGGAGCGGTTCGACGCCATCCAGGCCATCATGCTGCCGACCCTGGGCGAAGAGCGGCGCGCCACCTATTCGCCCTTCCTGCCGATCAGCCCCAGGACCGGCAAGGTGCTGCAGGCGCCCACCCTGGAGCGCAACCTCGACAAGGGGACCATCGTCTTCGCCGACGAGGACGGCACGCTCACCGAAGTCCCCGTCACCGGCGGCCATGTGAAGCTGCAGTGGCGGCCCGATTGGGCGGCGCGCTGGACGGCGCTGGGCGTCGACTACGAGATGAGCGGCAAGGACCTGGTGGACTCGGTCCGCGTCTCCAACCGCGTCTGCAAGGTGCTGGGCGGCGAGCCGCCGGAGAGCTTCCACTACGAGCTCTTCATGGACGAGAACAACCAGAAGATCTCCAAGTCCAAGGGCAACGGCCTGACCATGGAGGAGTGGTTGCGCTACGGCGCGCCGGAGAGCCTGGCCTACTACATGTACATGTCGCCGAAATCGGCGAAGCGGCTCTATTTCGACGTGATCCCCAAGGCCGCCGACGAGTATCTGCAGCAACTGGACGCCTTCAACCGGACCAAGGCCGAGACCGGCCAGCCGGCCATCGACAACCCCGCCTGGTTCGTCCATCGCGGCGCGCCGCCCGAGGCGGGCTCGCCGGTGAGCTTCTCGCTGCTGCTGAACCTGGTCTCGGCCGCCGACGCCTCGACCAAGGCGATCCTGTGGGGCTTCATCGAGCGCTATATCCCGGGCGCGACGCCGCAGAGCCAGCCGCTGCTCGACAAGCTCGCGGGCTACGCGATCAACTACTACGAGGACTTCGTGAAACCCTCGAAGCGGTTCCGCGCCCCCGACGCCAAGGAGCGCGCGGCGATGGAGGCGCTGGCCGTGCGCCTCAAGGCCCTGCCGGCCGGCGCGGACGCCGAGGCCATCCAGAACGAGGTGTTCGAGGTCGGCAAGGCCGCCGGCTTCGAGCCGCTGCGCGCCTGGTTTTCCGCCCTCTACGAGGTGCTGCTGGGCCAGAGCCAGGGGCCGCGCTTCGGCTCCTTCGTGGCGATCTTCGGCGTCGAGCGCACCATCGCGCTGATCGAGAGGGCCTTGGCCGGCGAGATGGTCTAGAGCCGTCCCTCTCCACCGCGGAATTCGGAAACAGATGCTTCACCGCTCGCGGGGGAGCTGTCAGCGCAGCTGACTGAGGGGGCGAGCCCCGCCCTGGATCAACTCTATCGCCAAGGTCTGTAGCCCGTGGGCGATGGCGTGCGGGTCATCAAGGACCTCTGAGGCTGCAATCCTCTCCACCCGAAGCCCCGCCTCGTTCAGGAACTTGTCTCGTCTAGCGTCCCGCTCAGGCCGGTCATCGGTTCCATGCGCGTATCGTCGATCTCCACGCAAAGCCGCGCCTTGGCGCAGTAGAAATCGAGGACGTAGGGGCCGAAGGGGTGCTGTTTGCGAAATTGCAGCCGCCCGCGAGCGCTCTTCTTCAGTTCTTGCCAGAGCAGGACTTCCGGAAGGCTCAGGGATCGCCGCAAGGATTTGGCCAGCTTGGCTGTGTGCTCCGGCGCTCGCATGCGATGAAGCTAGCGCGTCAGCGCCCCCTCCGTCTCGCCGCTTCGCGCCGATCCACCTCCCCCGCAAGCGGTGGAAGGATTTAGCTTTTAAGCAGGGCGCGCAGTCGTCCTTCGAGCGCCGCGATGTCCTTCAGTTCGCACTCCCAGATCGTCTCCACCCGCCAGGCGGCGGCCTGCAGGGCGGCGACGGCGGCTTCGTCGCGGGCGCGGTTGCGGGCGACCTTGGCGGTCCAGTAGTCGCGGTTCTGCTTGGGGACGCGGGCGCCTCTGGCGCAATCGTGGCCGTGCCAGAAGCAGCCGTGGACGAACAGCGCCAGCCGCCGGCCGGGCAGCACCACGTCGGGCGATCCGGGCAGGTCCTTGCGGTGCAGACGGTAGCGGGCGCCCAGCCGCGTCAACGCCCGGCGGACGGTCATCTCCGGCAGGGTGTCGCGGGCCTTGACCCGCCGCATGACGGCCGAGCGGCGGGCGGCGTCGAAGACGTCGCTTCCGCGGTCGTTCACAGCCCCTCGAACAGCGCCGTCGAGACGTAGCGCTCGGCGAAGCTCGGGATGATGGCCACGATCAGCTTGCCCGCCATCTCGGCCCTGCTCGCCACCTCGAAGGCCGCAGTCAGCGCCGCGCCGGAGGAGATGCCCACGGGGATGCCCTCTTCGCGCGCCACGCGCCTGGCCATGGCGAAGCTGTCGTCGTTGGAGACCTGCACCACCTCATCGATGACGTTGCGGTCGAGGATGGAGGGCACGAAGCCCGCGCCGATGCCCTGGATCTTGTGCGGACCGGGCCGCCCGCCCGACAGCACCGGAGAGGCCTCCGGCTCGACCGCGACGATCTTCACCGAGGGCTTGCGGCCCTTCAGCACCTGGCCCACGCCGGTGATCGTGCCGCCGGTGCCGACGCCCGAGATCACCGCGTCCACGGCGCCCTGGGTATCATTCCAGATCTCCTCGGCGGTCGAGACCCGGTGGATCAGCGGGTTGGCGTCGTTGTCGAACTGCTGGGGCATCACCGCGCCGGGATTGGCGGCCACCAGTTCCTTGGCGCGCGCGACGGCGCCCGCCATGCCCCGCTCAGCGGGCGTCAGCTCCAGCCGCGCTCCCAGGATGAGCAGCATCTTGCGCCGCTCCATGGACATGCTCTCGGGCATGACCAGCGTCAGCTTGTAGCCCTTGGCGGCGGCGACGAAGGCCAGCGCGATGCCGGTGTTGCCGCTGGTCGGCTCGATGATCTCGCCGCCCGGCTTCAGCACGCCCTTGGCTTCGAGATACTCGACCATGGCCACGCCGATCCGGTCCTTCACCGAGCCGATCGGATTGAAGAACTCCAGCTTGGCGACCACCTCGCCCTTCGGTTTCAGGGCGGCGCTCAGCCTGGGCAGGCGGACCAGCGGCGTGTCGCCGATGGTGTCGATGATGGAGTCGAAGATCTTGCCGCGGCCCACGCGCGCATAGCGGGCGGCGTCGTAGGCCTTGTCTGGCGTGGCGTCCATGGAGGGACCCTTTCCCGGTCTTTCGGCCGGACCCTAAGCCTTCACGCCGAATTTGGAAGAGCGCCGAACCCCCAGGAAAGCTATGGGCGGCGTTAGACGTCTATTCGGCCGCGGCAAGCTGGCTTGGCGCCGCCAGCAAGGGCTCAAGCAGATGGGCGGCCAGCCAGCGGACCACCGGCGCAGCCACGCCGTCGCCGGCCACGTGCAGGGCCGAGGTCGTCGCGCTCGGCAGGCGATAGTGGTCGGGCAGGCCCATCAGGCGCGCCGCCTCCCGGCCGGTGAGCAGCCGCGTGCGCACGCGGTCGCCGTCCACCACCACGATCACCTGGCGGGACGAACCGCCCCGCGGCGTGCGCAGGCAACCCGCCAGGCCGTCGAACCGCACCTCCGCCCGCTGCACGCGGCGACCCTCTTCCACACGCATCCGCCGAAAGACTCCGCCCACCTTGCGCTCGCCCGCCGAAGCCGCAGCGTCCAGCCGGCGGCGGTGCGGCGGCGCCATGAGCGAAAGCCACTTGGAGGTGCGCTCAGGCGCATGCCAGGCGACGGCGCCGTCGTCCTCCAGGATCGACGCCAGGCTGGCGTTGCGGGCCGGCGGCGCGGGCAGGCGCCAGTCGATCCAGAGCGGCGCAAGCGCGGGCGGCAGGCGGTGGGCGGCGGCGGCCACCGCGCGGGTCTGGAAAGGACTATCCCCCACCAGCGCCGGCGGAGGGTCGCGCCGGGTCGCCACCACGAAGATCCGCGGGCGTGACTGCGGGACGAAGACCGAGGCGTCGATCTCCAGCGCGCCGAACCGGTAGCCCTGGGCGCCGAGCGCCGCGCACAGGGCGGTAAAGTCTGCGCCGCCATGGGATGTCAGCAGGCCGCAGACGTTCTCGATCACCACCACCTCGGGCGCGCGCGCCTCCGACGCCAGGGCCTCCACCAGCCGCCAAAACCCGAAGAAGGCCGAGGAGCGTCCGCCGCCCAGGCCGGCGCGCGCCCCGGCGAGGCTGAAGTCCTGGCAGGGAGAGGACGCCCAGGCGAGGTCGGCCCGTCCCGGCAGGTCGGCGGCCGAGAGCGTCCACACGTCGCCTTCCGCCAGGTGTCCGTCTTCAGGGAAGTTGGCGCGATAGACCGCCGCCTTGACGGGATCGAAGTCGTTGGCGAAGGCGCAACGCCAGCCGGCGCCGAGCCCGATCCGGGCCATGCCGCCGCCGCAAAAGAATTCGTAGAAGTTGAACGACGCGCCCGTCACGCCGCGAGCCTAGCCGGATTCGACGGCGCGCGCCTGAGTGCGACGCTAACCCCGGCCCGGCTCCAGCATGGCGATCTGCGGCTTGGCGCCGCCGCCGGCGCGGTCGCCATGCGGGGTAGGAAGCAGCAGGCCCAGCGCGACAGCCAGTAGGGCGGCCGCCGCCAGTAGGGCCTTCACCGCCCCCAGGGATGCTTTGTTGTCGCTTGTCATGGCTGAAAGATCGGTCACGTCTCGGTTGTCAGGCGACAAAGGTCTGAAATCAAAAGCGGTTCCAACGGCCGAGCCAGGTGTGTGGAAAGCCGCATCGCCAAGCCGCCGATTCGTCCGCATAAGGGGTCGATGCTCGCCCTTACCCGCCCCGCCGCAGCGGCCCCGTCCGGGGAGGACGGGCTGGAGGCCGCGCGCGAGATCCTGCGGCGCACCTTCGGGCATGCGGATTTCCGCGGCCTCCAGGCGGAGGTGATCGTCGAGGCGCTTGCCGGGCGAAACGCACTGGCGGTCCTGCCGACCGGCGGCGGCAAGAGCCTTTGCTACCAGATCCCCGCCATGCTGCGCCCAGGCCTGGGCGTCGTGGTCTCGCCGCTGATCGCGCTGATGACCGACCAGGTGGCGGGCCTGCAGCAGTCGGGCGTGGCGGCGGCGCGGCTGGACTCCGGCGTCGAGCCGGCGGAGCGCACCGAGACCTGGCGGCGCATCGAGGCGGGTGCGCTGGACCTTATCTACGTCTCGCCCGAGGGCATGATGCAGCCCTGGATGCTGGAGCGCCTGTCCCACACCCAGATCTCGCTCATCGCCATCGACGAGGCCCACTGCGTGAGCCAGTGGGGCCACGACTTCCGCCCCGAGTACCGGATGCTCGGCCGCTTGGCCGAGCTGTTCCCCAAGGCGCCGCGCCTGGCGGTGACGGCCACCGCCGACGCCCGCACCCGCGAGGACATCCGCGGCGAGCTTCGCCTGCAAGGCGCGCGGGAGTTCGTCGCCAGCTTCGCCCGCCCCGAGCTGATCCTGTCGGCGGAGCGCACCGAGACCTGGCGGCGCATCGAGGCGGGTGCGCTGGACCTTATCTACGTCT
>Ga0105248_10003201_pt1 | contig 18151 bp, 18 predicted proteins | sample KBSS34metaG_FD_81524 | JGI IMG/M metagenome (GOLD analysis project Ga0105248, IMG submission 81524) | Switchgrass rhizosphere microbial communities from Kellogg Biological Station, Michigan, USA - KBS S3-4 metaG | ecosystem: Host-associated > Plants > Roots > Rhizosphere > Soil | place... | reverse complement strand
TCGCCACGGCACACTTCTGGCCGAGCTTCCGCAAGCGCACGATTTCATCGTACAGGTCCATTTGGATTGATTATATCGTGGACCAAGGCAGATCCATGTGGGGCGGGATTGTACGCTGCGGGCGGGCTTGTGACCCGCGCCGGCGCCGATTAGAAATCGGTGCGCAGGTCGAAGACCTGTCCCACCTAACTGGCTATACTGGACGACGTGAGAAGGGAAAAGTACGTCGAAGCCGAGTATCGCTATTGGGATACAGTTCGACGCCGGACGACCGCACCGAAAAACCGCCGGGTGGAACTGGTCAAGCAATGACGGAGTTAGTCACTATTCGCCACTACGGCAATCTGGCCGAGGCGCTGATGGCAAAAGGCTGCTTGGATTCCGCGGGGATCGAATCCTTTCTGGCCGACGCCAACATGGCGTGGCTCGACTCTCCAGTTGTTCGGGGAATGCGGCTCCAGGTGAGTCCGGACGACGCCGAGACCGCTATCGCACTGCTCGAATCCGCCGGTGCAGATCCTGACGCTTCGGCGAACGAATAAGTTGCCAGTTCCCATGCCGTCCATCCCATTTGCGGGTGGAGTCTTGCGAGACATATAATCCCCCCATGGACTTGTCGGGACTCGACGTGGCGAAGCTGAAGTCCCTGGTCATTGAAAAATGGCTCTCAGGTCCCGAACTGTGGCCCGTCAAGGTTCTCTCCCTATCGCGAACTTTGGAGCTGGAGCGGAAACAAGGCCGGAAGTTGGATCGCGTCGGCGGGTACTTCACTTGCACACGAGCGATTCGCGCCAGAACACCGCAAGCAATGGAAGCCATTCTTGGATTCGCACCCGGCTTCTTCTCGTCCGGCGTATCGGTATGGAAGCTGACTCACCTGCCCACACCGGACCAGTTTGAGCTCAGGGGATATACGCAGCTGCCCGGCGGCAATCCGTTCGACGGAATCGTGCTCCGCCAAAACGGCCTTTCCCGGCCGCAATTTTTCTCGCCGACGGGAGGCCATCTGGACTACATTCCAGGTCTGGCGGTGGAACAGTGGGAGTTGCGCGCGGGCCTTTTACTGCCCGCCTCCGAGCTGGAGCGCGTTCCCTCCGGAGCTAAGTTCACAAGCTGGCGTTAAGTCGAACCTCGCCCGCTATCATGGAACCTTGTGAGCAAAGCGTATGACGTCATCATTGTCGGCGGCGGCCACAACGGACTCGTAACCGCTGCCTATCTCGCGCGTGCCGGCCGCAGCGTGGTTGTGCTGGAATCGCGCGAGCTGCTGGGCGGATGCGCCGTCACGGAAGAAATCTGGCCGGGATATCGCGTCTCCACTGCCTCTTACCTCGCCAGCCTGATGCAGGAGAAGGTCGTACGCGAGCTGGAGCTTGAACGCTTCGGCTACCGCGTCGACGCCAAAGATCCCGCCTTCTTTTCGCCGTTTCCCGATGGCACGCATCTGTTCATGTGGCAGGATCGCGCCAAGACGCTGGCCGAAATCGCCAAGTTTTCCGCGCGCGATGCCGCGGCGTATCCGAAATACGAAGACCATCTTGAGCGACTGGCCGTTGTCGCCGAGTCCTTGTTACTCACCACGCCGCCCAACTTTCCGCCAGCGGGCGTCGGCGACTTCATCGACTATATAAAACTCCTCGGAAGATTAAGGGGACTCTCGAAGACCGAGATGATCGGTCTGGTGAAGATCTTCACCCAAAGCGCTTCCGAGTTTCTGGACGAATGGTTCGAGTCCGAGCAGCTCAAGGTGACGCTGGCCACCGACGGCGTGATCGGGGCCAACGGCGGACCGCGCTCACCCGGCACCGCGTATATTCTGCTGCATCATTGTATGGGCGGCGTCAACGGCCATCGCGGATTGTGGGGATTCGTGCGCGGCGGCATGGGGACCGTCTCGAACGCGATCGCCGACTCCGCGCGCAGCCGCGGCGTGGTCATCCGCACCAGTGCTCCGGTCGAGAAGATTCTAGTCGACCATAATTCAGGCGGCCGCGTGCAGGGCGTCGTTTTACACGGCGGCGAGGAAATTCGGGCGTCGATCGTCGCCAGCAATCTGGACCCGCACCGAACATTCTTGCGCTTGATGGATCCGGGCGACCTGCCGCCGGAGTTCGTCGACGGAATCCGCAAGTTCCGCTCCGAGGGGACTTCGCTAAAGATGAACCTGGCGTTGAGCGGCGTGCCTGAGTTCACCGCTTTCCCAGGAAATCCCGGTCCGCAGCACCGCGCCACCATGCACATCTGTCCTTCGGTCGAGTACATCGAGCGCGCCTGGGACGACGCCAAGTACGGACGGCCCTCGCGCTCGCCGCTGATCGAGATGACCATGCCCACGATGTACGATCCGTCGCTCGCGCCGCCGGGCCATCACATCATGGGAATCTTTCTGCAATACGCCCCGTACACACTGCGCGGGACCACCTGGGAGCAGGAGCGCGAGCCGTACACCGAGCGGATTCTGGATGTGATCGAGGAATACTGCCCCAACATCCGATCAATCGTGGTCGAGCGCCAGACGCTGTCTCCCTTCGACCTGGAACAGCGCTTCGGCATCACCGGAGGCAATATTTTCCACGGCGAAATGAGCCTGGACCAGATGTTCGTCCTAAGGCCCCTGGCGGGCTGGGCGCGATATCGTACGCCCGTAAAAGGCTTGTACCTGTGCGGTTCGGGCGCGCATCCCGGAGGCGGCGTGATGGGCGCTCCCGGACATAATGCCGCTCGAGAAATCCTAAAACATTCGTAATTCCCACTAAAGGCCCGGACCTTTGCCTGCCGAATGGAGTATAGTAACTATAGTTAACTATGGGGATGAAACCACGGCTAGCGGGCCCTGCTTCCCTGCCGGAGGTGCACGCCAGCGTCAGCACCGCATGGCCGACGGCTATCCGCCGGATGTTTGCTTTCGCCGGACCGGCCTACCTGGTCAGCGTCGGGTACATGGATCCCGGCAACTGGGCGACCGACCTGGAAGGCGGCGCGCGCTTCGGCTACCAGCTTCTGTGGGTTCTGGTGTTATCGAACGCCATGGCCATCCTGCTGCAGACGCTTTCCGCCCGCCTTGGCATCGTCTCCGGACGCGACCTGGCCCAGGCTTGCCGCGAAGCGTATCCGCGCACAGTTTCGAACTCGCTATGGGTGCTGTGCGAAATCGCCATCGCCGCGTGCGATCTTGCGGAAGTTCTCGGCGCGGCCATCGGACTCAATCTTCTATTTCATATTCCTCTGACCACGGGCGTGCTCCTTACCGCGCTCGACACGTTTCTGGTTTTGTGGCTGACTCGCTACGGAATCCGGTTGGTGGAAGCGATCATCCTGTCGCTGGTTCTTATCGTGACCGGATGCTTCCTGGTCGAGCTGTGGTTTGCCAAGCCCATATTTAGCGCGCTCGCCTCCGGACTCGCTCCGCGTTTGAACGATTCCAGCCTGTACATCGCCATCGGCATGTTGGGCGCGACCGTGATGCCGCATAATCTCTACCTGCATTCTGCTCTGGTGCAGACGCGCCGCATCGGTAAAACGTCCGAGGAAAAGAAAATCGCCTGCCGCTACAATTTCATCGATTCCTTCATCGCGCTGAACGGCGCTCTGATCGTGAACGCGGCCATCCTGGTGCTCGCCGCGGCCGTCTTTTTCAAAAGCGGCACGATTGTGACGGAGATTCAACAGGCGCATGAATTGCTCGCCCCGCTCCTGGGGACCGCCCTGGCCAGCGCTTTGTTCGCGATCGCGCTGCTGGCCAGCGGCCAGTCCTCGACGCTCACCGGCACCTACGCCGGGCAGATCGTCATGGAAGGGTTTCTCAATCTGCGGGTGCGGCCCTGGCTGCGCCGCCTGATCACGCGCTCGGTCGCGATTGTTCCCGCGGTGATCACTGTTTACAACAGCGGCGATGAGGGCACCTACCGCCTGCTGATCCTTAGCCAGGTGATCCTCAGTATGCAGCTTCCGTTCGCCATCATTCCGCTGATCCGCTTCACCAGCGACCGCAGCCGGATGGGCGAATTCGCCAACCGCAGCTGGGTCAATATACTCGCCTGGGGGTGCGCCGTTCTGATCATCGCGCTGAACTTCCGCCTCGCCGCCACCGCGATTCTGCCATGGGTCGGAGAAGCACCATGGCGAGCATGGATCGTTGTGCCTTGCGTGTTGGGCATTGTGGTCCTCCTCGGCTGGGTTACGTTCGCGCGGCCGCATCCTCAGACGATTCCCGCCCGCCATCCGGGCGCCGCCGTGGCCACCGATCTTCCGGGCCTCAAGTACCGCTCCATCCTGGTTCCGCTGGATCATTCCGATCGAGATCGCGCCGCGGTCGCCCACGCTGCGGCAATGGCGCGTCTGCATGGGGCCACCATCCATTTGCTGCACGTGGAAGAGGGAGCCACGAGCCAATTGTTCGGACCATTGGCGTCGACAGCCGAAGTCTCCTCCGGTCAGCAGTACCTGGAAGACATTGTGAGTTCGCTAAAGGGAGGCGGCCTGGAAGCCGACCTCAGGATTGTCCACGGGCGGAGCCCGCGAACCGAAATCATCCGCGCGGCCCGGGAGATTCAGCCCGATCTGGTAGTGATGGGAGCGCACGGCCATACCGGATTAAAGGATTTAATCTTCGGCACGACTATTGACGGCGTCCGCCACGCCGTGTCGGCGGCAGTGCTGGTCGTGGGTGAACCACCCGCCTAGAATCGCTCAAGACTCGCGTTCGAGCCAGGTCGCCAGGTACGCGGGACAATTGACCAGATCGATCTCTTCCTTGCGCTGCTGCGTCAAGAAATCGATACTCGCGCGGTCGGCCAGCGTGATCTCGCTGAGATCCAGCGCAACACGCCGGGCCCGCTGCCTGCGCGCGCGGTCGATCGCCCGGCGGAGTTCGCCCAGCGAGTTCGCGTGCATCCTGCCGGCAAGAGCCAGCCTGACCGTGCCCGTAATTTCCGGTTTGGACTCAATTTTCAGCATTGCCGTAAGCTTCACTATGCCGTTTTTGGCGGCTCGATTCGACTCCCAATGAGTCCAGTAAAAAGTCCGCCATACGGCATAGAGAGCGTAACCTTTCGACGCCGTGAATGGATTATGCTACTGAGCACTGATGAAATTCGCCAAGATCGTCTTCTGGATCGCCGGAGCGCTCGGCCTGGTGGCTTCGGTGGGCTTGTATCTTCAGCCTGGATCCCATGCCTACTACGGTCTGATTGCCGGCGTGCTTTCCTGGCAATTCGTGTTCTTCCTGATTGCCTGGGACCCGCAACGCTACCGGCTCATGATGATCCCCGCAGTGCTCGAGAAGCTGATCTGGGTGGTGACGTGGGCTTATTTCCTTTTGCAGGGGCAAGTCCCGGCCGGAGAATTCGCGTCCAACGCCATCCCGCACGGAGTGTTGGGCCTACTCTTCGTGATCGCATTTCTGACGACGCGTAAACTGGAGGCGGCTTCGTGACGGAGGCAGATTTCCGGCGTCTCGCTCTCAGCCTTCCAGATACCGCCGAAGGCAAGCATTTCCGCGTCGCAGACTTCCGTGTGGGTGGAAAGATCTTCGCCACGCTCGCCTACAAGATGGACGGGTGCGGTGTATTGCTGCTGACTCCCGAACAACAGGCTGGAATGATAGAGGATGCTCCCGAGATGTTCCTGCCGGTCCCGAACAAGTGGGGTGAGAAAGGCGCCACTTTGGTGCGCCTGGCCAAGGTGAAACCGGACATCTTGGAAGGAGCTCTCCGGGTAGCCTGGACCAACAAACAGGGTAAAACGCTCAAAAGGCGACGGCCGTAACCTTTTGCCCTGCTCGACGGATTACTCTAGCGAGACATGAGCCTGGTCGAAAACGATCGACTGTTGGTGGAGGCCGCCCAGGGCGATCCGGCGCGCTTCGACGAGCTCTACGAGCGTAACTTCCATCGCGTCTACGCCTACGTTATCCGGCGCGTCGGAGACCGCAGCCAGGCCGAGGATTTGACGGCCGAAGTATTCCGCGAAGCCCTGGCCGGAATCGGCAAATTTGAATGGCGCGGTGTTCCGTTTATTGCCTGGCTTTTGCGGATCGCCGCGCGCGGCATCGCCGACTACTGGCAGCGTAGCGGTCGCGAATCGGGTAATCCGGCGCTGGATACGGACCGTCCCGCGCCGCAGGAAATCGAACGCAGCGCCATGCTGTTTCAACTGGTGGACCGGCTTCCGGAAGCGCAGTTCCGCGTAATTCACATGCGCTTCGTGGAACAGAAAAGCATCCGCGAGATTGCCGCGGAGATGGAGCGCAGTGAGGGCGCGGTGAAACAACTACAATTCCGGGCCATCGAGAATCTCCGGGCTCAAATGGAGGGCGCTCATGCCTGACGACGCGCTCATCGAACGATTCGATCAGATCATCGACGCCGTCCTTACCGGCTCGGGCAGTCCGACAGACGCCGGTCCGGAGCTTGCGGCCCTGGCCCAAATCGCCGCTAGCCTGCGCGATATGCCCAATGAAAGCTTCCAGAAACGCTTGAAATCAGACTTGCAAAGGAGAGCAACCATGCCTGTATCGACTGCTACGCCCGTTCGTGAGGGTTTCCATACCATCACCCCGTTCATCGCCGTTCCCAACGGGCAGGAATTGATAGATTTCTTGAAGCACACCTTTGGTGCTCAGGAAACGTCCCGACATCCGCACGGAGAGGGGTTCATCGCGTCCGTTAAAGTCGACGATACCGATCTCCTCATCCTGGGCAATCCGGGCCTGCCCGGCCAGGAGCGGATTGGGGCTTTTCACGTCTATGTTCCGGACTGCGACGCCACCTACAGCCGCGCCCTAGAGGCGGGAGGCACGTCCCTGGGCGCACCCTCCGACCACAGTTACGGCGAACGGGCCGGATATGTGAAAGACGCCGCCGGCAACCAGTGGTATATCGCGACGCATCTCGGAGCCACTCCCGCTCTCGAAAATCGGTGGAACGTTACACCGTTTGCGCACCCCAGCAGTGTGCGCAAATACATCGATTTCCTCACCACGGTCATGGGCGCGAAAGAACTGGTTGTCCACGAACATGGCGGTAAAGTGATGTACGCCGCGGCTCAGATCGGAGATGCCGTGCTTGAAATGGGCGAATCGCCCAATCCCCTGCCGAGCGGTTTCTATTTGTTTGTCGAGGATTGCGACGCGGTGTACCAGCGCGCCATCGACGCCGGCGCGACGTCGCTGTGGCCGCCTACTGACCAGGCGTACGGCGACCGCACGGCGGGGCTCATCGATCCTTTCGGATACCAGTGGATGCCGGCGACGCGCCTCAAGGACGTTGGCTAGCAATCCATTCGGCGCGCGTCAGCCGGTAGAGTACGTGCCGGCGAAGGGGATGGCCCGGCTCGATCCAAGGATGCTCGAAGTCCTCTGAATAGCGCATCCCCAGCTTCTCCATCACCCGTCGGGAACGCGTGTTCCCCGGCACCGTGAAGGAAACGATTTCGGACAAGGCCAGATGTTGGAATCCATAGGCAAGTGCAGCCTGTGCTCCTTCAGTTGCTAAGCCTTGTCCCCACCACGGACGTGCCAACCGCCATCCGATTTCGACGCACGGCGTGAATGACGCTTCGGAGGCCGGCACCGCCAGACCGATGAACCCGATGAAAGCCGCTTGGTAAGGCACCTCCACGGCCCAAAACCCGTAGCCGTGGTTGTCGAAGTGATTCTCTATCCGGCCGACCATCGCGGCGGTTTCCTCACGCGAAAGCGTGGACGGAAAGTGTTCCATCACCTGCGGATCGGCGTTCAAAGCCGAGAACAGTTCCAGATCCTGGCTCCGCCAGCGGCGCAGCCATAGCCTGGGCGTTTCGATGTCCAAGCCCAAAGGGATGGTCAAAAGTCAAGGTGTAGAATCCCGCGCTCTAGCGCAATCGTCACGGCGTGCGTGCGGTCGGATGCATCCAGCTTGGCAAGGATGTTCTGGATGTGCATCTTGATGGTTCCGCTGGCGGTACCGAGTTGGTGGGCGATCTCTTTATTCGCCATGCCCTTGGCCACGAACCGCAGGACCTCCACTTCGCGCGGCGTTAAGGCCATCTGCGGGAAGTATTCGCTCAGGCGCTCGGCCACTTCCGCCGGCATCAGGCGTTTGCCCGCATGCACGGTACGGATCGCCCGCAGGACCTCCGTGTGAACCATCTCTTTCAGGATGTAGCCGCGGACGCCCGCTTCAATCGCGCGATAAATGTCCTGGTCGCCGTCGTAGCTGGTAAGCGCAATGATCTTGGTCTCCGGAGCCTCCGCACGAATGATCCGGGTGGCCTCGATTCCGTTCATCTCGGGCATGCGCAGGTCCATCAGGACCACGTCCGGCTTCAATTTTCGAAACAGGTCCACGGCTTCCTGGCCGCCGCCCGCCTCGCCTACGAGCACCACGTCGGTTTCATTGGACAGGATGGAGGCGATCCCTTTCCGCACCAGCGGATGATCGTCCGCGCACAAGACGCGTATCGGTGTAGTCGCGGTCTCAATAGTCGCAGTAGGAGTCATTGTAGTGTTTCCACCTTTTCGATTTTTTCCGCCGCCGCGGTCCGGCCCGCGGGCAAGAGTACAGAAACTGTCGTGCCGTGGCCCGGCTCGCTAAGCAGTTGCAGATCCGCACCAATCTGGGTGGCGCGTTCCTTCATGCCGATAATTCCGTAATGGCCCGGTCGCAGCGCAGCGCCGTCTTTTCCCAGCCCCGACCCATCGTCATGCACGGCGATCCGCAGCGCCTCGGGCGTGGATTCCAGGGTCACTTCAATATTTCGCGCGCCGGAATGTTTCGCGGAATTGGAGATCGCCTCGCTCGCGATGCGCAAGAGATTGTATTCCACTTCCGCGGGTAGTTTTCGGCCGACTTTATCCAGCTTGAGTTTGAGCCGGACGTCTTTGGTGTCGGTGATCTCGCGCGCCGCGGTCGCGATGGCCACAGTCAAGCCGGATTGTGAATCGTGCACCGACGCCCGTAAGCCAGCCACCGACTGGCGCGTTTCGCGCAAACAGGTGGCGGCATCGCGAATAATATCGTCCAGCGTCTCCCGTTCCTGCGAGGAGCGCAGGCGGCCGGCCAGTGCCTGCATGGCCATGGTGATACCCGAAAAACCCTGAATGAGCGTGTCATGCAGCTCGCGTGCGATGCGGCTGCGCTCGGCTAGGATCAGGTCGTAGCGTTCGCGCAGGCGCCGGATGCGCAATTGGTATACCAGCCACCCTAGCGCCGCGATTGCCATCGCCACCAACGGCCAGAACCAGGTCCGCTGGTAGAACGACGGCGCCAGCGAAAACGCCACCGTGGCGCCTTGCTCATTACAAATATTGTCGGCATTGCAGGCGGTCACTCGAAACCGGAACTTGCCGGGAGGCAGATTTGTGTAGAACGCTTCCCGCCGGTTTTCCGCGTCGATCCAGTCCCGGTCGTATCCCTCCAGCATGTAGCGGAAGCGCAGCCGGGTCGGCAGATAATACGACAGCCCGGTGTAGTTGAACTCCATGTTTTTCTGCCCGGGCGGCAATTGTCCGATGCGCTCCGGCAGTTCACTGTGGCCATTGACGACAGGGTTCTCGATCACCAATACCGGCGGCGTGGCCTCACGCTGCCAGTGGCTCGGATCGAGTACCAGCAAGCCGCGAATGGTCGAGAACCACAGGCGTCCGTCCTTGGTCCTGGAAAGCACGGGGGCGACGCCGGATTGTCCTTCGATCACCCGCTGGGCGTCCATGGGACTGTACGGCGCGCTGGTTACTTTCTTAATGGTTCCGGCCGCGAACTCCCGCAGCTCGGCGCGCGGCACGGAGAAAACTCCGCGGCTGCACGCCATCCACAGACGATCTTGATCGTCGAGCACGATCCCATAAATCTCGCCGTCGAAGAGTCCATCGCGGCCCTGGAAGCCGGTGATCGCGGCCCCGTCCATTAAACGCAGACCGCCGCCATTCAGCCCCATCCACAGGAGACCATCCGTATCCCGATAGAGCGTGTTCACGGGCCGAATCGCCGCGCCGTTGAAGGTAAGTTCGCGAAATCCCCCCGGCAGCCCTTGATAAACTCCGCGCTCGGTAGCCATCACGATGTGCCCTTCACGATCTTCGGAGAGCGCGGTTACTGCTACCCGGGGCGCCCCCGGCGCGGGCTCGAAGCGTCCGCCACGGAAGGACGCCAGACCTTTTTCGGTACCCGCCCACAACACGCCGGCACGATCCTGATACAACGTTCGGATCGCGTTGCCCGGAAGCCCGCGTTGCGAGTTGTAGGTTTCAACTACACGATTCCCCCGCAACTGGTTCAGGCCGTTTTGCGTGCCCGCCCACAGCGAACCGTCGCGATCCTCGGCGAGCGATAAGATCGTGTTGGACGCCAGGCCGTCGCGCACTGTCAACGTATGAAAGTCCTGCCCGTCAAAGCGCGCCAGCCCGCGGTCCAATGTACCTGCCCACACGGCCCCGTTAGGCTGCGCGAGCACCGGACCGGCCTCATTGCTGGGAAGTCCTTCACTGATCGTGTAGGGCACGCCGCGTCCATCCACGAACTGATTCAAGCCGCGTTTGGTGCCTACCCACAGCGTTCCGTCACGATCTTCAAGCATCGCAATCGCCGTGCTCTGCGACAAACCATCCTGGGGATGGAAGCTGTCAAAGTCGCCATCGCGCAGGCGGCTGAAGCCGTTGCGGGTTCCGATCCAAATGATCCCATCCGCACCTGGCGACAGAGAGAACACGAAATTGTCCGCCAAATCGTCCTTTACCGTGAAAAGATGCTGCTCCTCATCGTGAATCCGTATCAGACCATCGCTGGTTCCAACCCAGACGGTGTCGCCCAGGCATAACAACGCTCTTACGGTTGCGGACGCGGGAATCCCTTTGAGGGGCATGATACGGCCGTCGTGTTCCACCGCCGGCCGGTCGCCTCCGACCCATAGGATTCCTTGAGGATCCACACAGGCTGCCCGTATGTTTTGAGAAACCGTCGAAACGTTATTCCCAGGAATTTGGATACGCGGCTGGTCGCCGGAAATATCCAGCCGAGCCATACCATTCTCGGTGCATGCCCACATCACACCCTGGGGTCCGGGGACCAGGCACTGTATAACGTTGGATGGAAGTCCTTGGGCCGTGGTGAACTGATGGACGCCGTCGGGTCCCAGCCGGTAGATCCCCGATTCGTTGGAGCCCACCCATAGCCTTCCCTGCTGATCTTCCACGGCGACTCGCGCCCAAAGGTTCGCCGGAGCCCCAGGAATGATGTCCTCCGCATCCTGGAAGCGTACGCCGTCGAAGCGCACCAAGCCGGTTTGCGTGGCCAGCCACAGATAACCTTCCCGGGTCTGGGAAATATGAAGGATGCTGCCCTGGGGCAAGCCTTGCTGGGTCTGCCAGATCCGGTGAACGTATTGAGTCAGTTGCCGGCTCGGATCGAGCCCGAAGGCCCGGTGAGGCAAGCCCAGCGTAGCCAGCAGCAGAACCCCTGCCGGACCAGCTCGCCGCAACACGTTCAGGTACATTTGTTTTTATCTTAGCCCCTGCCGGCAGTCGCTCCTAGAATAAGACGCCGAAGCCGGCGGAAATTTCCGTCTGACGCAACCAACCCGACGCCAAAGGCAGACCGAAAGGCTTGGGAGTGGTGTATTGGCGAACATCCAAGCGCGCCCCGAACAAGGATGTTATGCGCATCTTCACGCCGCCTCCATAGTTGAATCCGAACTTATTGTCGCCACCGCCCTGAGCGGCTGAGGATCCCGGCGGCACGTAATTAGCGAACATTACGCCTCCCGTGGCGAACGGCCGGATGCGCGTGCCCTCATTGGTCGCATACAGCAGAAAATTGTACCCGCCCTGGTGGATCGCCATGCCCTGCTCTACACCGCCCGAGCTCAATTTGGTCCGGCTGTAGGCGTACTGGACTTCGTGGCCGAAATGGCTTTCATTATTAAGCGCCATGCGAATGCTGAAGCGGAAGCCGTCTTCCAGTTCCACGTCATTCTTCGTCGCACCCGGACCGGGCAAGCCGGTGGTCGGGTCTGCATTAAAAGTTCCCAATCCTTTGTTCGACAAAAGCGATTGCCCGCCGTTGAACCAGACCTCGAACAACTGCCCCCAGGCGGAACCCGCTCCGGCACACGCCAGAGCCGCCATCACCACAAGTTTTCTCATAAATGTTCAGATGCCCCTGATCAAAAAGTAGTTACACCCATTCAGAGGGTATAGTGATATGCCCCTCCAGGTATTTTACCGCTCGACCCCCGATTCCGACCCGCTCGCCGCGGTCCTCGCACCACAATTCGCCGCCCCGCTGCGATATTTGGCGCGCAAAAAGGGTCTTTTTTCCCAGCTTGCCGGACCAGTACGGGATCAAAGTGGTGTGGGCGCTGCCGGTCACCGGGTCCTCGGGAATTCCCGCGCGCGGGCCGAAGAAACGTGAGACGAAATCGCAATCTTTTCCCGGCGCCGTGACGATCACGCCCCGGCAATCCACCGTCGCGAGCTTGCCCATGTCCGGCTTCAACGACCGGATCTGATCCTCGGTTTCAAATACACAGAAGCAGTCGCCGGTCCGGAGGAATTCGGCCGGCCGGGCGCCTAGCGCTTCGAACAGCACGGCGTCATCGGCACAGTCCAGAGGCGGACGAGACGGGAAGTCCAGCACATACCGATCTCCCTCCCGAGTGACTGTCAGCTCGCCGCTCAGGGAGTCGAAAACAATCTGCGATGAGGGGATCTCATTGCGCAGCTCCAGAATCACGTACGCCGTGGCCAGAGTTGCGTGCCCACAAAGATCCATCTCCACCGTGGGTGTGAACCAGCGCAGCCGATAGCGACCGTCCTCGCGAACGTAGTAAGCCGTCTCCGCGAGGTTGTTCTCCGCCGCGATCGCCTGGAGGGTCTCGTCCTTGAGCCATCGTTCCAAAGGGCATATCGCGGCCGGGTTGCCGCGAAAGGCCTGGCTGGCGAAAGCATCCACCTGGTACAGAGGAAGAATCATAGTAATCGATAAAGACAGCGCGGCCCGGTTAGTTCCCTTGCCTGGTCTGAAGAATTTTTAAGGTGCGCTCCAGTTGCTGGATCCGCTGCGCCTGGTCGCCATTCGATTGCTTGAGACGGGCCACTTCGGCCTCCAATTCGTCTTTGCGCTGCTGCAGCGTTTTCAGCTGGTCCGCGTTTCCCGAGGACGGCGGCGGACCGAGAAAGCGCGACGCCTCCTGCACCTTTTTTCCGTCGGGCTCGTCCACGACCATGCGCACTTGAATGTCGCCGGTGCCGCGCTTATAGGAGAACTTTCCGAGCGCCAGCTCGGCGGGCTTCAGGGGGATGCTGCGATTCTGCGGGCCGTCGGCAATCTCCAGCGTGCCGCCCACCGCCTTGGATATAGAAGCGGCCAGACGGTTCCATTCGATATCCAATTGGCCTTCCCGCTCGAGAACGCTCAGCGAGATCGTTTCACTCGCGGGATCGGATTTCAGGAAGCGGGCACCGGTGGCCGCGAGCGCTACGATCACAATCAAGGCCGCCACTAGCCAGAGCCACTTCTTACCCAAAGTCGTCTTAACCGGTCTGGGATCGGGCTCAATCAGGTCAAGGGCGGAAGCCGGAACGGCGGATGGCGCCTGCATCGACTGTCCGAACAGCGATGTCGGGTTGGACGGAGGCCGCACCGGACTCGGTTGCGGAACGGAACGAACTTCCGGCGAGGGCACTGCAACCGGCACGTCAGTAGCGGGAGCAGCGTTACGAGGTTCCGGCGACTGCCGCACGGCAAACGATCTGCGCTCCACGCGAGGCTCTGGGCGTCGTTCTCCACGATTCTCCCCGCGATTTTCAAAGACCCCCGCCATCCGGTCGGGGAAGTTGAACTCCAGATAACTCTGGCTGCCGTTTACGGTTCCATCCGGCTCCCGGACGAAGAATCCTGCGCGCATGTTTCCGCCCCGGCTCGGCCGCACCACCAGGGTCACCTGCCAGGGCTGGGCGAAAAAGGTGGAAAAGATATCCTGGTCGGATTCGCTCAGGGTGATTTCGGTCCGCGTATGCGAGACGTACCAGCCCACACAGACCAGATCCTCTAACCGCGAATCGGCCGCATCGTGGCGAATCTGCTCATGCAAAGCCGCGCGATCGCGCTCGGACAAGCGAAAGGTCGGGCCACTGGCGTGTTCGCAAGCCACTGGACGAATCGCCATGATCCGTACGGCTTGCTCTTCCTTCACGCCGTAGAGCAGGCCGCCCACTTCGATTCCGCCGCGCGAAAGCTTCTGAAAACCCTCCGCGACTTCGTGCCGGATCTCCTCGATCACCACCAACGAATACTCGATGGTGAGCGGGCTCGCCGCGGCACTCCAGGTCCCGAAGGTCGCGTCGCTCATGCTAAAACCGATTCCACGGTTATCCTGACTTGAAAAGAGCTACGCGGACGCGGCTCCGCTAGCCGCCGCCCGAGCTGCCGCAAGCGCGGCCTCGTAATCGGGATGATCCGCAACTTCCTTGACATACTCCGCGTGGCGAATCACGTTGTTCTTATCCACCACGAAGATCGCGCGGCTCATGATACGAAGATCCTTGATCAGGGTTCCGTACGCCTCACCGAAAGATCCATCGCGATGGTCGGAAACCATCTTGACGTGGTCCACGCCGTAGGCCCCGCACCAGCGTTTTTGCGCGAAGGGAAGATCCATGCTGAATGTGTAGATCTGCACGTCGGGCAGTTTGCCGGCCTCTTCGTTGAACCGCTTGGTTTGCGCATCGCACACCGGGGTATCGAGCGACGGCACCACGCTGAAAATCCGGACGCCGGTGCCCGTTCCTGCCAGATTGACGTCTTTGAGTGAATCGTCCACCGCCTTGAAATCCGGCGCCTTCTCGCCCGGCTTCAACGCCGGTCCCAGCACCGTCAGCGGATTGCCTCTGAGTGTTGTAGCTCCTGCTCTCTCCACGTGTTTCTCCATAGACCCCTATTGTAGTAATTCCGCAAGTGCCACCGCTTCTGTGACAGGCAGCTTGCATGCATAGTTTTCGCAAACGTAGGCGGTGGCGCGATCGTCGATTGCCGGCATAGCCTCCGGTGCTTCCGACGCCTGCATCACCACCGCATTGGGTAGAAAGCGCTTGCGGATCTCGGCCAGCATCTCAGCCTGCCGGTCACGAGGCCCAGCCAGAACAATCTCCATCGGCTTGCCCATTGCGAACATCTGCGCTACCAGCATCTGTGGCAATCCGGCGCCGCCCGCGAGCATGCGGCCCGAGAATGCTTCGAGCGCGCGATCCGCTGCGGCGCGGAAATCACTTTTGCCGGTGATGCGTGCGAGCCGAAGCAGAGCCAGCACCATCACTGAATTTCCGGAAGGCTCCGCGCCGTCATAATCGTCCTTGAGCCGAAGCACCAAGTCGCCCTGATTGGCGGGCGAGCTGAAGAATCCGCCGCCCTCGGTATCCTGGAACAGCGCCACGGCGCGTTCCGCCAGCTGCGTGGCCCACGTCAGGTCGGCCGGGTCGAAGGCCGTTTCATATAAATCCACCAGAGCGTTGATTAGGGCCGCGTAATCGTCCAGGAACGCCTCAATGGCCGCGTCTCCGTCGCGATAACGGCGCAGCAGCACATCTTCGCCTTCGCGCCAGAGTGTGCCGAAGAGAAATGTTCGGGCTGCACTCGCGGCGTTCGCGTAGCGCCGGTCTCCGAGAATCTGCGCGCCCTTCGCGAAGGCCGAAATCATCATGCCGTTCCAGGCCGTGAGGATTTTGTCGTCGAGATGCGGACGGGGCCGGCGCGAGCGCACTTCGAGTAGCCTGGCGATAGCTTGTTCGTTGGCCGGCACATCTTGCGCCTCATAGAGGATGTTGCGGCCCTTGAACTCGCCGTGCGGATCTTCCTGCACATTGCCATTTGGTTCGACACCGAACCGGCGGCCGAACACCGCAGCATCAGCCTCGCCCAGAACGTCCACGATTTCCTGATAGCTCCAGATGTAGAACGCGCCTTCAGATTTCTCTCTTGGTTTGCTGGGATCTGCCGCACTGTCGGCGTCTTCAGCCGAGTAGAATCCACCCCATTGGTGACCCAAATCGCGCAACACATAATCAAGGATGTCGCGAGCGACATCGGAATACTGCGACTCGCCGGTGATCTGGTACGCCTCAAGGTAAGAAATCGCCAGCTGCGCTTGGTCGTACAGCATCTTTTCAAAGTGTGGAACGAACCAGTTTTCGTCCACCGAGTAGCGATGAAATCCGCCGCCGAGCTGATCGTGCATACCGCCCTTGGCCATCGCCCGCAAAGTCACCAAAACCATGTCGCGAGCTTCTTCATTTCCCGTAGCCGCGCCGTACCGCAGCAGAAAATTGAGCACGCTTGGGCGCGGAAACTTGGGAGCCGCCCCGAATCCGCCGAGTCGCGCGTCGAAGGATCGGCGAAAGGCATAGAACGCGGAATCGAGCGCATTCTGTCCGACTTGGCCGCGCTCTCCACTGCCGTGCTGGCTATATTGGAGTAGCTGTTCGAGCACATGCGCGCCAGACTCCTCGATTTTGGCGCGATCCTCGCGCCAGGCCCGCGCCAACCTTTCGAGAATCGCGCGGAACCCTGGACGGCCGTAGCGCGTGTCGGGAGGAAAATACGTCCCGCCGAAAAACGGCTTGCCCTCGGGCGTGAGCCACACCGACATCGGCCATCCGCCGCTACCGGTGGACGCCTGCACGAACAGCATGTAGACCCGGTCCAGATCGGGACGTTCCTCCCGGTCGACCTTCACTGGTACAAAGTGCTCATTCAAAACTTTGGCGACGTCTTCGTTCTCAAACGACTCGCGCTCCATGACGTGGCACCAGTGGCAGGTGGAATAACCGACCGATAGAAAAATCGGCTTGTCTTCCTGGCGGGCCTTATCGAGCGCCGCCTGACCCCACGGATACCAATCCACGGGATTGTGCGCGTGCTGTAGCAGGTAAGGACTTTTTTCGTGCGCGAGGCGGTTAGAAGACACTACTTCAAGGTATACCCTTGCGTCGACACAGCCGAACAGACGATTTCCGAATTGTGCCCGCGGCTCGCGAAAACATTGCGCACCAACTGACACACGTCTTCCTGGCCGCGCTCATGGAACACCAGTATCGAGGGGCCGGCTCCACTGAGGGCGCACCCGAGCAGGCCCGGAGCTCGAAGCTTGGTGATCTCCTCCAGCCCTGGCACCAGTTTGTAGCGATACGGTTGATGCATCCGGTCTTCGAGCGCGGTCGGAAAAACATCCCGGGCTCCCGTCGCCAGCGCGGCGATCAGCAGGGCGCTGCGCTGCACGTTGAATACGCTGTCGGCGCGAGAATATGTTTCCGGTAGAACCTGCCGCGCTTGTGAGGTCGGCAACATGAAGTCCGGCACCACCACCGCAACGTTGTAGTGCGGGTCTAATTCCAGGCGCACTGCGCGCGCCACCCCTTCCGAGTCGATCGCGCTGGCCACGATCGAGCCCAGCACGCAGGCCGCGACATTATCGGGATGCCCCTCGATTTGGGCGGCTTCGTCCAGAACCCGATGCGCGTCCCAGCCGAGCCCTAAGACCTCATTCGCGATGACCACCCCAGCCGTTAGCGCTGCCGCGCTCGACCCCAGACCCTTGCCGATGGGGATGTCATTGGCGATCTCGAGTTCAATGGGAGGCATGGCCGCCCCGGTGTCCGAGGCTACCCGTAACGCGGTCTGCCAAATGAAGTTATCCGCGCCGGTCGAGATGGAACCAGTGTCGCGTCCGCTGGCGCAAATGGCCAGCGAATCGGCCGGGCGAAAGCGGCATTCCAGGTATAGGTTCAGGGCCAGCGCCAGGGCATCAAAACCGGGGCCGAGGTTCGCGCTGGACGCAGGTACACGAACGGTTTTCCGCGCGGCAGGCATGAATCCAACTATTCTGGCACGCTTCCGGCTAAAATAGAGGATATGGCCTCAAGTACTACGGCGAGACCCTTAGCGGCCTCGATTGAAATGCCTCCTTGGAAGAATGGCTTGAACCATTTGGCGGCGCTGGTGGTAGGCTTCCTGTTCATCTGCGCGGGCGTCTACAAGGCAATCGACCCTTACAAGTTCGCCAACCTGGCTAAGAATCTCCTGGTCCCTTACGACCTGACCCTTCCGCTGGCCTTACTTTTGGCCGTTGCCGAAACCACCGCCGGTGTCATGATCCTGGTGCCACGGTTCCGCCGCTGGGGAGC